>Ga0180436_10001699_pt1 | contig 21315 bp, 14 predicted proteins | sample SS_ome_2_FD_132434 | JGI IMG/M metagenome (GOLD analysis project Ga0180436, IMG submission 132434) | Hypersaline lake sediment archaeal communities from the Salton Sea, California, USA - SS_3_S_2 metaG | ecosystem: Environmental > Aquatic > Non-marine Saline and Alkaline > Hypersaline >...
AAAAAAGGGTATCAAGATATAATTACTATCTGTTCCTTAATTCAGAAAGAGTACAAAGATAAAGGTCAGTCGCATGCTGACAATCTTACTGAAAAAGGCTTTGTATATTTAGGGCTACAAGCAGGTAAATATAAGATTGGCTTTACAAAAGATATAAACCGTCGTCGAGAGGATATAACCTTATTAGGACCGGCACCCATGGTGTGGGTTCATATAATTGAGACGGATGATATGAAAGGTGTAGAAAAATACTGGCACAATCGGTTTAGTTCAAAACAACTTCGGGGAGAATGGTATCGATTGAGCGCATCTGACGTAAAAGCTTTTAAACGCTGGAAAAAAATCATTTAGGATTATGTATGTTATAGGGTTGAAGGGGTCCAGACTCATATGCTCAGCCAGAATTGAAACTTTATCATCAGTGCTATAAAATAAATCTATGGCCAAGTGTAACTTAAAAAAGATGGACCATGGCAAAGGAGGCGCCAGTGCTGTTTACGGCTTTGGCTTAATTGGAGCCGCTGTTTATTATATCCAGCAAGCGACTACCTTTTGGGAAGGCTTTTTAGGCATTCTAAAGGCAATCGTATGGCCAGCCATGATCATCTATAAAATTCTAGGCTTTTTAGGAATGTAAAATTTTTTAAAAAAATTTTCTCCTACTAAATTACATCATAAACTCTTTTATGGCTAATCAATGCTCTCAATGTGGTCTTTGTTGTCGTTTGTTTCTAATAAACTTAAACAAAGAAGAATATCAATCAGGTAAATATAAAACTCAGTTTGATGATTACGGTTTATTTAATGACTTCCAGAAGGCCAAAAATTTTGGAGCGAATATTATCAAACAAAAAAAAGATGGTAGTTGTTTTTATCTTAAAAATAATAAATGTTCAATTCATAATATAAGGCCACAGGTTTGTAGGGAATTTTTTTGTAGCTCTAAATTGAAAAAATTTAAAAAAATGATCGATCAGATCAAAAATTATAAAAAAACCCATTAATTCGGGGCTTGCTTTCTTCCCTAAAATTTATCTATTATAAAAACAGAACAACTATTATAATAAGGCCTTTTAAAGGTTTTGCTTTTTGTTGAAAAAATGTTAAAAAATAATGAATAAATTTAATAAAATAAGCAAATCTATCCTTCATCACTTTTTTACTAAAAAAATTACTTTATCCAAATGGCAATTTAACTTAATCGGCGTTTCTTTTTTAACCGCAGGCTTTGTAGTTGGCTCTTACCTAACTGCTACCGAAATTATTCTACCTAAGCTTTTTGCTGCAGATTCTCCCTGGGTCCAGACTAACTGGAGTGGGGCACAATCGGATGAAATAGTTACTGGAACTGTTACTACCTATAAAGAAGCTTCTAATGTTGATAGAACCACTGCTCCAGGCGAATTAACAATGTCATTAGCTAGTGGTTGGGTTAATGACTACACAAGTTGGAATTACCGTAAAGAAATAGTTTTTGACAACACTGCTGCTAATATTGGTGTTGCCGCCGAAAACCTGACTGACTTTCCGATATTGGTAAAACTGGAAGCTAACACGGATATCGATTACTCTAAAACCAAAGATAGTGGTGAGGATATTCGTTTTGCCGACTCCGACGGAACAGCCTTATCTTATGAAATCGAAGAATGGAATGAATCAGGTACTTCTTATGTTTGGGTAAAAGTTCCGCAAATCGATTCAGAATCAGACACTGACAAGATCTATATTTATTATGGTAACGGTAGCGCTGATGATGGGCAAAACGTCGGTGATGTTTGGAGTAATAACTATGCCATGGTCCAACATTTGAAAGACGCTACTACTTCTACCGTCGTTGACAGCACCAGCAATAATTACACCGGGAATAAAAGAACTGCCGCTGCTCCTTTGGAAATAGACGGTAAAATTGGTAAAGCTCAAGATTTTGGCAGTAGTGATTATATTGATCTGGATAATATTTTAAACCCCGGAACAAACGACATGACAATCGAAATTTGGTTCAAAAGAATTACCAATGGGAGTACTAACAGCAGTATCTTATACAACAAAGAAAGTCTATGGGAAGCTTCTGCTGGCGGCGCCAACGGTGGTTATGTAACCTATGCTTGGGTGCCCCATTGGGTTTGGGATGGTGGAACTTCAACATCAGTCACTTTAAATGAATGGCAAAGGTCAACAGTCGTTTATAATCACTCGCAACAAATAATGTATAAAAATGGGCTCCAATCTTATTCCCGCAACCAAACCGGCAATATTGGAACCAATACAAGCAGACTTCAAATTGGTGCTCGAGGGAATACTGGTCATAGCAGTTTCTTTTATGGACAAATCGATGAGATGCGTGTTTCTTTTACCGCTAGATCAGCAGCTTGGCTGGCAGCCTCATATAAATCAGATGCTGACGAGTTCAACACTTTTGGTTCTGAAGAAGCTAAATATGCTTCTTCTGGCTACCTAGTTTCCAATGTCTTTGATGCTGGTTTTCCAGCTGATTGGGGAACTTTAGTCTACACAACTGCAGGCGAAGGGAATGTAACGGTTAAGGTTCGTAGTTCTGATACTTCTACCATGAGTACTGATTGGAGCACTTGCTCCGGGATTGCTTCAGGCTCTGATCTAACCGGTGATTGTGTAACAGATACCCATGAATACATCCAGTATCGTGTAGAACTAGAACCATCAGGAGCTAACACTCCAACCTTTGAAGACATCTCTTTAGCCTTTATCCCTTCTGACCAAGATCCACCTGAGGTTAACGCCACTGAAGTTGCCATGAGTGGAGTGAGCAACGGTAACTGGGTAAAAACAGCCCCGATAGTCAGCTGGACAGCTGGCCTAGATGACGGTGAAGGAGAAGCCGGTAACAATATCTTAGGCTACTGTTTATCTTTGGATGAAACTGAAGTTGATGGTGACCCACCCAATAATGATCCCTCTTCTTCTTCGGGTAATCTAGGTACTAATGCGGTTCATGAAAGCTGCGACTATATAGCCACTTCTACATCTATCAATCTGGCAACAGTGAGTACTATCTCTCTAACCTCTAATAAGCAATACTATTTGTCAGTTAAAGCAATCGATAACTACGGAAACATCTATACTGGAACTTCAGAGACCTGGCAAAACCTGGTTAACTTTAAATATGATGCTACCAACCCTACTAACATCAGCTACATCTTAACTCCCCAAGGTAATTTCTCCAACGTCATTGATATGAGCTTCTCTTGGCCGTCTGGTTCTTTAGATAATGAGTCAGGTTTGCTGGGTTGGCAATATCAACTTAATTCAACTACCGGCAGTTGGCAAGGAACTACTCATTCAGATGATCTTGATCTAGACTACATTCCAGCCACAGCTTCTTCTCATCAATTAATTGAGGAAAGAGATGGGGAAAATATTGTTTCTGGGGCTAATATTGTCTACTTTAAAGCTATCGATAATGTTGGCAACAGCTCAACCGGACAAATAAGAACCGGTAATCTTAACTATGGTGGGGCAGCTCCTAACTTTGCCGGTGGTTCAATTGTTACTGTCACCCCTTCAGATAGTGATTCTAACTACTTTGAACTATCCTGGCCTGAAGCAACTGCTTCTGATGAGAATAATATAGCGGCGTACTATTACATGATCAATGCCTCTCCACCTTCAACTTACAGTACCCTAAATTCTAATGCTTCTACCTACATGAGTAATGGCACTGCCACTTCAGTTGAAGCTGCGGCTTTATCAAATGTTAACCAAGGCAATAACACTGTTTACGTGGTAGCGGTTGATGATGCCGACACTCCCAACTACTCACCTTCCAACTACATTTCAGGTACTTTTACCCTCAATTCTACGGACCCCGATAACGTTGGTAATTTGTTGGCCTCTGATTCTTCTATCAAGGCTCAATCACAATGGAATGTCGCTTTAACCTGGACAGCTCCTGACTATCAAGGAGCCGGCAATCTAACCTATCTAATCTACCGTTCTACTGACGGAGAAACCTTTACTCAAGTCGGTTCTACCTCTTCTTTGTCCTATGTTGACAACACACCTGAATCAACTCTCTACTACTACAAGGTCTACACTCAAGATGACGCTGATGCCAGCTCATCTGGAACCAATGCGGTAACCATTACTCCTACCGGTAAATGGACTACCGCTCCATCTCTAGAATCAGGACCAACAACTTCTTCTATCACCACCAAAAAAGCTACCGTAGCCTGGTCAACTTCTAGAACCGCTGACTCTAAAGTATCTTACGGCACTGCCTCGGGCGAATACTTTTCAGAAGAAGTTTCTAATTCTTCCCAAGTCACTTCCCACTCTTTAACCTTAACCAATTTAACTCCTGGTACTACCTACTACTACAAAGCTAAATGGACAGATGAAGATGGGAATAATGGTGAATCTGATGAAAGCACGTTTACTACCGAAGCAGCACCAACGGCCAAAGAAGTGTCAGCCACAAATATCAGTCTTGCTTCGGCTATTATTGAATTTACTTCTACCAATGCTACTAAAGCCAAGATCTACTATGGCCAAACCACTGGCTTCGGTGGCTTAAAAGAAGTTAGCGTGGCCTCATCAGAAACCACCTATACTGTTCAATTAACAGGCCTTGAGGATGGAACAAAATATTATTTTAAAGTCAATTTACTTGACAGTGAATCAACTGAATATGAAGGTGATGTTTATTCCTTCCAAACCTTACCTCGCCCTAAAGTTAGTAATGTAAGAATCCAACAAGTATTAGGTACTGCTCAACCAACAGTTTTGGTAACTTGGACTTCTAACACCGAGATTTCATCTATTGTTACCTACTATCCATCTAACAACCCCTCTTTGGCCAGAGACGAGGTTAACGTCACTTTAGCCAAAGGAACTCACCGAATGATTATCCGTGGTTTGCAAACACAAACTACCTATGCCTTGGTTGTTAAAGGTCGGGATAAAGCTGGTAATGAAGCTATCTCTGATGTACAGAAATTTACTACGGCCACTGATACTAGACCTCCACAGATATCAGATTTGTTAATTGAAGGTAGTACTTCAACCAATACTAGCGGTGAGCAATCTAATGCTCAATTGGTGGTCACTTGGAATACCGATGAACCGGCTACTTCACAGGTTGAATTCGGTGAAGGTACTGGTGATGGTTACGCTCAGAAAACTCAAGAAGACTCAAGCCTAACTTTCAATCACATAGTAGTTATCTCGGGTTTAACACCTTCCAAGGTTTATCATCTAAGGGCTGTCTCCAAAGATAGCGCTGGAAATAATGGCACTTCCATTGACACGGTCACCATCACCCCTAAGCTAACTGATAACGCCCTAAACTTGGTAATCACTAATTTGCAAGGAGTCTTTGGCTTCTTGGGAGGATTCAAACAATAAAAAAACAATGATTATTACAACTATTAATAGTATGCTAAAATAAAAAACATATGAATCAACTTGTCCCAGTTGAAAGTTTTGCTGTGTTTAATTCGATTATCTTGCTGCTTCTTATTGGTGTCACTTTCTTTGTCTTTTTTATTCTGGCTATGATTTTTCTTTTTGGTATTTCCACTAAAAATACCTTGAAAAATGCCAAAGGATTAGTTGTTCTTTTAATTCTTTGTTTATCTATTCCCCTAGGTCTTTCTTTAGTTCAAAAGAAAACTGTTTTCTTTTCAAAAGCTAGTCAAAAAATAGAAATTTCAAATTTAGAAAAAGTTCCAGTAAATGCAACGGAAACATTAGTTACTTTTACCACTTCCAAACCAGTGATTGTTTATATGGAATATTTAAACAATGAAAAAAATGAAATTCCCGTTTTGCCAACTTATACTTTGGAAAAAAGAACTGACCATGCTTTTTTAGTTACCAATACTCAAAATAAGGAAAATAATCTTTATATCGTCGCTAACGGAACACGCTATCTAATTAAAAAGGAATAAAAAAATAATGGCTAACACAATTATCGAGATTAAAGAAATCTATAAATCCTTTCATGTTGGAGAGCAAGATGTTGAAATCTTAAAAAATATTTCCTTTGATGTTGAAAAAGGTGATTTTTTAGTCATCTTTGGGCCTTCTGGTTGTGGTAAATCAACCTTATTACACACGATGCTAGGCTTAGAGCCACCAACTAAGGGGAAAATTATTATTCTTGAAAAAGATTTTTATGATAATCAAGACGAAGATTCTAGGAGCGATTTTCGTAAAAAACATATTGGCATGATTTATCAACAACCAAACTGGGTTAAAGCTTTAAACGTTATTGAAAATGTAGCTTTTCCTTTGTCACTTCTTGGTTATCGAGGACAAGAACCACTTAAAAAAGCTAAAGAAATGTTAGACATCGTTAAAATGACTGATTGGTCAAATTATATCCCTACTGAACTCAGTTCCGGGCAACAACAAAAAATAGCTGCTGCTAGAGCCATGATCTCTAACCCCGAAATTATTATTGCCGATGAACCTACGGGAAATTTAGATTACGAATCTGGGCAAGAATTAATGAGCCTATTGGAAGAATTAAATAGACAAGGAAAAACTATCGCTATGGTTACCCACGATTTGGAATATATTAAATATGCTAAAAGCGCCATCCGAATATTCAATGGTGAGTTAATTGGGAAATATAAAGGTAAAGAAAAGGATCAACTCCTTAAAGAAGTTAAAAGCAAACGCGGTAATGGAGGAAATGGTGATAAACTCGATATGAAAAACCTAGGATTAGAGTTATCTGATGAAAAAAAGGAAATTAAAAAAACAAAATGACAAATAAAAATAAATTTTATAAAACTATCCCTACTCCAGTCGAGGGAATAAAAAAATTTAATAAAGTCAAAAACTTTAAATTTAAACTTAATTTTAAAAATTTAAAAAATATTAATTGGGCTAAGATCAAAACTAATTCCCCTTTCAAAGTAAAAAAAATTATCGCTTTAAAGCAAAATCTAGGACGTTTGTTGTCATTCATGGCTATTTTATTTGTCTTTTTAATCTACAAAGGAATTATTCGTATTTCTCAAATCAAATTCTTCCCTAAAAAATTAAACGAAAAGTTTATCCCCAAGTTAACTAAAATTTATAATAATTTAATCAATTTTCTTGATAGAAGTAGCCAAGAGACCATTAGCCGTGTTGATTTGATTGCCCTTTCTTTTAAACATATGAAAGCTAAAAAAAACAGAACTTTAATTACGGTCGGCGGCATGACTATTGGTATCGCTGCCATCGTTTTTTTAGTGTCTATCGGTTATGGTTTACAAAATTTAGTTATTACTAGAGTTGCTCGCTTAGAAGAAATGAAACAAGCTGATGTTACTCCCCAACCAGGTAGCCGTGTTAAAATCGATGACGCTACTCTATCTAGCTTTAAAGATCTTCCTAACGTTAGTATGGTCCTACCATTAATTGCTGTGGTTGGTAGAGTAAATTATCAGAACTCAATCTCCGATATGGCTGTTTACGGAGTAACTAGTGATTATTTAAAACAATCAGCTATTAAACCTATTCATGGAAATATTTTTGCTAGTAATGAAATCGCTACCTTGATCAAAGAACAAGAAGGTTCCGTAGCCGGCACGAGTGATGAAAAAGAACCCGAAATTGCCGTGAGTGGTGCGAAAATACAGGATGTCGAATTCAATATTGATCCTGAAATGTGGATAAGAGTTCGTAAAAATCCTGGAACTCAAAGCGAAATTATTGGTTACACTCGCCGCGTCGGTGGTGCTTACCAAGCAGAAACCGTCTGGGGAAGCAGTTACGATTCTGACAACGGTCAAGGACAAGCTGGAATTAATCAAAATGGAACTACCTTAGGCAAATGGATAAAAGCCAGTGTCCCTCTATGGAAATTAAGTAACTGCGATAGTGTCACCAACCCCGATTGCGAAGAAAACCGTTATTTAATTTTAAGAGGTGATGACAATAGCCAAATCTTTGAAACTGGTTATTTCGCTCAAATCAATGTTTCTTTGACTGGAATGGAAATTAAAGAAACCGCTGTTTTAGGTATAAGTGATGAATTACTCCTAGGTGAAGTTTTAACAGCCAGTAATGAAGCCGATGCTAGCCTATCAGCCGATCTAACTATTAATGAACTCGATTCTGATTGGGTTGAAATTGCCAGCGAATCAGCGGCTGCTAACACCCAAGAAACCAAAAAAGTTCCTTTATCAAAAGAAACGGCTAAAGAAGCAGTCGTCAACCAAGCAATGTTAAAAATTCTTAATATTAAAGAAAACGAAGCTATTGGTAAAAAGTTTACCACTTCTTTTATTGTTCTTGGATCTCTTTTGGCCGATAATAATGAAAAAATTGAATCCGAACCAACTGAATACACTATTATCGGGGTTACGCCTGATGAAAAAACTCCAATTTTTTATGTTCCCTTTACCGACTTGAGATCGTTGGGGATTACTAATTATTCTCAAGTAAAAGTTGTCGTTGACAATAATAATCTTTTATCTAAAGTTAGAAGCCAAATTGAAGCTCTAGGTTTTGCTTCTCGTTCCGTGGCTGATACCGTCGCTCAAATTAATAGTCTTTTCGGAACAGTAAGAACAATTTTGGCCCTCTTAGGATTAGTCGCTTTGGCAGTTGCTGCCCTTGGGATGTTTAACACTTTGACTATTTCTCTTTTGGAAAGAACTAGAGAAGTCGGCCTAATGAAAGCTATGGGAATGAAATCATCAGAAATTCAAGAACTTTTTCTAACTGATTCTATGATCATGGGCTTAATGGGTGGTATCTTTGGTATCCTTTTGGGTTTTGTTGCTGGCAAATTATTAGGATTTTTGCTATCAATGTTTGCTGTTTTTAGAGGAGTTGGATTTATTGATATCTCTCATATTCCTTTAATGTTCACCCTTATCGTCATCTTCCTTTCTTTGATCGTTGGTATTTTTACGGGAATCTATCCAGCTAAAAGAGCTAAAAACATCTCTGCCCTTAATGCTCTAAGATATGAGTAAAAAATAATTATTGTAATTCTTTGATCGAAGATTCTAGTCGTTTTATCACTTTATCTTTTCCTAAAACTTCCATTGTTTCAAAAAGTGGTGGCGTGGCAAATTTACCAGTAATGGCAATTCTTATTGCCATAAAAAATTTACCTAAATGATAATTTTTATCTTTAACTATCTTTCTAAAAAGACTTTCTAAATCTTCCGATTGCCAATCTTTAATCTTTTCTAACTGTTCTTTCGCTATTTTAAATTGTTCCTCTATTAATTTCTGATCTTTACCGCTTTTTTTAAACAAAAGTTTTTTATCAATCGTTGGTTCTTCTAAAAAGAAATCAACCAATGAAGCATAGTCTGATAATCTTATTAATCTATCTTTGACCAAAGGGATGGTTTGCTTAACCAAACCATCCTTCATCCCCTTAGGAATAAATGGCTTTAATAATTTTATTAATTCTTCATCTTTCTTCTCTCTAATGTAATGCCCATTCAGCCAATCTAATTTTTGGAAATCAAAAATAGGAGCCGAGGTTGAAATTCTTTTAAAAGAAATATTTTCAATGAACTCTTCAATAGAAAATATTTCTTTACCTTGAGGGTGAGACCAACCTAATAAACACAGAAAGTTGATTAAAGCTTCTGGAAGATAACCATTTTCTTTATACCAGGAAATAGCCACCGGATTTCGCCTTTTAGAAATCTTCGATTGGTCAGGGTTACGCAATAAAGGCAAATGAGCAAATTCTGGAATTTCCGCTTTTAAGGCTCGATAGATCATAATCTGTCTTGGCGTATTGGAAATATGATCTTCAGCCCGAATAATATGAGAAATTTTCATCTGCCAGTCATCAACAGTCACTGCAAAATTAAAAGAAGGATATTTATCAGATTTTAAAACAACAAAATCTTTAATCTGATTATTTTCAAATTCAATTTTTCCTCTAACTAAATCATTCCATGAAGTTTTGCCTCGAGGGACTTTAAACCAAACAGCCCCTTCTTTAACATAAGCTAAATTTTTATCAATCAGTTCTTGAGCATATTGTTGATATATTTTTAATCTTTCAGATTGGTGATAAGGACCTTCATCATAATTTAAACTTAACCATTTAAGACCATCAATAATAACTTTCTCTGCTTCTGATACATGTCTTTTTACATCCGTATCCTCAATTCTTAAAACAAATTTTCCTTTATTTTTTTTGCTAAAGGAATAACTGAATAAAGCCGTATAAACGCCGCCAACATGAAGAAGGCCCGTTGGGCTTGGGGCAAATCTTGTGCAGACTTCATTCGTCATAGCCTTGATTTTAACATACCGAACTTTTATACTCAAAGATAAGCTGTCATGACCAATTTAACACAAACTGCCTATTGGACAAGAAGGCTTCTTAAAGCCGGAGCTATTTTAATCGGTTTGATTATCGTTATTAGAATAGGTTTTAGTATTTTTAGTAATCTTTGGCGTAAAATCAATCCACCACCACCGGCAGCCCCAACTTTATCTTTTGGTAAATTGCCCAAGATTAATTTTCCTAAGAATGAAAATAGCACGGAAGATCTTAGTTATCAGTTAGAAACAATCCAGGGAGGGTTGCCTAAATTTTCTGATGAACCAATCAATGTTTATTTTACTCAACAAAATGGTTCAAATTTATTAGCTCTGGACAGAGCTAATCAAAAAGCCCAAAAATTAGGTTTTAAAAAACAGCCACAGGCAATCAGCGATAAAATCTATCGCTGGCAAACAGAAACAGTTCCCGCGACTACTTTAGATATGGATATTACCACCGGTAATTTTAAGCTTACTTACGACTATACTAATGATCCTGAAGTAATTAACAGTAAAGACTTACCCAGCAATCAACAAGCAGCTCAAGAAGCCAAATCATTTTTAAATAATAATGATCTCTTGCCGGAAGATTTAGCTACTGGTACGGCTGAATTTAATTATCTAAAATTCAATCCACCAGAATTAATCTCGGTAGCTTCTCTATCTGAAGCTGACTTCGTCAGAGTCAATCTTTTTAGAACCGATCTAAACGATCTCAAAATTTTGCCTCCTAATCCTAAAAATGCTTTGGTATCAATTATGTTTTCAGGAATGAAAACCATCGGCAAGAGAATTATTGAAGTTAATTACGTTTACTATCCTATTTATACCGAAACCATTGCTACTTATCCTTTAAAAAATATCCAAACTGCTTGGCAAGAACTTCAAAACAACGAAGGCTACATCGCTAATTTAGGTCAAAATAGTCAAGCCATTACAATTCGGAAAGTTTATCTAGCTTACTATGATTCGGAAAGACCGCAAAACTACTTACAACCAATATATGTCTTTGAGGGCGATAACAACTTCGTGGCCTATGTCACAGCTGTTGATTCTAAATGGACGGAGTAACTTTCTGCCATTGATGAGTCTTAAAAACCCATTCCACTAATGTTTTTGTTTCCCCAAATCGATCCTGACTGCCTAAAACAACGGTAATCAGTCCACGCCCATCTCTTTCTGTATACCCAACTAAACATTCACCAGCTTCCTCAGTCCAACCTGTTTTCAAACCTTTCATGCCAGGTAACTGATTTAAAAGTTCGTTAATAGTATAAAGATCATGAACTATCTGACCACTAACATCTTTCACCTGAATAAAAGATAAAGAAACAATTCCTGCAATTTCAGGGTTTTTTAAAGCTACAGCAGCTAAACGAGCTAAATCTAAAGCCGTACTATAAGAATAGTTAGGCAATAAATTACCCTGTTCGTCACTGTCAAGACCTGTTGGATTGGCAAAAAAAGTATCATTTAAATTTAAATCATAAGCTTTTTGATTCATCGCCTCAACAAATTTTCTCTCACCACCTGAGTACCCATCAGCTAAAGCCATAGCCGCATCGTTGGCAGAAGCCACTAAAACCCCATACAACAAATTTCTAACCGTAATCTGTTCCTCTTCTTGAAGTTCCATATCTTGACCATTATCGTCAACTTTCCCAATGGTTATAACATCATCCAAACCGTAATAATCCAAAGCGACCAAAGCCGTCATTATTTTAACTGTCGAGGCAGGGAAAAGCCTTATTTTTTCATCCGAACCATAAATAAGAACCGAAGAGTCACGATCTAAAGCAACAATTGATTTAGCCGTTAAATCGGGGAAAGGTAAATCATTTGTTTTTACTGGATAATCAGCCAAATTTGGTAAAAGTAAATCGAAACTATTATTCTGACCCAGATAAGGTCTCGTTTGTAAAACTTCATACCAATTTTGACCGGGAATAAAAAAGAAACTTAAGCATAATAAGAAAAGAGAGGCCCTTTTAATCTTAATAATTAGATCATTTCGTTTTCTTTTTGGAGGCATTTTTAATTTGGGCAAGTTTAATATCAACACGACTCAAATCTCTTGGGAAAAGTGAAGATTGGCGAACATTTTCCAAACCCAAAACATGTTGAGTAATCCTCTCTAAGCCTAAGCAAAATCCACCTTCGGGAGGCATTCCATATTTAAAAGCTTGCAAATAAAAACTGAAATTTTCAGGATTATAACCCCGATTTTTAATACTATCGTAAAGTTGTTGGTAGTCATTAATGCGTTGACCACCAGTAACCCATTCGACTCCCATCCCTAAAATATCAAAACTATAAGTAAATTCTGGGTCTTGTGGATCAGGATAAGTATACATTGGTCTTTTCTTAGTTGGATAATGAGTAATGATTACCAAATCAGAATTTTTTTCTTCTTTAGCCCATTTACAGATCTCTTCTTCATCAGCCGGTTGCAAATCAGGTTCTTGACGATTATCTCTTTTGGTTCTTTGAAAAATAATTTCTTGAGCTTCTCTTAATTTTAAAACTGGTGTTTCATCGGCTGTATCCGGAATTAACATTTCTCCACCTTTACCCCTTAATGAATCAATTTCTGGCTTGATCTTTTTGAGTTCTGAGAAAATAAATTTTAGTAATTTATCTGCAGTTTGATAAACCTCTTGCCAGTTTTTAATAAATCCCATCTCCACATCTAAACCAATATATTCGGTCAAATGGCGCGTTGTTAAACTTGGTTCAGCCCGATAAGCATGAGCCAAAGTAAAAACTCTTTCAAAAACTCCAACTCCAATTTGCTTGTAAAATTGCGGGCTTTGAGCTAAAAAGGCTTCGTTGTTAAAATAATCAATCTTGAAAAGTTCAGCTCCGCCTTCGGTTGCAGTCGCTGTAACCGTCGGACAAAAAATTTCCGTGAAGCCTTGATTTTTTAAATAATTTCTGAAAGATTCAGCGATTTTTTCCTGAGTTTGGAAAATAGCTACCTGAGTGGGGTGTCTTAAAGTCAGTGGACGAAAATCCAAAAGAGTTGGTAATTGAACCTTCAATTCCATCCCCATGTCAAAAGGTAATTCTGCCGCTTTTGACAAAACCTTAACCTTTTTTAATTCAATCTCGATAGTTCCGGTGGAAATCTTATCATTAACCATTTTATCTGGTCTTTTTTTTACCAAACCTTCAATCTCAACTACAAACTCTGAGCGCAAATCAGATAATTTTTTATCACCAACAATCTGAACCAAACCAGACCGATCCCTTAAGTCAATAAAAACCATTTTACCGTGATCACGATAATTAGAAACCCAACCTAAAAGTTTTACTTTTTTACCAACTTTATTCGGAGTATCTTTAATAAGAATTCTTTCCATGTCATCAATTTTATCTTTTACGGTGGAATTTTGCAATCCTATGCCTAGCAGTTTGAGTAGCCACAAAATTTAACCAATCTTGAGACGGAGCTTTTTTATTTTTATCAATAATAATTTCAACCAATTGGCCACTTCTAAGTTTATAATCTAAAGAAACCATTTTGCCATCAACTTTAGCTCCGGCACATTTGTCACCCAAATCAGAATGAACTGCATAGGCAAAATCAACCGGAGTAGCTTCAGCTGGTAAATCAAAAACATCACCTTTAGGAGAAAAAACAAAAATTCTATGCCTTAGAGCATCAAATTTTAAAGATTCTAAAAATTCTTTAGAGCCAACCATTTCTTGCTGCCAAGAAACTAATTCTTTGACCCAACTCATCTTATCTGTTGGAGCAAAAAAACCTTGTTCAATTTTTTGATAACTTTTTTCTTTGCCTTTTTCTTGTGAATAAAACCAATGAGCAGCAATCCCATCTTCAGCTTCCTGGTGCATTTTTTCGGTCCTAATTTGAATTTCTAAAATTTTACCCCTGGCAAAAACATTAGTATGTATCGACTGATAACCGTTAGGTTTTGGTTGAGCAATAAAATCTCTAACTCCTGAGGAAGGCACCGGCTTGTAAAGTTCATGAATTATCCCTAAGACAGCATAGCAATCAGCTACTTTAGAAGTAATTATCCTTAAGGCCATTAAATCATAAACCTGAGATAAATCACCTTTAATTTCATCACGATGCAATTTCTTATAAAGGCTATAAAGATGCTTGGCTCTTCCGTTGATCTTAGCATTAATATTTTTTTCGGCTAATGCCTTTAAAATATCTTTTTTAACTTCCTTAATGTAATTATCAGCTTGTTTATAATAGCTAGCGGCTTGTTTCTTTATTTCTTGATATTTTTCTTTATCAGCATATGGGAAAGCCAAGTCTTCTAGCTGTCCTTTCATTTCTCCAATCCCCAATCTTTCGGCTAATGGCGCATAAACTTCCAATGTTTCTTTAGCAATTCTCTTTTGTTTCTCAATTGGTAAAGCATTAAGAGTTTTTAGATTATGCAAACGATCAGCCAATTTGATTAAAACAACTCTTAAGTCATGAGCCATCACTACAATCATTTTACGAAGGTTTTCAACAAAAATATCTTGAGCTGCTCCTCTTAATTTGATCTCTCCAATTTTAGTAACTCCATTAACTAAATCGGCAATTGATTTCCCAAATTCTTTTTCAACCTGAGCTAAAGTTACTCCACCATCTTCAACCACATCATGAAGTAATCCGGCAGCAATAGCAGTGTTGTCTAATCTTAAATCGGCTAAAAAATTGGCCACTGCCAAAGGATGAGCGATATAATCCTCACCAGAAAGTCGTTTTTGCCCATGATGATGTTTACAGGCAAAAAGATAAGCCTTTTTTACTAAATCTAAATCATCACTATGATTATAAAAATTAATCTTAGTTAATAAATCTTCCATTATTTAACTTTAATATCTTTTAATTTCAACTGAAGTTTACTTTGACCATTCCATTCATTAAGGGATAAATTATAAGCAAGCTCAATCGGTTTTTCAATCGATAATTTTGAATAAAAATCGCCCATTCTAAAACCAATTGCCTCTAATTCCTTTTTGCCCGGTAATTCAATCTTAAATTTTAAATGCTGAGAATTACTCCCTAAAAGCTGAGCATCTTTTATCATAAAGCCTTTACTTGAAAAAACCGGTTGAGGGTTACCTTGTCCAAAAGGCTCCATTTTTTCAATTTCCTTCAATAATTTAAAAGTCAATAATTTAGGCTCAATTTCCATATCAATTTTTAAAGTTGGCTTTAAATCTTTTCCACTCAGTAATTCTTTGGCAATTTTTAAAATTTTCTTTTTAAAAACTTCCAAATTTTTATTATCAACACTTAAACCGGCTGCTTTTGGATGCCCACCATGAGCTACTAATAGATCTGAACATTGTTTAATTGCCTGAACAATATTGAATTCTTCAATTGACCTGGCTGAAGCTTTAGAAATATTTTCTTTTTGACAAACAACGATAGACGGTAAATAAAATTCTTCAGTTAATTTACCGGCGATCAAACCAACTAAACCTTCTTGATAAGAATCATGAGTAATAAAAATCAAATGTTCGCCCTGCCCCTCCTTTAACCAAGCTTCTCTAGCATGCAAGGTTAATCGTTCAGTCAACTCTTGTCGTTCACGATTGCTCTGGTCAATTCTTTGGGCTAAATTAATAGCTCGATTCTCATCTAGGGTGCAAACCAAACGCAATGATTCCATCGGATCTTCGATTCTGCCAGAAGCATTCAAGCGCGGTCCGATTAAATAACCAATTTCATAAACACCAATAGTTTCTTTATTTAAACCGGCAAAATCAAATAATGATAACAATCCGAAACGTTTAGTTTTTCTTAAAACCTTAATCCCATATTTAACTAAACTCCGAGAAACTCCTAAAAGGGGAACCATATCCGTGATTAAACCAATCGCAACAATATCTAAACCAAAAGAAACATCTTTGATTTTAAAAGTTTTTAAAATTTGTTTAGCCAAAAACCAAGCTACTCCACAACCGGCAGTTTGAGTAGTATGAACGATAGCTAAAGCTTCTTTAGGCCATCTTCTCAAATCGGGAACATGATGATCTGTAATGATCAAATCAACTCCCAATTTTTTAGCTAATTTGGCTTCATCACTAGCAACAATACCATTATCAACACTAATAATTAATCTGACATCCTGATTGGCTAACTCTTTCAAACGAGCTCCATTTAAACCATAACCCTCGTCACGACTAGGAATAAAAGGAGAAGCTAAAGACTTTAATTTGAATAAGGCTTCCCATAAAATTGCTGTTCCACAAATTCCATCAGCGTCATAATCACCATAAACAACAATTTTTTCTTTTTTCTCAATCGCTCTCTTAATTCTTGAAACAGCTTTTTTTAACTCTGTTTCTTTGAGGCCAAAATCTTTGGCCTTTAATTTTTCCGGTGAAACCGGATTCAAAAAATCATCAATTTGTTTTTTGGTTTTAAGACCACGGTTTTCAAGAAGAATTTTTAAAACCTGGTTTTCTTTAGTTAAACCTTTATGTAAAATTTTCCAATTCATATATGCTATAATTTGAATATTAAAGTGAAACTATTTTATCAGGATGAAGCTTAACTTACCACCATTTGTTAATCATATTCTAGAAACTTTTGAAAAAGCTGGTTATGAAATTTATATTGTTGGCGGAGCAGTCAGAGATATCTTGATGAGTAAAGAACCAACCGATTGGGATTTTACTACCAACGCTAATCCTAAAATAGTTTTAAGTCTTTTTCCAGACGGTTTTTATGATAATAAATTTGGTACTGTTGGAGTAATCAATCCCAAAGAAACCAAAAAAGATAAATTCGGCAAACAGCCTGTTTATCAAATAACCACTTTTAGAAAAGAACTTGGCTACTCTGACGCTCGTCACCCAGATAAAGTTTCTTGGGGAAAAAGCATCAACGATGATTTGATAAGAAGAGATTTTACCATTAATGCCTTGGCTCTAAAGAAAAATAAAGACAACAACTTTAAACTCATTGATCCTCATAATGGCCAAAAAGACATTAAAGCCAAACTTATAAGAGCTGTTGGTGATCCCAAAAAAAGATTTCAAGAAGACGCCCTAAGAATGCTAAGAGCAATTAGATTTTCTTCACAGCTTTCTTTTTCGATTGAGAAAAAAACATTCGAATCAATCAAAAAAAATATTGACCTGATTGATAAAATTAGCTGGGAAAGAATCAGAGATGAACTCCTGAAGCTTTTAACCTATGAACATAATGCCGATGGTTATATGACACTAAAAGAGTCTGGCTTGGCCGAAAAAATATTGCCAGAAGTTGAAAAAGGTTTTGGAGTTGAACAAAAAAGCCCTAAACGTCATCACATCTGGGATGTTGGTAAACATGCCGTTGAATCTCTAAGGGCTTCTAAATCGGCTGATCCTATCGTTAATCTAGCCATTCTTCTTCATGACGTTGGCAAACCAATAGTTGCTAAAACTCAAAAAGACGGGGTCATTACTTTTTATAATCACGAAATTATCAGTGCTTCTATTGCCAGAAAAATTTCTAAAAGATTAAAGCTTTCTAAAAAAGAAGAAGATAAATTAACTATTTTAGTCCGCTGGCATCAATTTTCAGTTAATGAAAATCAAACCGATAAAGCCATCCGCCGTTTTATAAGGAACGTTGGTAAAGAAAATATTAAAGCGATGTTAGAGCTAAGAGTTGCTGACCGTTTAGGTGGTGGAGCCAGAGAAACCTCGTGGCGATTAGAAAAATTTAAACAAAAAATTAAAAAAGTCCAAAAAGAACCATTTAAAATTACTGACCTGAAAGTAAACGGTAAAGATGTCATGAAAATTTTAAATCTCTACCCTGGTCCAATTATCGGTAAAATTTTAGAAAAACTTTTCGACGAAGTTGCCAATAAAAAAGTCAAAAATGAAAAAGAATCTTTAGTTATTAGAATGAAGGAAATTAAGAAAGATTTAGCTGCTAGTTAGTTTTTAAAAAACGTCGACCTCTTCTATTTTCTACTTTTAACCAACTTTACCATTGACTGACGTCTTGATTTTTGATCAATAACGAAAGCTCCTAGACCAACCGTAGTAAAAACAAAACTGGTTAAACCACCAATAAAAGGAATTAATTGTAAAATATAATAAGCTACTAAGCCAACCAAAAGAGCCCAGCCCAAACCTTTGCTCTTATCAAATTTAGTTAAAATTTTATTACCTACAAAAAAGGCCACAAATAATTTAGAAAACCAAACTAAAACAGCAAAAATCGGTAGAACTATAAAGATAAATGGAATTCCGATTAAACTAACGGCCAAGAAAATAATCCCCAAACCAAAAACAATTGGCGTTAGCACTCCCAGCCCCAAACTAGGCCAAAATTTACTACCAATGATTTTTACCATTCCCTCAATTCTTTTCTGGAAAAAGTAAAGATAAAGCAAACCAAAAGCAAAAGCAATTAAAACGGAAATAAATTTAAAGTATAAACCTATCCCATAAAAACCAGCCACCATTGGCCAAGCCTTACCAAGCCAATAACGATTATTTTTATCTGCTTGTGCAGAATCTTTTTCTGCCGCTTTATAATTAATTTCTCCGGATACCAAAGCTCCATCATCAATCTGGGCTTCATTGGGACTTTCATAGTCTAAATCACCTAAAATTTGAGCCTTGGAACCGATAATCAACTGGTTAAAAGCACCAGTTAAATTCCTACCAGTTTGGTTATCAATATTTGCTTGATTAGCATAAATTCGTAAATCCTTGGCAATCGGACCAGTAACATTAATTTGAGAACCCATCGCTAAAACACTGCCTCCAATTCTAGCCGATTCATTGATAATAATCGTACTGCCAGCTGCAGTAATATTTTTACCAACAATTCCATTGATAACAATGTTGGCCCCACCACAACGTACATCATCAGTAACCTCTCCAGTAACTGTTAGATTAGATGACCCGGAAATTAAATCACCGTTAATTTTTCCATCGATTAAAATCGTATTGGCACCCACAAAAACATCACCGTTAACAATTCCGGAAATTGTTACTGTTTGGCCACCAGCAAAAAAATCATGATCAATAATCTCATCTTTGGAAACAATAATATTTTGATTCTGATTGGCTGAAGTTGTGCTTTCTTGAGCCAAAGTTAAACCGGCTAGGAAAAAGAAGCAAGCTACGATCCCAACCACTAAAGCCCATAACCGCCAAGTAATTAATTTACTCATTTTTCTAACTTTTCTCATCTTTTTTAGTTTAAATAAAACAAAAAAATTTGTCAAATTATTTTTTTCTCTTTTGTTGAAACTTATCCCAAACTACTAAAAGCGGCACAGCATTAAAAGTTGAAGAATAAGTTCCCGAAACCGTCCCGATCAATAGGGCAGCTACAAACCAACGAATTGTTACCCCACCCATTAGGAATAAAGCAACCAACATAAAAATGATTGTTAAGGAGTTATTTAGAGACCTTGATAAAGTTTCCGTTATTGCCTTGTTGGCCAAATCTTGAAAAGAAGTCTTAGGAAAAAGTTTTTGTGACTCCCTAATCCTGTCATAAACCACAATCGTATCGTGCACCGAAAAAGATAAAACCGTTAAAACCGCAGTCACAAATAACGTATCAACTTCAACTTTCAAAAAATAACCCAATAAAGAAAAAGCTCCCAATAAAACCAAAGTATCATGGAACATCGCTAAAATAGCACAAACTCCAAACTTAGACTCTTTAAAACGCCAGGTAACATAGCCAATAATAAAACCGGCAGCCAATAAAATAGCCACGATGGTTTTAATCAAAAGCTCACGGCCTAAAGTTGGACCAACCGTTTCGAAACGGACTTCTTCAAGCGATTGAGAAAAATTTTGAGTAAGAACATCTTTAATTTGGCTAGCTTCCTGGTTGTCTAAAGGCGCTAATCTTAAAAGATAATTTTTTTCTCCTGATAATTGAACTGAACCTAATTGATAACCATTATCTTCTAAAATTGATTTAATTTGAGTAGTTTCAACTCCGTTTTCAAATTGATACTCCAAAAGACTACCACCGGTGAAATCAATCGCCGGTCTTAAGCCATTAGCAAATAAAGAGATTAAACCGGGAACAATAAATAAAGCTGAAATTAAAAAGTAAAGCCATTTAAAACGCATCCATTGGATCATCTTTTTCTAACCTCCTTTTGTAAAAAAGTCCGAAGTAAAGTTCTGGTAACTACAATGCCGGTAAATAAACTTAAGGCTACTCCTAGCCCCAAAGTTAAAGCAAAACCTCTGACCATCCCCGAAGCATTTAAGAATGGCCAGTTAAAAGGATTAAAAAGAATAAAACAAGTAATTAAAGTAGCCACATTGGCATCCCTAATTGAATCCCAAGCTCGGCCAAAGCCCAGTTCCATTGCTAAATTTACAGGTTTACCATCTCTAATTTCTTCTTTCATTCTTTCAAAAATCAAAATATTAGCATCAACCGCCATTCCAACTGATAGAATAAAACCGGCAATACCAGGTAAAGTTAAAGTAATCGGAATTAATTTATACAAAGCTAAAGTTAGTAAACCGTAGATAATTAAAGCCATGTCAGCTATTAAACCCAATCTGCCATAATAAATTCCCATAAAAATAACGACCATAAGCAAGCCGATTAAACCGGCTTGAACACTTTTCTGTACCGAATCATTTCCTAAAGTCGCCCCAATATTCCTTTGCTCAATTAAATTGATTGGCACCGGTAAAGCTCCAGCATTTAATTGGATTACTAAGTTTTTAGCTTCATCTAAGGTAAAATCGCCATTAATAACGGCATCCCCACTGGTAATTTGTTCTTGAACCGTTGGGGCGGTAACCGGCAATTCATCTAAAAAAATCGCCACTGGTTTACCAACATTACGACCGGTAATTTCGGAAAATTTCTTGATCCCTTCTGAAGAAAATTGCAATCCCACCGAAGGTTCGCCCGTATTCGGATCAAATTTGACCTCCGATTTAGTCAAATCGCTACCAGTCAAACCAGTTGGACTAAAATCAGCAAAAGTAGCCGATTCGGTCGCTTCCGGCGATAATTCGCGGAAATCTAATTGGGCTGTTTGACCAATTAAAGTG
>Ga0180436_10001700_pt1 | contig 21315 bp, 15 predicted proteins | sample SS_ome_2_FD_132434 | JGI IMG/M metagenome (GOLD analysis project Ga0180436, IMG submission 132434) | Hypersaline lake sediment archaeal communities from the Salton Sea, California, USA - SS_3_S_2 metaG | ecosystem: Environmental > Aquatic > Non-marine Saline and Alkaline > Hypersaline >...
AACAACAACGAGACGCTGCTCAAGACGGCGATCATGAATGGCCCGCTCGCGGTCTCGATCTGTGCCACCGACGCGATGTTCTATTACACTGGCGGATGCTACGCGGGACCGAACAGCTCGACCAATCATGCCGTCGTGCTCTGTGGCTGGGACGACAACGCGTGCAGCGGCTACGGCGCCTGGCTGATCAAGAACAGCTGGGGCTGGACCTGGGGCGACAACGGCTTCGGCTGGATCAAGTTCGGGACCTGTTCGATCAATTCGGGCGGCGGTGACGGCGTCTACTATACACCGTTCCCGCGCGAGATGATCGCCTACGCGAGCCATGAAGTCCTCGACGACGGTCGCAACGGCAGCCTCGATCCGGGCGAGACGGCTCCGGTCGCGGTCACGGTGCGCAACTACGGCCGTGCCACGGCCAGCAACATCAGCGCGACGCTGACCTCGCTCACGCCGGGCGTCACCGTGACGGATGACACGGCAACCTTCGCCAATACGGCGAGCTGGGCCGAGACGACCTCCGACGACCCCCATTTCACCGTCGCCGTCGAGTCGTGGGTCCCGGGCGGCACGCTGATCGAGTTCCAGTTGATCGGTACGACCTCGTCCAGCGCGGACACGACCTACTTCACCGACTTCGTCTCTCCGGTGACCGTGATCTACGCCAACGACTTCGAGACCGAAGCCGACGGCTGGGTCAGCAGCGGCCGCTGGAACGATTGGCGCTGGGCGGACGCGGCCGGCTACTCCGGCCACATCGACCCGAAGGGCGCAGCCTCCGGAACCAAGATGTGGGGCAACGACCTCAACGAACCCGGCAATGAGTGGGACGTGCTTCATCCCAACGCGGCCACGCCGAAGCTCGAATCCCCCTCGTTCGACTGCAGCACGGCGAACGGCGTGCACTTGCTCTTCAATCGCTGGCTGTCGGTGGAAGAGGGCATCTGGGATCACGCCGTCGTCACCGTCAACGGGGTCGAAGTTTGGCGCAACCAGGACAACGGCCACCACATCGACAACTACTGGTATCCGGAGTGCATCGACATCTCCGACATCGCCGACAACGTTGGCGACGTGAGCGTGCGCTTCGAGCTCGTCTCGGACGAGTACGTCCACTTCGGCGGTTGGAACGTCGACGACTTCCAGATCGTCGCCACGAGCGCGGGCGGCGCCGCGGTCGAGGACCAGGGTCCCGCTCCGCGAATCCTGGATGTCGAGAGCCATCCGAATCCGTTCGTCCCGCTGACGCAGGTGCGCCTGGCGATGCCGAACAACGTCGAGCAGGCTTCGGTGCGCATCTTCGACAGCAGCGGCCGCCTGGTGCGCACATTGCACGACGGCCCGCTGAGCGCCGGCATGCACATGCTTAGCTGGAACGGTGCGGACGAAACGGGCGCCGCGCTGCCGGCAGGAACCTACTACTGCCGCGCGCGAGCGGCCGGGCAGAGTTCGACGCAGAAGCTCGTGCGCCTCGACTAGATGAGAAACGGGCGTGCGGGCGCACGTCCCAAGCAGATACGAGAACGGGCCCGGCAGTGACACTGCCGGGCCCGTTGGTTTTGCGTGCCGGAGAGGAGCCCGCGGCGCTGGCTCGCTGCAGTTCCTCAGACGTTCGTCGCGGACCCTCGAGCTGTGCGAATCGCGGGCATGCAGCGCCTGCGTTTCCGCCGGCGGGCCGCATCAGCCGTTCCCACGATTCCTCTCGGATGTCTCTCTCCGGCTCAGGACCAGTGTAGTCCCGGGGCGTCAGCCGCGTCCAGTCGATCCTGTAAGCCAATACCCTACATGGGCTCCAGCCCCTCCAACCCCGCGGCCGGCGGGGGCGGCGGAGGAGTCAGGCGGCTCACGGCCCAGGTCAAGAAGAGCGAGCAGGCGAAGGCGGGCACGAGCTCGTAGAGACTGATCCCCCAGATCGCGGCGACGTGGGATTTCAGCCACAGCTTCCAGACGAGCGTGACGCCGAACCCACTCAGCATGCCCGCCAGCGCACCCCAGCGATTCAGGCGACGCCAGAAGAGCGCCAGGAGTAGCGGCGGCCCGAAGGCGGCACCGAGGCCCGACCAGGCGAAGAGCACAAACCAGAAGATCGCCCGCACCTCGCCCAGGGCCAGCAGCAGGGCCGCCAGTCCCACGCCGCACACGGTCGCGCGCGTGATCCAGGAGAGCGTGCGCTCCACGGTCGCCGGATTGAGGCGCCGGCGCAGCCCGAACCCACGGTCGATCAGATCGCGAGCGACGGCGGAGCTCACGACGAGCAGCTGGCTGTCGGCGGTCGACATCATGGCGCTGATGATCGCCGCCAGCAGAACACCGGCGATCGCCGGCGGCAGGAGCATCGTCGTCAGGTTGGGATAGGCCTGTTCCGGATCGACAAGCCCCGGCACAGCGACCCGGGCCGCCAGCCCCAGGACGACCGCCCCGTTCATCGCGAGGCACCCCCAGGCGATCGCAATCAAGCGCCCGCGCCGGATCGAGCGGCGCGAGCGCGCGGCCATGAAGCGCGCCAGAATCTGCGGCTGCCCCGGGTAGCCGAGCCCGATCCCGAGCAAGCCGATGATCCAGCCCAGGAGCGCCGCCCCTGCCGCGCCGCCGAAGGCGTCGCGCATGCGCGGCCCGGCCAGCATGCGCACGACCTTCTCGAACGTGTAGTCCGTCTCACCGACCGCCAACTGGTCACCCGGCGCGAGGACGACACGACCGTGCACCGGTTCGCCGTTGTGACGAATCGTGGTCGCGGCAGCGCGGTCGGCGGCCGGCCCCCCCGGCGCCACGACCAGCTCGAAGCGGACCTCACCCAAATCCTCGATCGCTGGCGGCACGGACGCCGGCGCTTGCGCTCCCCCGACGGCGGCCGGCTCCCAGCGCACGAGCTCGACGCCGGGCGCGAGTGGCACCGGCTCCCCCTCGACGCCGAAGGACTCGACGCCCGCTCCGACATGACGCGAGAAGACCGCTTCGACGCGCGGCGGCGTCTCGCCCAGGCGTTCCCAGAGCGCCCCGAAGCCACCCAGCGAGACGACCGTCACGATCGGCAACACGATTAGGCCGATCGCCATCAGAATGCCTTGCACGAGATCGGTCCAGGAGACGGCGCGAAAACCGCCGACCAGCGTGTAGAGCACCGTGATCAGCCCCCCCAAGAGGACGCCGTGCGCGTAGGTGATGCCGTATGAAGCGCCGAAAGCCTCCTGAAACGCCTTGCCCGTCGCCGTGAACTGCGCTGAAACGTAGAACATCAGGCAGAAGAGAATGATCAGGATCCCGGTCCCGCGCAGGAGCGGCCCGCGATCGCCGAGCCGCGCTTCGAAGAAGTCGGGCAGCGTGATCGCCCCCAGGCGCGCTGAATGCTGGCGCAACCGTGGTGCAACCAAGTACCAGTTGCAGAGGTAGCCGAGCATGCACCCGGCGACGGTCCAGATCGCCTTGGCGCCCCACATGTAGGCCTCGCCGACGAGTCCGAGCACGAGCCAGCCGCTCTCGCTGCTGGCGACGCTGCTGATCGACGTGACCCAGGCCCCCAAGCGCCGGTCAGCCAGGAAGTAGCCTTCCATCGTGCGCCCGTGGCGCGCGGCGACCGCGCCAACAACCAGCAGCAGAAGCAAGTAGACGAGAAAGACGATCGCCACCAGGCTCATCGTTGCTCCTCCTCACCCGCGTTCCGGCGCATCTCCCACGCGTAGCGCAGCGTCGCGAAGAGCATCAGGCCTAGGGGGAAAACAGTCAGCAGGAACCAGAAGCGTGGCTCGATCGGCAGCAGGGCCGCGATCAGAAAGAGCAGAGCCGGCAAGGCCAGGAAGATCAGCAACAAGCGCGCGAGGAACATCGGTCACCTCCGTTGCCGCGCCCGGGACGACGCCGCCGGCCGAGCCGAACGCCAGGGCATCCTCGGGCGTCCGTATGCTCGGCGCTTCCCGCGTTGCGATCAAGCCCCTACTCGACGCATCCGGCGAGACTTCCGTCCGTGCATCTGGTTTCCGATTCGCCTTTTGTGGTATGATTTAGCCATACGGTCCCGAATCCGGGGCTGCCTACAGGAGGGGCGCTCCAACGAGTATCGCCGCATCGCCACCGGCGGCTGGACCTCGTTGAGCGCAATCGCTCACCTAGGAGGAGGACAGCCGCATGCAATCCTCGGTCCGCGTCATGTTCGCCGGGTTCTTTGCGCTTACGTTGCTGGCGCTCAGCGCCGCCGCCGCGCCGGAAGCCGGAGAGGTCTATCGCTTCGACAACTCGACGACGCAGGCAGGCTTGGCGCTAACCCGCCAGTCGGCGACCGGCGTCGAGCTGCAGTTCGGGCTCGAGTCGTTCCGCATGAATCCGGTCACCGTTTCGGGCGAAACGATGCAGACGATCACCATGCCGGGCGTCATGCTGCCCAACGACGCCGGTGCGCCCAACCTTCCGGGCCTCGGTCGCTTCATCGCCCTGCCGGAGGGGGCCACCGCCCGCCTCGAGATCGTCTCGTCGCGCACGGAGGTCTTCCAGAACGTCGCCGTCGCTCCCGCTCCGCCGTTGCCGAAGGAGAACGACGACTCACCGCCGGTCTATGCCAAGGACACGGCGATCTATGAACGCGACGCCTTCTATCCGCAGAGTCCGGCGCTCCTGTCCGAGGTGCGCCAGCTGCGCGGCGTCGACGTCGTCACCGTCGGTGTCACGCCGTTCCAGTACAACCCGGTCACGCGCGAGCTCGTCGTCTACACCGATCTGCAGGTGCGCGTCGAGTTCGAGGGCGGCAACGGGCAGTTCGGCGAAGCGCGCCTGCGCAACCGCTACTGGGAGCCCCTGCTTCAAGACCACCTGCTGAATTACGAGATGCTGCCGGCGATCGACTTCAACGATCCGACGCGCAGCCGCACCGGCGCCGACTACATCATCATTTGCCCCGACGACCCGGACTTCATCGCCTGGGCCGACACGCTGCGCAACTGGCGCACGCTGCAGGGCATCACGACCGCCGTCTATACGACCAGCGACCTCGGCGGAACCTCTTCGACGGTGATCGAGAACTTCCTCAACGACGCGTACGGCACCTGGGACCCGGCGCCGGCCGCCTTCCTGCTCCTGGGTGACTATCCGAGCTCGGGCGATGGGCGCGACAGCGGCATCACCTCGCCGTTCTGGAACAGCTACTGCGTCTCCGACAACATCTACGCCGACGTCGACGGCGACGACCTGCCGGAGATGGCGCACGCGCGCATCACCGCGCGCAATGCCGCCGAGCTGGAGACGATGATCAACAAGATGCTCAGCTACGAGCGCGAGCCTTACACCGATCCGGGTTTCTACGCCCGTCCGGTCATCGCCGGCGGCTGGCAGACCGAGCGCTGGTTCATCCTCTGCTGCGAGATCTGCCTCGGCTTCCAGCAGAACGTGCTCGGCAAGACGCCGACGCGCGAATACGCGATCTACTCAGGCACCCCGGGGACGAGCTGGTCGACGAACCAGAACACCTACATGCTGCTCGACTACTTCGGGCCCGACGGCCTCGGCTACATCCCCTCGACGCCCGCCCACCTCACCGACTGGGGCGGCAATGCGACGCGCGTCAACAATGACCTGAACCTCGGCGCCTACATGATGCTGCACCGCGATCATGGCGGCGAGACAGGCTGGGGCGAGCCCGACTACGACAGCGGGGATCTCAACAATCTGACGAACGACATGTACCCGTTCGTCTTCAGCATCAACTGCCTGACCGGCAAGTACAACTGGGGCTCGGAGTGCTTCACCGAGAAGTTCCACCGCATCACGCACGGCGCGCTGGGCCTCACCGCGGCCTCCGAGGTCTCCTACTCGTTCGTCAATGACACCTATATCTTCGGCCTGATGGACAGCATGTGGCCCGAGTTCGATCCCGGTTACGGCGAGCGTCTGACCGGGGCCCGCGCTCTGCGCCCCGCCTTCGCCAACACCTCGGGCAAGTACTACCTCCAAGCGAGCAACTGGCCCTACAACCCGCAGCACAAGGTCTACACCGATCACCTCTTCCACCACCACGGCGACGCCTTCATGACGATGTACTCGGAGGTGCCGCAGGATCTGACCGTGATTCACGACGACGTGCTCTTCACCGACGTCGACATGTTCACGGTTCAGGCGGACGAGGGCAGCGTGATCGCGTTGACCGTCGATGGCGAGCTGATCGGTGTCGCGGGCGGCACCGGCCTGCCGCAGGACATCGCGATTGCGCCTCAGGTGGAGCCGGGTGAGCTGCGGATCACCGTCACCAAGGCGAACTACTTCCGCTACGACGAGCGCGTGGCGATCATCCCGCCCTCCGGAGCCTATGTCGTGGTTGGCGGCCAGACGATCGATGACGACCTCGAAGGCGACAGCGCGGGCAATGCCGACGGCGGCGCCGACGCGGGCGAGGCGCTGGAGATCCTCCTGTCGCTGCGCAACGTCGGCAGTGAAGATGCGACCAACGTCAGCGGCACGATCCGCACCGACGATCCGTATGTCACGATCGTCGACAGCGTCGAGACCTTCGGCCTGATTCGCCCGGACGAGAACGTCTTCTGCGCCGAGGACTTCGACGTGCTGATCGGACCGGACTGTCCGGACGGCCACACCTGCATGTTCGACATCGAGATCACGTCGGATGACCGGCTGGTCTGGATGAAGAGCTTCACCCTCGACGTTGAGGCGCCGGTGATCGAGTTCGTCGACTACGTGATCGACGACACGGCCGGCGGCGACGGCGATGGCCGCGTCGACCCGGGCGAGACGGTGCTCGTCACGCCCCAGTTCACCAACAGCGGGAGCGAAGACGCGACCAACCTCGAAGTGACGCTCGGCATCGACCACGAGAGCGTGACGATTCTGCAGGGGGTCGCGACGTTGGCATTCCTCGAGCCCGGCGCGCCGGCATACGTCGAGCAGCCGTTCCAGCTCGAAATCGCGGCCAACTGCCCCGATCCCGACATCGCCGTGGCGAGCATGGTGGTCACGGCCGACTGGGGCCAGCAGGCGGAGGCCGGGTTCGATCTTCCGATCGGCGGCTTCTTCGATGACATAGAGGCGGGCGCCGGCGGCTGGACGCATGCGGTCGTCACCCCCGACTTCGCCGACCAGTGGCACCTCTCGACCCAGCGCAACTACACGCCGGGCGGCAGCTACAGCTGGAAATTCGGCGACACCGGAACCGGAGACTACGCCAGCCTCGCCGACGGCGCGCTCGTCACCGAGCCGCTCAACCTGCGCGAGACGTGCTACCTGAAGTTCCGGCACTGGATGGATGCCGAGACGAGTAGCGCCTATCCGGAATACTGCTACGACGGCGGTATGGTCGAGATGTCGATCGACGGCGGCGAGTGGGTCCAGATCACGCCGACCGACGGCTACACCCACCTGATCCGGGCCGGCGGCACGCCGGGGCCCTGGCCGGCCGAGACGCCGGTCTTCTCCGGCCAGATCAACTGGAAGGAAGAGGTCTTCGAGATCACCGAGGAGTCGGGCGTCCTGGTGCAGTTCCGCTTCCGCTTCGGCTCCGACGGTGCCGTGACGGCCGAGGGCTGGTACCTCGATGAGGTCGAGTTCTTCGGCTCCGGCGTCCTCTTCTCCGATGTCGACGACGGCCAGCCGGTGGCACTCTTCCCGGCGGTCGCCCAGAACCAGCCGAACCCCTTCGGCCCCGAGACGACGATCCGCTTCCAGCTGCCCAAGCAGTCGCGGGTCCAGTTGCGCGTCTTCGACCCGAGCGGTCGACTGGTGCGTACGCTCGTCGATGGCCGGATCGGCGCCGGCGTGCACCAGACGGTCTGGGACGGTCGCAACCAGTACGGCCAACAGGTTGGATCGGGTATCTACTTCTACCGCTTCGACTTGGAAGACACGTCCGAGACGCGCAAGATGGTGCTGACGCGCTAGCGCAAGCGAGCCATCGAGCGCTCACGGAGCCGCTCCGCTGCTGGGCGCCCGGGCATCCCCCCGGGCGCCCAGTCGTTTCCTGCCTCTCCCCCGCCAGCTTTTTCTTCTCGCCGCGCCCCAAGCTGGAACTTCCCCGCCCGGCCCGTACTATAGCGAGGCTACCCTCGGCCCGACGTCGAGTGCGTGGCCTGAACGTGACGGTCCGCGCCGCCTGCGCTGCGTGCGCCAGCGACGCATTCGCGCACCCGAGACGCCCCCGGCGTCGAGGGTGCTGGGAAGGAATTTCACCATGCAGTCTTTGCCTCTCCTGGCCCGCCGGCGTCCTCGCCCGCCTCGCCTGCGGCCCGCATCGCTGGCGTCGTTGACGCGGCACGCTCTGCGCGGCTCACTTGCCGTACTCGTCGCGCTCGGCCTCCTGCTCAGCTCCGCATGCTCGGGTGACCGTCAGGCTGCGGGCGACGGGAAGCAGGGGCGTGGGCGGCTCGAGGCGGTCGCCACGGTCGGCATGATCACCGACATCGTGCGTCAGATCGGCGGCGAGCACGTGTCCGTCATCGGCCTCATGGGCCCCGGTATCGACCCGCACCTCTACAAGGCGAGCGCCGGCGACGTCGCGCGCATGCAGCGAGCGGACATCATTTTCTACAACGGCCTGCACCTCGAGGGGGCGATGGCGGAGCTCTTCGAGCGCATGCGCGACCGCACGCGGACGGTCGCGGTCGCCGAGCGGATCCCGCCCGCGCGCCTCTTGAGTGATTCCTCGAGTCCCAAGATGCACGACCCGCATGTCTGGTTCGACGTCTCGCTCTGGCGCGAGGCGGCCCGCGCGGTCGAGGATGCGCTCGTCGCAGCCGACAGCCTGCATGCCGGCGACTACCGCCGCCATGCCGCCGAGCTGCAAGGCGCGCTCGCCGAGCTCGACCGCTATGTGCGTCAGCGCGCGCAGGAGCTCGCGCCGGAGCAGCGCGTGCTGATCACCGCGCACGACGCCTTCCACTACTTCGGACGCGCCTACGGCTTCGAGGTCCACGGACTGCAAGGCATCAGTACCGTGACCGAGGCGGGCACGTCCGACGTTCAGGAGCTGACCGACTTCATCGTTGCGCGGCGCGTGCCGGCGATCTTCGTCGAATCCTCGGTGCCGCCGCGTACGATCGAGGCGTTGCAGGCGGCCGTACGGGCGCGCGGCTTTGAAGTAGCGATCGGGGGCGAGCTCTTCTCGGACGCGATGGGAGACCCCGCCACGCCGGAGGGCAACTACATCGGGATGGTGCGTCACAACATCGATACGATCGTCGATGCCCTGGAGGGCAAGGCCGGCGAGTAGTCCTCGCCTGCCGCCGAGCGAGAAGGGAGCTGGGTATGTCCGCCGCGTTTGAGACGGCAACCCGTACTTGGGCGATCGACGTCGCTGACTTGACCGTCGCCTACCGCGACAAGCCGGTGCTGTGGGACGTCGACATGCAGATCCCGCCCGGCGTCTTGACCGCGATCGTCGGGCCCAACGGGGCGGGAAAGACGACGCTGATCAAGGCGATTCTCGGCCTCGTGCCGCCGACCGCAGGCCGCGTTCTCGTCCATGATCAGCCGTACGCCACGCAGCGCCGGCGGGTTGGCTACGTGCCGCAGCGGGGCAGCGTCGACTGGGACTTCCCGACGACCGTACTCGACGTCGTGCAGATGGGGCGCTACGGAGCGCTGGGCTGGCTTCGCCGCCCCGGCCGCCGGGATCGCGATCTGGCCCGCGAGGCGCTCGAGAAGGTCGACATGCTCGCCTTCGCGCAGCGCCAGATCAGCCAGCTCTCCGGCGGTCAGCAGCAGCGCGTCTTCCTGGCGCGGGCGCTCGTCCAGGATGCGGACATCTACTTGATGGACGAACCGTTCCAGGGAGTCGACGCCAAGACCGAACGCGCCATTATGGAGTTGCTGCGCGAGCTTCGTTCCGCCGGCAAGACGGTGCTCGTCGTGCACCACGACTTGCAGACCGTGCCCGAATACTTCGACTGGGTAATGCTGCTCAATGTGCGCCGCATCGCCTGCGGCCCGGTCGCCAGCGCGTTCAGCGAAGAGAATCTGCGCCGCGCCTACGGTGGCCGGATCGCGTTCCAGAGCCACCGAGCGGCCGCCCGCGCGACGCCTGCGCAGAGCGAGGCTCTGGAGCGGGACGGGAAGGAAGCGGAGCAGGCGCAGCCTGCGCGCGAGACGGGGAATCCGGAGAGCGCACGATGACTCCGGGAGAGCTGCTGCACGATCTCGTCTTCGACTACACGCTACGCACCGTGGCGCTCGGCTCCGGCCTGCTCGGATTGGCGAGCGGAGTGCTCGGCTCCTTCGCCGTCTTGCGGCGACAGAGCCTCTTGGGCGACACCGTCTCACACACGGCGCTGCCCGGCATCGCCCTCGCCTTCCTGGTGACCGGCTCCAAGGCGCCGCTGGTCATGCTCCTCGGCGCGGCGCTTGCTGGCTGGATCGGGATGCTGCTCGTCCTGGCGATCATTCGCACAACGCGGCTAACGAGCGACAGCGCGTTTGGCATCACGCTCTCGGTCTTTTTCGGCTTCGGGCTCGTCCTGCTGACCTTCATTCAGAAGCAACCGAATGCCCGCCAAGCGGGACTGGAGAAGTTCCTTTTCGGTCAGGCGACGGCGCTGATGCAAGGGGATGTGATCGTCATGGCGATCACGAGCGCACTCCTACTTCTGCTCGTCGTGCTTTTCTTCAAGGAGTTCAAACTCATCGCCTTTGACTCCGACTACGGGGCGACGATCGGGTTTCCAGTGCGGGCGATCGATTTCGGTCTGACGAGCGCGATCGTCGTCGCGATCGTGCTCGGTCTGCAGACGGTCGGCGTCGTCTTGATGAGCGCGATGGTCGTCGCGCCGGCCGCGGCGGCGCGACAGTGGACCGACCGGCTGAGCCGGATGGTCCTCCTGGCGGCGCTCTTCGGCGCCCTCTCCGGCATCGCCGGGGCGGTGATCAGCAGCTCGACTGCGCGCCTGCCGACGGGACCCGTGATCGTCCTCTGCGCCAGTGCGCTCGTTCTCCTCTCCCTGACCCTGGCCCCCAATCGCGGACTGCTGTGGCAGCTCTGGCGCCGCCAGCGCAATCGGCGCCGGCTCGCCGTGACCGCTGTCTTGCTCGACCTCTACGAACTTGCCCTCCAGCACCGCGACCCCGCCCACCCGCATCCCGCGGCGACGCTGGCGGCGATGAGCTTTCGCCCGAGCAGTGTCCCGCGCAGTTTGGCGGCGCTGGCCGAACAGGGCTGGGTGGAGCGCCTGGCCGGCGTCCCCCTCGCGACGGGATCGCCGTCGCGGTCGGGGGCGCCGCCGGGGAGGGGATCCCGAGCGGCACATGGCGCCCGCGGACCGGGCGCGGACCTCTGGCATCTCACGCCGATCGGCTGGCAGGAGGCGCGGCGTCGCGCCGCGGAGTTCGGAAGCGGTCCGCCGCGGGAACAGGCGGGAGCGGCCCGGGCGGACGGTGGCGACGAGCCGCCCCGGCCGGCTGGTCGCCCGGGAGCGCCGCGATGACCGCCGCCCAGTTCGAAATCCAGGCCGTCGCGTTGGTCGTCGCCGCGGCGTGTGCGCTGCCCGGCGTCTTCCTCGTACTCCGGCGTTCGGCGATGATGAGCGACGCGATCAGTCACGCGATTCTGTTCGGGATCGTGATCGGCTTCTTCCTCGTCCGCGATCTCGCCTCGCCGGTCCTGATCCTCGCCGCCGCCGCGACCGGTGTCCTGACCGTCACGCTCGTCGAGCTGCTGACCCAGTCGCGACTCGTGCGCGAAGACGCCGCAATCGGACTCGTCTTTCCGGCGCTCTTTAGCATCGGTGTGATCCTGATCGCCCGCTACGCGGGTAGCGTCCACCTCGACACCGACTCGGTGCTGCTCGGCGAGATCGCCTTCACGCCATTCGATCGCCTGACGCTGCTCGGCGTCGATGTTGGACCGCAGGCGCTGTGGGTGATGGCCGGGATCCTAGTGCTCTCGCTCGCGTTCATCCTGCTCTTCTACAAGGAGTTGAAGCTGGCGACGTTCGATGCCGGTCTCGCCGCGGCGATCGGTTTTTCCCCCGTCCTGATCCACTACGCCCTGATGAGTCTCGTCTCGCTGACCGCTGTCGGCGCGTTCGACGCGGTCGGATCGATCCTCGTCGTCGCCCTGATGATCGCTCCGCCGGCGGCCGCCTATCTCCTCACCGATCGCCTCGACCAGATGCTCTGGCTCAGTGTCGGCATCGGGGTCGTCGCGGCCGAGATTGGCTTCTGGTCCGCCTACCTGCTCGACGTTTCGATCGCCGGCGCAATGGCGACCGCGACCGGACTCTGCTTCGCCCTCGTCTACCTCTGGGCCCCCGGTCGCGGCCTGATCGCGAACCGGCGCCGCCAGGCGCGCCAGCGCTGGGAGTTCGCGGTGACGATGCTGCTCATCCACCTTTTCCACCACGAGGACCGACCCGAAGCGAGCGAAGAGAATCGCGAGGCGCATCTGACCGATCACATCGCCTGGACGCCGGACTTCGCGCGCCGCGTCGTCGCGCGGGCGGAGCAGCGCGACTTGCTCGCGCGTTCGGCGGGCGTCCTGCGACTGACCGCTGCCGGCCGGCGACAGGCGCAGCAGGCGATGCTGCGCTAGCCCGTGCTTCATGCTGAGCCAGACCGGGCTTGGATGCTGAGCTAGACCGTACGTCGATGCTGCGCCGGGAGTCATGCTCCCCACACGGGACTCGCCACGCTTCCGAGCCCGCGCCAGATCGGCGGCGCCGTTGGCTCCTGCCTCTGGTTGCGCGCGCTGGCTGACCGACTAGATCACGAACTTGCCGTTGCGGTAGATCGTCTTCCCGTCGGCCGTGATCTCGCTGCCGCGCTTCAGGTCACAGACCATATCCCAGTGCAGCCCGCTCTTGTTCGTGCCGCCCGTCTCGCCGTAGGCATTGCCGACCGCGATGTGGCACGTGCCGCCAATCTTCTCGTCGAAAAGGATGTTCTTCGTGAAGCGCTTGATCTCGTAGTTGGTGCCGATCGCGAACTCGCCGATGAAGCGCGCCCCGCGGTCCATGTCGAGCATCGCCGTCAAGAACTCCCCGTTCTTGCCGGCCAGCTCGCGCACGACCTTGCCCTTCTTGAACCAGAGACGCACGTCTTCGACCTCGCGACCTTGCAGCACGGCGGGGAAGCTGTAGCGGATATGCCCTTCGGCACTCGTCTCGTGCGGAGCGGTGAAGACCTCGCCGTCGGGAAAGTTGTCTTCGCCGGCGCAATTGATCCACTTGCGCCCACCAACGCGCAGACGCAGATCGGTGCCCTCGGCCCGCAGGTGGATCTGATCGACCTTCTCGAGCGCGCGGCACAGGCGCGCCTGCTCCGCACGCACCTTCTTCCAGTGCTTGACCGGGTCACCGCGGTGAACGTGCCCCGCCTTGTAGACGAACTCCTCGTAGTCGCGCAGCGACATGTTCGCCTCCTGCGCGTCGGCGAGGGTCGGAAACTGCGTGCCGCACCAGCTCAGGCTGCCGGCCGTGACACGCTTCTGGAAGATCTGCATCACGCGGTGGCGAGCCTTGTGGGCGATTGCCTGACGGCCCGGATCGATCCCGGCAAGGTAGCGCGTATTGTTGCTGCCCCAGATGCCGAGATAGGCGTCGATCTTGCGGAACTCGTAGGCGCGGTGGGGCGGCAGGTAGCGGAGCTGGCGCTCGGAGCCCCCGCGCAGCATCGCCTCCTCCGCATTCGGTACGCGTACCTCGATGTAGGGGTAGGCGCCGACAGCGACCGCTTCGACGTAGGCCGCTTCGATCAACGGCAGTGCGGCAACCTCGCCGGTAATCTTGAGTAGCTGATCACGCTTCAGGCCGAGCGAGTAGTGGATCAAGACCTGGGCCAGCTTGGTGACGCGGGGATCGGTCATCGCGTGCTCCTCGGTTGTGACCGCGCCGCGTCAGGCGGGCCCGCCCGTCGGGCCGGCGCTGGCGGCTCACGGTCTGCGGTCTCAGCCCAGACACGTGCGCCCACCTCGAACGCGGGGCGAGCCGCTTCCGGGCCTGCGGATGAGGTCGCTCCCGGTCCAGCGGATGAAGCCGCTAGGCTTGATCTTCGGGAGGCGTACGCGGGATCGTAGCCTCCCCGCCCTTGGGCTTCAAGCGACCCGTGCGTTGGAGCTCGCGTCGCAGAAGAAACTCGATCTGACCGTTCAGACTGCGCAGTTCGTCATCCGCCCAACAGCGCAGCGCCGCGAGCATGCGCGGGTCCAAACGAAGTAGAAACGCCTTTCTCTGCAAAACAAATCTCGACTAGTGGTGAAGGGTCCCCGTGTTGACGACCGGCTGCGTGTGGCGGTCGCTGCACAGCACGACGAGCAGATTGCTGACCATCGCCGCCTTGCGTTCCTCGTCAAGGGCGACGACCTCTTTCTGCGAAAGCTCATCGAGCGCCATTTCAACCATCCCGACTGCGCCTTCGACGATCTTCTGCCGCGCGGCGACGATCGCGTTCGCTTGCTGACGCTGCAGCATGGCGCTGGCGATTTCGGGTGCGTAGGCAAGGTGGCTGATCCGCGCTTCGATCACGTCGACACCCGCCTGGGCGAGGCGCTCCTGGACCTCGTGCTTCAGCTTCTCGGCGATCTCGTTGACGTGGCTGCGCAGCGCGAAGCCGTCGTGCTCGTGCAGATCGTAGGGGTAGGAGGTCGCCAGGTTGCGCAGCGCCGCTTCGCTCTGCACCTGGACGAAGTTCTGATAATCGTCGACCTCGAAGACCGCTTCGGCCGTATCGATCACTTTCCAGACGACGACCGCGGCGATCTCGATCGGATTGCCGTCGCTGTCGTTGACTTTGAGAATCCCGCTCTCGAAGTTGCGCACGCGCTGCGAGACGGCGGTGCGCGTGTGGAACGGGCTCACCCAGCGCAGTCCCGCCTGCGCGCACGTGCCGGTGTACTGGCCGAAGAGCTGGACCACGCGCGCTTCGTTCGGATTGACGTTGAAGAGCCCGAAGAGCAGGAAGAAGTCGATCGCGAACAGCAGCGAGAACAGCAGGATGCCGAGGCCCGCCCCGGCGACGATGTTCTGGATCAAGAGCAGGATCGAAGCGACCATCACGACGATCAGCAGGATGAGCATCGCAAACCCGTTGGCGGTCGAGGCTTTCTTCTCCTTGATCATCTTGCCCCCCTTTCTGGATATCGATATGATATCACTTCGATATTACTATTGTCAACCCCTGGTTGTGGAGCGATGGCGTCCGGTCGAGGCACCTAAGCTGCTTTCGAAAAGGGAGTTGCGTGCATCATAAGCACGTCCGGCGAACAGACTTGCGGTTTGGATGCCTCCCGGGTGCGCCCAGGCCGTCCCGATCTTCCCCGAGGGCTCCTGGGGGGTAGCTTCTATCCCCAACGGACAGAGCAAGTTAGGCCCGAGCGAGCGGAAGATACGATTCCACGACCTAGCAGATACGAGGGAGGTCCATGCCCGAGAGCAAGTCCACCGGCCGCTCCGCCCCAAACGCATTGCGCAGCCGCACCGGCGAGCGCCCGGCGCCCCCCTCGGTCATGCGCCCGATGCGGGCCGCGCCCGCCCCGTCCGGGTCCCGGCGCAAGACCTCGAGCGCGCGCTCCGCCTCGCCGTCGGGCAGCCAGACGAGAACGCGCCCTTCGCACGGGAGCGCGAGCGGGTCGAGTCCGAGCAGGTCGCAAACGCCGCGCACCTCTTCGCGCACCGGGATCCTCTCTTCCTCGAGCAGCAGGCCCAACCCGCTGCGTCGCGCGACCTCGTGGCAGGTCGTGACGACGCCGCCGCGCGTCGGATCGTGCATCGCGTGCACGTCGATCCCGGCCGCGAAGAGCGCCTCGGTCAACCGGTTGACCGGCGCGCAGTCAGAGCGCAGGCCAGGACTGACGAGACGGTGGCGCGTCGCCATGATTGTCGCCCCGTGATCGCCGATCGGGCCGCTGGCGAGAATCGCATCTCCGACAACCAGGCGGTCGTCTTCACAGCGCCGGCCGGATGGCACGGCGCCGAGCCCCGCGGTCGTGATGTAGATCTGATCACCCCGTCCGCGCGGCACGACCTTCGTATCACCGGCCACGATCCTGACCCCCGCCTCCTGCGCCGCGCGCGCCGCGCCGCGCGCGCACGTGGCGATCAGCTCACGGTCGGCGCCTTCCTCCAGTACGAGCGCCCAGGTCAGGTAGAGCGGGCGCGCGCCGGCGACGGCCAGGTCGTTGACGGTCCCGCAGACGGAGAGGTGGCCGACGTCGCCGCCGGCAAAGACCGGCGGGTCGACGACGAATGCATCGGTCGTCATCACCGGCCGCGCGTCGGCCGGCCAGTCGGGGAGCAGCGCCGCGTCGCTGAGCGGCGCGAGGTACTGGTTGGCGAAGGCGGGCAGGAAGAGCTCGCGCACGAGCTCTTGCGTCAACCGGCCGCCGGCGCCGTGGGCGAGCAGAATCCGCTCCGTTGCGTCGTGCCCCCCGGCCCCCGCGTCCATGCCGCGCGCACGCCGCGCGCCTCCGCCGGCGGTCGCCTCCTCGTCACGCATCGTGCCTCCGTTCGTACCTCACGTTCTCTCCGTTCACGCCCGCTCATGCCGGTACCAGGCGGCGCACGACCCCTCACTGGAGACCATGCACGCCCCCACCGGCGTCGCCGGCGTGCAGCCCGTGCCGAAGAGCCCGCACTCGGGCGGATCGATCACGCCGCGCAAGACCTCGCCACAGCGGCAGCCGGCCGGCTCGCGCGGCTCGGGCAGCGCCACCGCCCAGCGCGAAGCGTCTCGTTCGCGCCAGCGCGGGCGCAGCGCCAGGCCGGAGCCGGGAATCGTCCCCAGCCCACGCCAGTCGGCGTCGGCCGGCTCGAAGTAGCGCGCGACGAGCTCCTGCGCCACGCGGTTGCCCGGGCCGGAAACGACGCGTGCGTAGCGGTTGATGACCTGCGCGCGCCGCTCGACGTGCTGGGTCACGAGCTCCAGAACGGCGCGCGCCACGTCGGCCGGGGTGAAGCCGGTCACGACCGCGGGCAAGCGATAGTGCTCGCCCAGGAAGTCGAAAGCATCGGCGCCGCTTACGACGGCGACATGCCCGGGCAGCAACAGGCCGTCGAGCTGGACGTCGCGATCGCCGGCCAACGCGTGCAGCGCGGGCGGGATCGTCTTGTTGCCGGGAAGGATGCTGAAGTTCTCGATTCCGCGCTGCTCCGCCTCGGCGAGTGCGGCGGCGATCGTCGGGGTCGTCGTCTCGAATCCGATCGCGAGGAAGACGACGTGCCGGTCGGGATGCGACTCCGCATGGACGAGCGCGTCGCGCGCCGAGTAAACGATCTCGACGCGCCCTCCGGTGGCGACGCAGCGCTCCAAGCTCCCCCGACTCGACGGGACTCGATAGAGGTCGCCGAAGGTGCAGACCGTCGTTTCCGGCCGCGCCAGCAGCGCCTCGGCGTGGTCGAGGTAACCGACCGGCGTCACGCAGACGGGACAGCCGGGACCGGAGACAAGGCGAATCTGCGGCGGCAGGAGGCGCCGCAGGCCGGCGGTGCCAATCGCGTGCGTGTGCGTCCCACAGACTTCCATCAACGTCAGCCGGCGCGGGAGCCGCTCGACCAGCGAATGAATGCGCGCCAGCAACGCGCGCAGCGTCCGGGGATCGCCGTAGATCGCCTCCTCGCGACGCGCATCTCGACTCTCACGCAGGCTCATGGCTCTGGCTCCGGGTCTGGCTCGGACTCCCACTCCGGTTTCGGTTCCGGCTCCGGCGGTGCTTCGGTCGCATGCGCCGCCTGCCGCTCCTCGGCCGCCCTCATCTCCTCGAAGAGCCGCACCGTTTCGGCCGCCTCTTCGGCATCGACCGCCCCGATCGCGAAGCCGGCGTGGATCAGCAAGTGGTCACCGACTTGCGCCTCGGGATAGAGCATCAGCGATACGTGCCGCCGCACGCCCTTGAGTTCGACAACGCCGGAGACGTCATCGCGTTCCTTGAGCTGCATCGGGATCGCCAGACACATTGCATCGTCCTCTTCTCGGTCCGACCCGGCCCGAGATCCGCCCGGGCCCTAGCCCCCGCCCTCGATTCCAGCGACGCCTGCCTGATACGCTGCCGTCACTCCGCGCGCCGCGGCGACCGTCGCCAACACCGCCTGCCCGTAGCTAAGGCCACCGTCGCCGGGCGGCACGCGCACGGGCAAGAGCACGCGCCACCCGCCTGCCACCAGCCGCTGGCGACAGGCGCGCCGTAGCAGGCGATTGACGAAGCATCCCCCACCGAGCGCCACGCAGGCAACCTCGGGCGGCAGGCAGCTGTCCGTCAAGCGCGCGAGCGCACCGGCGAACGCCCGATGAAACTCCCAGGCGACCCGCGCGGCCGGTTCGCCCGCGGCCAGCCTGCGCGCGGCCGCGACCAACAGGCGCGAGCTGGCGAGCGTGCCGCGCGCCGCATCCACCGCCGCGGCCGCCTCGGGCCACGCCGGTCCGGCGCCGGTCCACTCCGCCCCCATCTCGCTTTCCGCCGCCGGCTGCGATGCGCCCCGCGCCGCTCGTTCGGCGCCGCCTTGCGTGGCTAGCGCCTCGAAGCGCGCTGCCGCCTCGCCCTCATAGCCGTTGACCGTCGCTAGCCCGAAGAGCGCGCCGGCCGCTTCGAAGAGCCGGCCCGCGCCCGTCGCCTGCGGCCAGCGATCGCCGCCCGCCAGGGCGAGCACGGCGTCGCGCTCGCGCCCGGCGACCCGCAAGGCGAGCGGCGTCCGCTCGAGCAGCTCCGGAGCGCCACCGGCGAAAAGCATCGCCGCTGCCACGCGCCACGGTTCGCGCACCGCGCGCTCGCCGCCGATCAGCTCGATCGCTTCCAGATGTCCGGCGCGTCCCCAGGCGAGATCGCCCTGCAGCCAGAGCAGTTCCCCGCCCCAGGCCGTCTCATCCAGGCCGAAGCCGGTGCCGTCGAGCACCAGCGCTCCACAACGTTCCATCACCGGCGGGAAGGCCTCGTGCTCGGCGAGCGTTGCCGCCGCGTGCGCCAGGTGATGCGGAACACGCACCAGCTCGGCACCGCGCTCACGAGCCCAGGTCTCGCCCAGCCAGCTACTCGGATAGTCGGGATGGAGATCGACGGCAAAGGCCTCGGCGCGCACTTGGAACAGCTCTTCCAGGCCTTCGGCCGCCTCACGCAGAAAGGCGCGCGCCGCATCCCCATCGAGGTCGCCGACGTGTTGCGAGGGGATCGCCTGCGCCCGGGCCGCCAGGCAGGCGGTCGTCTGCAGATGACCGCCGAGCGCCATCACGGGCGCCGGCGCCGGCTCGGGCAACGGCAAGGCGGACGGCACCCAACCGCGCGAGCGGCGCACGACGAAGCTTGCCGCCGCAACGCCGGCGCCGGACTCCTTGGGCGTTGCCGGGTCCGGCGGGGCCTCCGCCGCCTCGTCACACGCCGCTTCCGTGCGCTCAACCGTGTCGTCGAGACGGCGTACGACGTCGCGATCGTGGAGCAGGAATCCATCGGCGATCCCCGCCAGGCGCTCGCGCGCCTCGCGATTGCCGCAACAGATCGGCTCGTCCGAGACGTTGCCCGAGGTCATGATCAGCCGATCGAACTCAGCGCCCCGAAAGAGCTCGATGTGGAGCGGCGTCGTCGGCAGCATCACGCCGAGGTCGCTCAAGCCCGGCGCGATCGCTTCATGCACCGCCGCAGCAAGGCCCTCGCCCCGGATCGGCGCCAGCAGGATCGGCGCCGCGCCCGAAGCCAGTCGCGCTTCCGCGCCCGCGGTCAGGCGCACGAGCTCTCGGGCGGCCGCCGCATTGCGCGCCATCACCGCCAGCGGCTTCGTCGTGCGCCGCTTGCGCAGCCGCAGGCGCTGGATCACCGCCTCGCGATCGGCGCGACAGGCGAGCTGAAACCCGCCCAGCCCCTTGACGGCGACGATCTCGCCGCGCTCGAGCGCTGCCCGCGCGGCGGCCACCGCCGCCGCGATCGGCGCGGCGCGCTCGCCGGCCGGGGCCGGCGCCGTCGCCTCACCCGCCACCTCCTCACCACGGCCGACATACCAGAGCCGCGGGCCGCAGCGCAGGCAGGCGAGCGGCTCGGCGTGAAAGCGCCGATCGCCCGGGTCGCCGTATTCACGCTCGCAGTCGGCACAGAAGGGGAAACAGGCCATCGACGTCCGCACGCGATCGTAGGGCAGATGCGTCACCAGCGAGAAGCGCGGGCCGCAGTGCGAACAGGTCGTGAAGGGATAGCGGTAGCGCCGGTCGCCGGGGCGCTCCAGGTCGCTTCGGCAAGCGCGGCAGATGGCCGTGTCGGCCGGCAGTGTACCGGCCGCCGGCCCGGCGGTGGTCGACACGGTGACCGCAAAGGTCGTCTCACCCTGTGGCGCGATCGCCTCCACCGCGACCTCGGCCAGCGCGGCGGGCGCCTCGAGCGCTTGCGGCAGCTCTGCTTGGAAGCGCTCGATCTTCTCCCGTGGGCCTTCGAGCTCGATCGTCACGCCGTCGGGATGATTGCGCACCCAGCCGGCCAGTCCCAGCGCGGTCGCCAGCCGGTAGACGGCCGGCCGAAATCCGACGCCCTGCACCGTGCCGCGGCACTCGAGTCGGCGCCGGACACGCTCGCTCGCGGCGGGCCGCCGCGCGCCGTTCGCCGGAGACGCCGCGTCGCGCGTTAGCGCCGCGTCGTGGCCGCGGCGCGGCGCTTCGCGGCCAGCGTCGTGCGCAGGAAATCGAGCCACGTCGCAATCCCCGGCTCGCCCCGGCTCGACGTCACGAGGAACGTTCCGTCGGGTTTGAGCGTCGCGACCTGTCCACGTACGTCCTCGAGCGCGAAATCGACGTACGGCAGCAGGTCTGCCTTCGTGATGACCGTGGTGCGCGCCTTGGAGAAGATGGCCGGATACTTGTACGGCTTGTCGGCCCCCTCGACGACCGAGAGCAGCACGACCTTGAAGTCTTCCCCCAAATCGTAGGACGTCGGGCAGATCAGGTTCCCGACGTTCTCGACAAAGAGGATGTCGAGATCGTTGAACCCCTCTTGCCCGAGCGCGGCGTGGACCTGGCGCGCATCGAGGTGGCAGGCGCCGCCGGTCAGAATCTGGTGCGCTGGAATGCCGAGGTCGCGCAGGCGCTGCGCATCCCGCTCGGTCGCGATGTCGCCCTCGAGCGCCCCCAAGCGCAGCTCGGGCGCCAAGGCCCGCACGGTCGCTTCGAGGAGAGTCGTCTTGCCAGAACCGGGCGAAGAAATCAGGTTGAGGACGAGGGTGCCCTGTGCGGCAAAGCGCGCGCGCATCTCCTGCGCGCGCGCATCGTTTTCGGCAAGAATGCGCTTACGTACGTCGATCTGCTCGGCCATCACTGCCTCCTTCGGCATTTGTCACCTCTTGGGGCGCATCCAATTCGACCTGCAGGTCGATGATGTCGAGCTCTTCACCCCCCTCGACCCGCAGCACACCGCCGCACTCGGGGCAGAGGCGCAGC
>Ga0180436_10001701_pt1 | contig 21313 bp, 13 predicted proteins | sample SS_ome_2_FD_132434 | JGI IMG/M metagenome (GOLD analysis project Ga0180436, IMG submission 132434) | Hypersaline lake sediment archaeal communities from the Salton Sea, California, USA - SS_3_S_2 metaG | ecosystem: Environmental > Aquatic > Non-marine Saline and Alkaline > Hypersaline >...
CCTTCCTGGGCGGTCGCAACAGAGGCGACACCAAGCAGAAGGACGAGACCGATAACATTAGCTAATGTTCTCATGTCCTTCTCCTTACCTTGATAAAGCCCGACCACCGGTCGAGATTGCCTCTGACGGATGATCCGTACCGTGAACTGCCGTGTGACACTGGGTACATTTGGTAGTCATACCCGCTTTGAAGCTGTCACGACGACTGTCACCGCCGCGTCCGGGCGCCTGAGGTGCTGACCACTGTCCTTCGATACTCTCCACGTGGGCGTGGAAGTGCATCGGGTGGCAGTTCAGACACAGGGCCGGCTCGTTCTGCTTGAGCAGATTGTTAGCCACTGAACCATGGGCCGTATGGCAAACCATACAGTCCTCGTTCACCGGCTCATGCTCAAAGACGAACGGACCTTCCTTGTCGGCGTGACAAGTGAAGCACAGCTCCCGCGAGTCGCCATTGTGCGCCAGACTGGCATCGTTGCCGTGGACACCATGACAATCGGTGCAGGAAAGCATTCCTGTGCCAATCGGATGGCGGGACGGCATGTACGAGGCAGCCTTAACGTTGCTGTGGCAACCGTAGCAGGTGGCCTCGGTCGGCAACGGATTTTCCTCGACCGCAGCATGGACGGTGTGACAACTGGCACACCCGACACCGGCAGCATTGTGGGATGAAAAGGCCCAGTCATCGAACTGATGACCCGAATGGCAGGAGATACACATCTCCATACTATTCAGTTCGTCGGCCTTGCCCGGATTGTAGATCAAATCCGGCTCACCCCCGGACTCGACGTGGGCCTCGCCCGAGCCGTGGCACGACTCGCAAGTCCCCCGCACTCCGTCCGGCTGTCCGGCGAAATACAGGCCGTGAGGTGTCCCCATGAAGGTCTCTGCCGTCTCGTGACATTCGGCACAGACCTCGTCAGGAACAGCCCCGGCCGGCTGCGGTATCATAAGAAATACCGTCGCCAGAACACACGCCATCAGTGGCAACTTAAGCTGCTCCAGACGACGTGGGCTGATTGTGAAACGATTCATAATACCTCCGCTTAGTTAGTTAGCGCTAACTAACTTCTCTATACTCGAAAACGCTTGCTTATTTCAATCAATGTCAGGAATGCTTTGCCCCTTTAACTACTCTTTGTCGACAGTCAAGCCCCGCACGTAGATCGGCACATTGTTGGCAACTGCATCGGCTGGCTTGATATGCCTGCCCTGAAATCCTTTCCATACCGTGCAACCGAGAGCACAGTCAAAGACCATACCCACGAAGCATCGGGCAGTTAACTCATTGTCCTTATCGACAATCAGACCCTCTTCATAGAGAAAATCCAGTTGTTTTTTGAGAAACTGGACATAGGGCCCCCTGATTACTTTGAACACTTTTCGGGCCTCGGTATGTCCGGTGAGTGTACAGAACAGAAGCAATCGACACAGGTCCTCGTTCTGCTGGAAAACAGCAAGCACGTGTTCGGCCAATCCGCGGAAAAGGGTTGTCAAATCCCGCCCACTCTCCAGGCGTTCGAACAGTTGCTCAGAATTCAATCGATGTTGAAGGGAGTCGAGAACCGCCTCGTAGATTGCAGACTTGGACTCGAAATGGCGGTATACTGCAGGTTCTGAGATGCCACAGGCACCGGCCAGTTGCTTCACCGTAACTTTGTCATACCCATGTTGGCTGAACAGGCGTGTTGCTTCTTCAACTACCTGGGCCTTACGCTCACTTGCTTTCAACTCAAACCTCTCAGAGCTTAGTTAGCCCTAACTAACATACTGAATAGGATCGGGTTGTCAAGCTAGAATCACTACCCCAAAGGTCGATTTTGTGAGATTTTTCACATAGCTGCCGATACTGGTGCAAACTGGATAACAACACAAAGAAAAGGGCTGTCACCTTGCGGCAACAGCCCTTGTAACGGTCTGATTTAGGAAGGATCACATGATGATTGCAAGAGTACCAATCTGCGTTTCACCATCCTCAGATTCGACGGTCCAGTAGTAGAGTCCTGAAACGGCTAGCTGAGTGTTACGTGTGATCAGATTCCAGGTCTCGTGAGTGGCATAACCAGAGCCTTCCGGCTGATTGTGCTCGATTTCACGGACCAGATCGCCGTCCAGAGTGTAGATACGGATGGTACATACCGGCGGCAGGTTTGCAAAGTGGACTTCGCGGGTACGATCCGGCGGGCGATCGGACTCGGTACGGCCCTCAAAACCGCGGGCCCGATACTGAGCATCAAGGCGATACGGATTGGGATAGACGTAGACCTCAAGATCCTTGTCCTGTACCTGCGTCCAGTTGGCCAGGGAGAATAGAGAATCTACGTTTTCAGTTACTGACGTCTCGAGCGATTCCAGACCCGACTGAGGCGAACCGTAGTCAAAGGCAGTAACACTAATCCAGTAAGGTACGGTCGGCAGGAGATCGTTGATCTCAAACTCATACTCGTAGTACTTGAAGTATCCGTCGGCAGTCAGCTGAGTGGTATCCAATGTGGCCATCGAATCCGGATCAACTCCCGGAGCCGGTCGAGGGTATAGAGTTGAATCAGGATAGCGCTTCCTCAAGCCGCCGGGTAGCCCCAACTCGGAGACGTTGAAATCCTGCGGTTCAAAAGCATAGGAGGAGTCGTTGACTCGAATCGGGTTAGTGATAGGGTGATCCAACGGGTGCCAGAGTGTGTCGCCACAGCTATCGGCGTACTCGCAGCGCAACTGCGTCAACGTGTAAGGAATCTCTTTGAGTTTCCATTCACCCGACTCGAATACAAGCTTGTTGTAGTTTTCGCGATCGTATGAGGTCATCAGCTGGAAAGACGCGGCTCTATTGTCGCGACCCAGATAGACTCGATAGCCTTCAAAGTCAACTCCACCGGAGAAGACGTCTACCGCGGTTTCGGAGGCAAATCCGTTGAAACGAACGGAAATGGTCCCCGGCTCTTCTCCTTCGTAGCCGTCCGGCGGATCTTCTTCCAGGGTTACCCACAGTTCAGGAGCCGGCGGCGGGGCTGCGCCCTTGAAGTCAGGAACTCCGTCACCTTGGATCCAGGCTCTTTTCAAGACATTGTAGACAGTATCGATGATCAAGCTATCTCCGTCCGGAGTCGTATCGATGCGAACCAGCTCTCGCTCCTCGAGTACGCGACCGGAGTCGCCGTCATCGTTGGTATCCACACCCGGGTTGTCGTAGACCCAGCTGGCCCAGCGAGAGTTGAGAGCGATATCATCAAAGTCCAATCCGGCGTAGTAGACATCCGGATTGTCGGGCAAGTTGGTGATGTTGTTCTCGTCACGGTGGAGGTTTTCGCCGGCCACATAGGCGAACGAAATAGGAAGTGTTTGGCCCGGGTTGATATCGAACGGACCGAAGGACAGCAGGTAACGGGTGTCGTATCCGTCGGAGAAGTCTGCCGCCTGGTTCTGATCGGGATAGTTCCAAAGGGTGTCGGAGAAGTCGATGCTGGCCGTAAAGACCTGATCATAGTCGAACTCGCGGTTGCGGAGCGAATAGTACTTATTGGCGTCACCTTCCGGGGTTCCCAAACCACCGGTACGGAACTCACGCCAGTCCTCACGCCAGCGGCCAACGTTGGCACGTTCACGGGGGCCAAAGTCTAAATCTGGATTGCCGTTGCCGATCCACCAGTTGAAACTTACATCGAGTTCTTCGGCCGGTGTACGCACGATTCGGGTACCGGTTACGTTCGGACAGGGAGCCGGTCCACTCGGCAAGGTCAGGTTGGGATCACCATCGTTGTCCGCAATAAAGGCCAGGAAGATAGTATCCTGATAGGGTATACCATCAGCTTCGGCCGGATAAGTCTCGACGAATCCGCAAATGTCATCGATGTGCGGAAGCGGAGCATCCGTTGCGTCGGAGCCGACGTCGGCGTCAACATAGACTCCCATGTAAACATCTTCGAGAAGCTCGGTGCCAATGTTCTTGATCTGATAGTCAAAGAGCACGAAGTCTTCCGCATAGGAATAGGACCAGGCAAACGAATTCTGGGTTACTTCGATATACAACGGACGGTGCGGTCGGCCGAAGAAGTCGGCATCAACACCGTCGGTTAGAGTATCGTAGTACACCATGACGTAATCTTCCTCGGAGACTGCATCTTCGTACTCAGGCTGGGTCGGATCCTTAATGGAACGGTAAACCGGCTCACCGAACGGAAGCTCGTCGGGATGGAACTCGTTACCGGCCGTCGACCAACCGTCGGCACCGGTGGACACCAGAGTGTCGCGGCCGACTACGGCGCCAATCCAGAAGGCGGCACCAAACAGGTAAGGAATATTGGAGCCTTTAGGATACTCACAGGACGGCACCGGCTGACCCGTGAAATAGTCCTGAGACTGCCCGGGAGCATACTGGTTACCGAAAGTACCGTTGTTAACAACTCCAAGTTCGATCTTGCCGACTCGATGACCAACCACGGCGTAAGCCGGAGCAGTCGCTTTGAGTCGTGTTTCGTCCTTCCGGTCCATGGCGTCAATGCTCATACGAGCAAAGGCTGACCCGGCGGTCCCCAGAAGCACCCCTACGATTACCAAAACAAATAGACATCTACGATACTGCATAATCCTCGCGCACCTTTGATGAACAGTCTTTATTCGAAGACATGTTTCCACGTCGCATACTTCTCAAAGTAGCCTACATTATTAACGAATGCCGGCCCAAAATCAAGTGGGAATTGCGACTTACAGCGAATTAGCTGTACGGTTTTGTCGCTCGTGGCCGGCTCCACGCTGCATAATCTGGGACGAACCAGCGCCGATATTTGTTGAATTGACTGCGGGAATATCTGTCGAACCAGGGAGCCCTCGTAACTTGCTGTACGACAACAACAAAAGAGCGCGGCACGATTAACTCGTACCGCGCTCGCATTCATTGCGAGGGAATAGTCAGGGACAGGCCGGTGCCGGCCCTGCCTGGAACATATAGGCAACCAGGTAGACTAGATCGGCAATATCGGGACCCGACCCGGAGCCGTCTACATCCGTAGCGGCCAAAACCGGCGGAGGCGGTCCGCCGTCGAACATGTAAGCCACCAGGTAGACCAGGTCGGCGATGTCTATATCCTCTCCCCCGCTGCCGTTGATATCGCCACAGATCCAGCTCGCCGATGAAACCAACAGCGTCACCGGAAGTTGCTGTTCGGGGTTGAGCGGGTCATTGCCGACTACGGTAAGATATCCTGAGTAGTCGCCGTCGTCAAGCTCGGTAGCATCGAGTGCGACCTGCAACACGACCGAGCCCATCGGATCGATCGAGCCACCGGCCGGCGTCACCGACAACCATTGCTCGGCCCAGATGGCGATAGCCATATCGGAATGGACATAGACCGAGTTGTAAAGCACTTCCAAAGCGTCGTCGGCAGCAGAGTTCTGAATACCAATCGAAGCGCTCTCCAGGTTCTCCACTCCGGCGTACATGTAGCCATAGTTCAGCTTGATGTCACCGTCGGGAGTCAGCACCACCTGAAAGGTTAGCGATCCGGTACCGGAAGAACTGTAGTAGAACTTGATCGCCTCGAAGCTGACAACGAAACGGCTCTCGGCGGCGTCGTAATAGTAATAGATGTCTCCACCTTTACGCGGATCGAGATCGTCCCAGAACATGGCGATGAACGCTGTGTAGTTGTCATCAGGAAGCGGCACATTGGACCGACTGGGCATGGCCTCATCGAACGCGACCACACCGTTGGAACCGATATACAGGTCGGTATAGACGCTGTCATAGAACGGGAAAGCAAAGCCTATCGGAATAGCGCTGGTTGCGTCATCGTCACCCAATGTCACCGAAGTGCCCACCGAAGAGATATCGATCCAGTCATAGGTCGGCCCACCCGCTTCGTCGGAGTCGGCCCAGAAATGACCAAAGGTATCCGGACCACCCAGCCCTCTGCCGCTGGGAGCAAAGACCGGCTCGGCATCGCCGCCTTTGTCCGTCTCAGGCTCATGGAAGCCGATCGGTTCGCGCGCAACTACTGTCGCCATCGCCGGAGCTGCCGGGTTGGGGAGCATCTGACAACTGGCCTGGAAATCCAACCGTCCGGGACCGTTATTCTCAACAGTCAAAGAGTACAAACTACTCTCGCCGCCTGCGAGTGTATCGCCTAGAGAGGTCTCGGTGATATCCATTTGAGGGCAATAGATGTCGAAATCTACCGGAATCGAGCCGCTGGGAGACACCGGATCGTTGCTGGTGAAGGTTAACGAACTGTTATAACCACCACACTGGAGCGCCGATCCGTTCAGCGATACCGGCAAGACCAGACTCTCGCTGGGAGCGATGGTTTGCTCCGAAGTAGTGATCCCGATCCAACCGGCCGCAGTCTCAAATGTGACTCTGAGAATCCCGGGACCGTAGTTGTGAATGTGAAGCGAGTCAGTCGAGGACTCTCCGGGCTGAACTGCCGCCGAGAACGATGTCTCGTCGATTTCCATATTCGGCGGAAGATCGAATCCAAAAGTGTGAGCCCAGGGCTCGCCAATGTAGGGATGCATCTCAACGCGCCCGGAATAATCGGCCGCCTGAAGGTAGTACCGCACTTCTCCCACACCTGCCTGGGCCGGGATGTATCCGGTGTATACGTCACCGCCGGCGGAAGTCATGGGTGCCGAGTTGAAGGCACCACCGTCGAGGCTGTAGAATATCTTCAGAGAATCGGCGATCAATCCGGCGTCGGAGTGATCCACGATTGTAGCCGTGATCAGGTACGGGTTGAGCGTGTCGGTCTGATTGGTCAATGGCACATGATGGATATAGAGCATATTGGAGTCGGGTACGCCCATAGTGCGACAATGGATGGCATCGTCGTCGAGGAACGAGCCGGTAAAGCCGTGAATTTCGTAGCCAGGCATGATGTCCTCATATGTCTGCAGCGCGGCAGCATCGGATGAGCTGTTGAAGAGCGGCACAAACACCTTGTTGTTGAGGATGATCGAGTTGGTGTAGGCTGTACCCGAGGGACAGTAGATGCGATGAATCGTATACGGCACTCCCCACGGGCTGATCTGTTGTGACAGCCACTCGGCGCGGGCGTCGAGGAGGTCGTGCATGGTCCAGCTGGACGGAACGTCTTTGACCAGGATGGTCGTGGGGTTCAGGAATTTGGCCCAGCAATCTATGTGATGAATGCCGCCGGACTCGATATACTCCAGTACGGTGTACTCGTTGCCGAGATAGGCCTGCATAATGGAATCGACTTCGGCGTGAGAAAGGCTCGGGTTTTCATCCCAGACCAATCGAGTCGACATGGAACAGCCCAATCCGTCGGACATATGGTTGCCGCCGGTAGATATCAGGTCCATAGTGTAGACGTTCAGCCCCCACAGTCCGCCAATCACACCGGGGATCAGATCATCATACGGACGCGGGCGATTGTAGTCGTGATCGACAATGCCCATATCGCCGTTGTCTTCGAAAATGAACCACGGACCGTAGTCACGAGTCCAGATTGAGTTGGTCGGGGCAATCACCCAGTTGCAGTGGGAGGTGTCGATTCCCCAACCAAGATAGTTGGAGACGACGGTGTTCTTCTCTGAGGTGCTGGCCACGATGGTCGTGAGTTCGAGATCGGCAGCCAGCTCGGCAATCAGCGAGTAGGAGATACCGAACGGATAGCGAATAATCACACCCTGGCTCGGTTCCCATTCGGAGGGATTGCGAATCGCTCCCGTGGGTGGTGCGGTGGGCATCTGATAGGTACCGATTTCGTGCATCCGGCCCATTTCCTCGGGCGTCATACCAATCGGCAACAACTCTTCGGGTGGTTCATCGGCCGCCGCCAGGGCCGTCACAAACAGCGCCGCGAGCGACAGAATCAGAAGCTTTCTCATGGTATCGTGCTCTCCATCCTGCAAGACATGGCGGGACCGCGTCTTACTCAGACTATGATTACCTCTTATATGCGATGCGACCGCCCCGCGTGGGGCGGAGCGGCCGCGAAAAGTTCGAACTAGAACTCAGACTGCCGTGTGCGAGAGACTAGTTGCCTCCGCAAACGGGAGCCGCACCGCCGTTGAACATGAACTCAACCAGGTAGACCAGGTCGGCGATATCGGGGATGGAACCACCGTTGCCGTCCAAATCAACCGCCAGCATTTCCGGCGGCGGAGCACCTTCGTTGAACATGTAGTCTACCAGGTAGACCATATCGGCGATGTCAGGGCCCGTACCGTTGCCATCGGCGTCACCACAGACATAAATCGGACCGGTGGTCACAGTCAGCTCGGCCGGAAGCAGGATCGGGTTGTCGGTCGGATCGGGATCGTTACTGGTAACGACGATGGTGGCGTTGTAGGTGCCTTCATCCATTTCGTCACCGGCCGCCACGGTGCACATAACCGTGTCGACTCCGCCCGGATCAATCGTACCGAAACTCTTGTCCAGAGTGAGCCAGTCGTAAGGCTTCACGAAGTACACCGCCAGATTCTCTTTGAGATAGCTGGTGGCATAGGCTACTTCGAGGCCATCGGTGCCGGTACCGTTCTCGATACCGACCGTTCCCGAGGCAACGTCAAAGCCCGCGGCGATACTCAAGTACTGGATCTTGATTCCGCCGTCAGCGTACAGAATCACTTCGGCCGTAATCAGGTCGCCCGGGGCGGCCGAGTACTCGGGATAGTCAACAAACTGGATCACCATGCGCTCACCGTCGGAGTGCACGTAGACGTTGGCACCGAGATTGTCGGCATCATCCGGATTGAGATCATCCCACATCCAGGCGATGAAGTTGTTCGGAGTGCCGGAGGTCGGGATGGTCGTCTTCAGACGATTCTTCAAGTCGGTGCTGTCGAAACCAATCAGTCCGTTGGAACTGACATACAGCTGAGAATGAACCGCTCCGTAGAACGGGAAGTCGAAACCGATATCGATAGGACCGGTGTAGTTGTCGTCGTCCAATTGGTCGATGATATCGGTACCTACCGCAGAAACGTCGACCCAATCAAATGTTGGACCACCGGCTTCGTCGGAGTCGATCCAGTAGTAGCCGTACTCGTCCGGACCGCCCAGGCCACGCGTGACCGGGTAGCCGCGGTTCGGCTGGTCAACACCCTTTTCATCAACATAGCCGTTGAAGAAGTCGGCCGGATAGTCGCGTTTCGCGGGCATGCGATCCTCAACCGCCACCAGACCGCCAAGAGCGCCCTTGTTCAACAACGAACTGACAGACAACTGATAGCTGAGACCGCCCGGACCATCGTTGTGGATGTACATCGGAACTTCGGTCGAAGCACCCGGAGCCATCGAATGATCGAGGTCCATAGCGTCGATCGTAATCGCCGGAGCATGGTCAACCCGAATATCATCCATGAACCAGTTGTCGGTGTTAACGCCACCGCCGTCACTGATCAAACGGAGCTGGAATCCGGTATGAACCGCATCCATCGGAAGCGGTAAGTTGACATACTCGAACGATGTCATAGCGCCGCCAGTGGCGATATGGGTGTTAATCGTGATCCACTCGCCGACATTGTTCTTGTATTCGATATAGAGATTCTCACCCGGTTCCGGCGGATCAACGGCGCCACCGCACTGGTAGTAGTACGAGAGGACCGCGCCACTCTGGCCCGAGATGTCGATCAAACGGGTGATCACAGTGTCATCCCCACCGTCGAGGCAGAGCGAGTAAGGAGCCGAGGGGGCGTTCATGCCGTCGGTCGACACTTCGGCGCCCATGTTCTCGAACCAGCGATCGATCGAAAGCGATGTCTCGACGAACGGCTCGTAAATCGGGAAGGCAATGGCGGGGCCGCCGGACTTGGTCTCCACGGAAACCTGGTCGCTCACGCCGCCGTCGGAGTTCGAAGTCGCTGTGATTGTTGCCATATCCATATCGTGCGGCGGAGCATCGGACGGGATCGCAACAACGACCATAAAGTTCAGGGTATCGCCGCCGGTGACCATCGGGCTGGTGAGCCAGGTGGTGGAACCGGTCTCATCGTAGAACTCAACCGGCCAGCCGTTGCCGGAGGCTACGAAGCTGTAAGAATCTTCCATGTGACCGCGGTTAACCAGAGTCACCAGGTAGGAGACAGTATTGCCGGCCGGACCGGACTGGCTCTGCAACTCCGGCGACATCTCTACGCGATAATTCACCGGATGGCCGACATAGAAGTCATCGATGAACCAGTCATCGTATGAGCCGGTCGAACCGGAGCTGTAGAACTTGACGCGGAATCCTGCATGATAAGCCGCCGGAGGAAGAACCAGTTCGACCTCCTCGAACTCGGTCATATCGGCACCGGAGCCGTCATGGGTCATAACAGTCTGCCAGGCGCCGAGCGAGTCGACGATCTGAACCACCAGATCATCACCGGACTCGGGGGAATCTCCAGCGCCAGTACGCTGATAGTAGTACTTCAGCAGGACGTTGCTCTCACCGCGGAGATTGATCGCCTCGGTGACCAGGGTGTCGCCGCCGTTGGGGTTGCCGTCGAAGTTGACCGCATAGGGTGGCGACGGCGGGTTGTATCCGGCCATATCGATCGTGACTCCCGGCCAGCGATCCCACTTGGTGAAATCGAAGGTCGTAGTCGCAAACTCGTCGGTGAACGGAATCGGCCACGGTTGTCCGGCCGAAACGGTTGTGACATCAACGTTAGCCGAGAAACTACCGTTGCCTACCGAGGTTGCCGTAACCGTCGCCACGTCGTACTCATCTTCCCAGCTTTCGGGTACAATCACGCGTAGCTTGAAGTTGAACGACTCGTCCATGGCGATGACATTGGTAGCCGAGATTTCTCCGACACCGTACTCGTCAAAGAGAGCCGTCGACCAGGCGTAGCCCGAGATGGCTAAACTGTAGGAGTCGTCGAGGACACCGTCGTTGGTCACGAACATGTCGTACCAAACGGTATCGTAAACCGGCGCTGTGGAACTGAGACCGTCGGGACCCAGAATCAAACCGTAGTCGATCACGAAGAAATTGAAGTGATCGGTGGTATCGGTGTAACCGGCATCGTTCTTGGCTTCGAGATAGTACTCAACCGTCGTGCCCGGAACCTGCACCGGAATGTAGCCGGCGAAGTCCTCACCCAGTTTCAAGGCAGCCATCGGAGCGACTTCCCAAGCGCCGCCCGTGGTGTAATGAATCAAAACTGAGTCGTAGTACAACGGAGCATCGGAGTAAACCGTAGCCGTGACTTCGTAGTCGTTGACAATATCCTTGGTGTTGCCGAGCGGCTCGTGGATGATCGTGAGATCGGTCGAGACGACGACATCAGAGGTGTAGGTATCAAGGTTGTAGCCGGTGACCGTAAGCGTGACCGGACCGACACCGATCGGAAGCATGCCATCGATAGGAATCGTAACCATGCCGCTGCCATCGGTGTAACCGGAACCGTACAGCACACCGTCAGCATACAGCGCACACAGGGCGCCCTCTTCACCAGCAACTTCCACTTCGTAGGAAGGAGCGTTGAAGAAGACCGCGCCCGGATGATTGACCGTAATCGGGCTCGGGATATCGCTACGCACCTGAAGTGACGGGTCACCGAAGATGGTCCAGGTGTAAAACATGTCGTAGCCGGAAGCACCCGGGTTGTCATCCATCATCTTACAGGAGCCGTTGAAACAAAGGCCGCCGTATGTAGTCTTGGCTTCGGCACACAGCAGGTCGGTGACTTCGTCCTGACCATCCATGGGCGGGTTCCAGGACTGGTTGATGGTCGACATGTAGGCGCCCACCGCACCAGTCGGGGTGCCACCGTTGGTGGCTCTGGTCCAGGCTTCACCAAAACAAGTATAGAAACGGAACTGTCCATTGACACACGCCACCGAGATGATGAACGGCAACATGTTATCGTTTGTCAGAGCATTCACGTGCGAGTTGCTGAACCCGGTCGTGGACCAGGCAGTGGTGCTGCCATGGCCGACGTAGTTGATGAAACCACGACCGTCGTGCATGGCACTGGTCACCTGCGCCGACGTAGCCGAGGGCTGATAGAACTCATCGACGTGAGTGTAGTTATAGGCCAACAGGTCGTCACGGATATAGCCCATGTGAACGTGGTCATACTCGCCACCGTCGTGCCCCGGTCCTTCGTTGGAGGCAACACCCATGCCTTTGTGCAGCCAGGAACCGGCGTAAGTATTCAGTTCGTAATCGATGTTACGATCGACCTGGGTGGTAACCTGAGCACCGTTCTCGGCGGAGAAACGACCGATGAAGCAGTCGGGATAAGTATCGGTTCCCGAAGTAGTCGTGAACTTCGGATCAGCGCCACCGCCATCGTGAGTACCGGTTGTAATCTGAGCGGCATCACCCACCAGCAATATGAACGCCAGGTTGGTGCTGTCGTAGAAAGCCTGAATATAGTTGTCGATACTGGTAGCATTGTTGCCCACGTCAGAGATGTTGACCATCGTGGTCTTGATACCCTTCTGCAGCTTCCAGTTGACAAACGGCAGCATTTCGTCAGCGAAATCGTCGTAAGTGATGATCAGCAGATCACCAATTTCGCCTACCGGAGTATACTTCTCACGGTTTTGGCTGTAGTTGATGAAACGACGTTCGTACAGCAGTTCGAATTCGGGCACTACCGTTCCCGGACGCTTGCTGCGATCGAGGACGTTGATTTCACCCGGACCGAGAGGGATCAGTTCGACCGTGATCGAAGTGTACACGCGAAGGGTCTGAGTGCCCGGATTGTACTGGAAGGGATGGAAGTCGATGACGGTTCCACGGTAGTCACGCATGATGTAGGGAGCGCGGAAATCGGCCTCGATGCTCGGGAAAAACGCGTGTTCGTCATAAACTGAGCCGAACTCGTAGGGTACGTCGGCCGGGTTAACCGTGCGAAGCAGATTACCCTTCGATGGGATTACCGGGGTTTCGACGAAGTCGACATACTCGGCGTCGACCAGATTCATTCCCATGCGAGCATTGTCGGGAATAATGACCGAGCGACTGACGCGCGGCAGGGCCGGTGAGCCGGCTTCCAGCATTACGCTTTCACCACCGCTGTTGATCTCGAAATAGGTCTGCCCATTGATGTCGATCGCTTGCTTCTCGAAAGCGCCAACTTCCAGTTGGACTACGATGCGGTCGGCCGAGGACTCCTTAACGGTGACTTCAATGTCAGCGTTATCGCGAGACAACTCGACCCGTTCCGCAAAGGCGGAACCGGCAAGCAATAACAGACATACTAGTCCACTTAGCAGATACTTTCCCATGATGAACCTTCCTCCAATGATTATACCTCTCTGACCCGTGGGTTGTGGGGTCATATGATTTGCCTAATGCAGCTAAGAACGCTTATGGATTTACCTCTATAACCCTAAGTATAATATAGAATTGGCCAGATACAAGGATTTTAATGACGCCTCTCACACAACGGCGACAGCACGGCTGCCGGTTCGTGTCAAAGAGGGACCTCTAATGGGCTGTTTCAAAGCCATGCGGAGGCAAAAGACAAGCGTTATGGATCACATCTTCGGTCTCCCAAGCGGCATTTTGGACAGCTTCAATCACTTGATTTCGCCGCTCAGCTATCTCAATGTCACAAACTAACTTAAACCGTTAACTTTCAACGGGATATACCATGTTTTTTACTTGCAAAAGAGTCTTCAAACAAGTATCTTTTTGGCCTTGATAGGGAAGACAAAAAAAGGCCGTAAGATGCAGTCCGATAGCGACTTTCGAAATCCTCAAGCCCTTTCCGGGTTGATTCCCCAGCTGATGCGAAAGCTGGGACTCGGAAAGCGGTATGCAGGATGGATGGTAGTCACTCGCTGGCAGGAGATTGTCGGCGAAACCATGGCCGAGAGGGCCAGAGCGATCGCATTCGACGACGGCGTACTAACCGTGGCTGTAGAGGATGACTCCTGGAGGCAGGAGCTGTCAATGCAACTCGACACCATCCTCAAGGAAATCCACAGCCAATCTTACGGCAAAGCGGTAAAAGAGATACGACTGACCCGCGGCGACAGAAGGAACCGAAACTGATGGCAACGACATCCAAGAAGTCCAAGAAATCTGAACAATACGATGCAGCGCAAATCAAGGTCCTGAAGGGACTGGAAGCGGTTCGAAGACGCCCGGCGATGTATATCGGCGATGTTGGTCAGCGCGGCCTGCATCATCTGGTCTACGAAGTGGTAGACAACTCGGTCGATGAAGCCATGGCTGGTTTCTGTGACAAGATCACCGTCGAGGTCAACACCGATGAGTCGATCACCGTCACCGACAACGGCCGCGGCATTCCGGTGGAAAAGCACGCCGATGAAAAGGTCTCGGCCCTCCAGGTAGTCATGACCGTGCTTCATGCCGGTGGTAAATTCGACCACGACACTTACAAGGTGTCGGGCGGACTTCACGGAGTGGGTGTTTCGGTGGTGAACGCTCTGTCGGAGAAGTGTCGGGTTGAGGTTTGTCGCGAGGGCGAAGTCTATCGCCAGGACTACAGATTCGGAAAGCCGGTCGCACCGGTAAAAAAGGTCGGGGAAAAGAAGAAAACCGGTACGGTGACGCACTTCCACCCGGATTCATCGATTTTCAACAAGATCGAGTTCCGGTTTGGCATTCTCGCGTCGCGTATGCGCGAACTGGCCTTCCTGAATCAGGGCCTCACGATCGTTCTGATCGACCATAGAAAAGAGAAGGAAGAGACTTTCTTCTTCAAGGGCGGTCTTTCCTCGTTCGTCCAGTATCTCAACGAGAACAAGAACCCGGTATTCAAACGCCCGATCCATTTCGAGAAGGAGAAGGACGGTGTCCAGGTTGAGATCGCGGTGCAGTACAACGACGGCTACTCCGAGTCGGTTTACTCGTACGTGAACAACATCAACACCATCGAGGGTGGCACCCACCTCACCGGTTTCCGTACGGCTCTGACTCGCTCGATCAACAACTATGCCCACAAGTACAACCTGCTCAAAACTCCTAAAGGAAAAAACGGCAAGAACGGCGGCATTTCGATGGTCGGCGAGGACAGCCGTGAGGGTTTGACGGCGGTTATCTCGGTGCGCGTGCGCGATCCTCAGTTCGAGGGACAAACCAAAACCAAGCTGGGTAACTCGGAGGTTCGAGGAATCGTCGAGCAAGTGACCAACGAGTTCCTGGGAGCATTCTTCGAGGAGAATCCCTCGGTCGGCAAGAAAGTGGTCGAGAAGATCGTCCAGGCTGCCCGGGCTCGCGAAGCTGCGCGAAAGGCAAAAGAACTGACGCGCCGCAAAACGGCTCTCGATTCAGCCTCTCTCCCCGGCAAACTGGCCGACTGTTCCCTGCGCGATCCGGAATCGTGCGAGCTGTATATCGTAGAGGGTGACTCGGCGGGTGGCTCAGCCAAACAGGGCCGAGACCGTCGGTTCCAGGCTATACTGCCGCTGCGGGGTAAAATCCTGAACGTAGAAAAAGCCCGTATCGACAAGATTCTCGGCAACACCGAAATCCGATCGATGATCACCGCCCTGGGATGTGGTGTCGGCGATGAGTTCGATGTTAGTCGCGTCCGCTATCACAAGATCGTGGTCATGACCGATGCTGATATCGATGGCTCGCATATTCGCACCCTGCTGTTGACTTTCCTCTTCCGCTATATGCGTCCGTTGATTGACCACGGTTATGTCTATATCGCCCAGCCCCCGCTGTTCCGTCTCAAGCACGGCAAGAGCGAGCAGTACGTGTACTCCGAGGAAGAGCTTGAAGCGGCCAAGAAGAAAATGCCCAAGAAGGGTGTTGGAATCCAGCGCTACAAAGGTCTGGGTGAAATGAATCCGGATCAACTCTGGAAGACCACGATGGATCCGGAGACACGGACGTTGCTGAAGATTTCGCTGGACGACGGCGCCGAGGCGGACCATTTGTTCAGTATCCTGATGGGCTCCGAGACCGCGCCACGGTCGAAGTTCATCCAGGAGAACGCCGAGTACGTCCGCAACCTGGACGTTTAGGTCTCAGCGACAGTAGGGGAGGTAGCTTGACTGGCAAGTTGTGGTGGATTGCTCTAGCGGTTGCACTGACTTGTCTATCGTGTACCGACAAAGGAACCGACAGCGAAGAGTTCGCACCATCGCCTATAGCTAGCACTCTGGTAGCTTTACCATTAGACAATACGGCGTACAAACTCTATTGGATTACAGGTGACACGACTGAGTCCTACCGGGCTTTCTACAGGGGCTCGGACACCGCCTGGCTTCCTTGGCGATTTACGTATTGGGCAGGGCACCCCGACGAGGCACTTCCGGCTCGTATGGATCGCCGATCAGAACTCTACGGGCAAGAACTGTATGCACGCAGCAAGATCCTTCCGTTGCCCTCCAATACATCCCAACGGCTCGAGTTCAAAATCACGTGGTTCCGTGATGGAGTCTGGAGCCAGGACAGCATCTGGTTTGAGTGCTACCAGGACACAACGTATGAGTATCCCTTGATCCACCGCTTGACCCCTCCTGACAGTGCTACCGGGCTTGATCCAGCGCCGATATTCGGCCCCACTCGCTTTGACGATGCTCCGCCGTTCGGCCAAAGATTCCTCGTGCAACTGTACAGAGACGATCGGCTCGTTTGGATGAAACGAGAGGGCGTCGCTGTCTACTTCGACTCCCCTTTTGGAGATACTTACCTCGAATCCGAGGCACCGACTCTGGGTCCGGGAAACTACAGTTGGACTCTGTGGCCACTGACGCAGCACGGTGTCGCTTACAACCCCGTGACAAGTCATTTCACTACCAACGACTCCTTTTAGGAGCGTGCGGTGATCACCATCCCCGGTGGGTTTCTTTTTGAGGTCAGCGTCGGTGCGTGGTTGGCGGACGTCCTCGTCTGCCAACAACATGAATCTTCTGTCAGCGCGTAGAGATCCACGCCAACCATGCTGCCAATCGCCTTGGCAATATCGCCCTTCCGGGCTATATTGCGTATAACAGAAAAGGCTTTGGTTATATTTCAGGGGAGAACACTCGTGTTTAGCCGTCAGATCGCCATCCTGCTTCTTTTAAGTTTGGTTCTTTGTTCATTGTCTTGCTCAGACCGCGGCGCACCCATGACGCCCGATCCGTTCAATCCTAACGCTGTCTTTGAAGACACAAACCTCGAGCAACATGTCCGTATCCAGCTTGGTATACCAACCGGTCCGCTCCAGCGCGAGGTTCTCGCCAATCTCCATTCAGTACGCCTCGCATACGGGAGCCCGGACGTTGCCAGCTTTGACGGGTTACAGTACTGCATTAACATAGATTCGCTCTACGCCCACGCCCACTCTTTGAGCGACATCGAACCCCTGAGGAATCTCGACGAGCTTTCGTACCTGATCCTGTCTCGATGCAATGTAGCGGACATCTCCCCTCTACAGAATCTGGACAAACTTGAGAAGCTGAGTCTCTATGCCAACGACGTTTCCGACCTTCAACCAATATCGGGTCTACTCAACCTGCGAGAGCTTTCCTTCGCCTACAATCCAATCGAGGATATCACTCCTATCGCCGGTATGACAAAACTCGAGTACCTCTGGATTCAGGACCTCGGCAGTCTTGGCATTAGCATTGCCCCTCTGAGAGAGATGATCAAGCTCGAGACATTGAATATCAACGGGCTGGGCACTGACGACATTTCTCCGTTGGCGAACATGACAGAGATGGAAACTCTCCTCATGGGCAGCAACGAAGTCACGGACATTTCTGCCCTGGCCAGTATGACCGGCCTTTTCCGACTTTACATTGGCCTCAATCCCATCTCAGACATAAGTCCCCTGGCGGGACTGACGGCGCTCCGTTACTTCGGCGCCAGTGGTTGTGCTGTGGTCAATATCTCTGCTCTGGAAACGCTCGTCAATTTGCAGACTATCACCCTGGGCGGCAACGACATCACGGACCTTTCGCCCATTCAGAATCTGCCCGTCCTCAGAATCCTTGATCTGGCGTCCAATCAGGTCGAGGACATCTCGCCGGTTCAACATATGCCGCAACTTCGCGAGTTGGGTCTTTACGGTAACAACGTCACCGACATAAGCCCCTTGCTCAATTGCCCTCAGCTTGGATCCGGCTTCTATGTCAACCTGAACGGCAACCCGTTGTCGCAGCATTCGATTGACAGCTTGATTCCGCTTCTTGAGGCGGCCGGCGCCACGGTGGATTGGGATTTAGACGCAACCTCTCCCCCGCCACCGCTGGTCGATTGGAACGCGATTTTCGTGCAGGAATGGTCGTCGAATACCCCTGCTAGCCGCTAGTACTTGATTAAGCAGGCGTGGCTGGTTATACGTCTGCTATCAATGGCACGGAACACGAAACGAGAGGGGATTTGATATGCGCGTAAGAATCCTCGGGATGGCGGCGATCCTGCTCCTGGCAACATTCGTCGTCGACTGCGGACGCCGACCGCCTACCGACAACCTGGGTCCACCATCGGCACCGCGAGAACTGGTCGGCTGGCCGGTGATGGGTAATGACACTCATCTAACGTGGCTGACTGACGACGATGTCGATTTCTATTGGGTCTATTTCCGCTACGACAGCAGCCAGTGGATTCTTCTGGACAGTGTGGATTCGGAGCCCTCCTCCAAATACGTTGTATCCCGTCAAGCATCTTCACCCGGTCCTCCGGGTGTCGGAGGCACGCAATGCAAGGATGTGAGAATCCAGATTCCGGACTACGCCTACGGGTGGTGCGCATACCAGGTTACGGCCTGGAGAGCTGGACTCGAAAGCGATCCTTCAAACACAATCTCGGCTCATCTTAGCGACATAGATAGTCAGTTACCCCAGTTCAACATTGTTCGCCCACCGCTCAATGCTGACAGCGTCGATTCCGTACCGACTTTCGAGTGGGATGATTCAGTTGAGCCTGACAGCTGGGTCATTCATGTCAATATCCCTCACGGAAACGAGTGGCTGTATAGGACTGACACAAATGTGGTCGTCTTTGGCGAAGACGCGGGACTGACATACGTTGCCCCCGATAGCTCCCAGATTCCCCCCGGAACGTATCTCTGGGATGTCTACGCTATCAACCAGAACGGATTTGGAGTAGCAACGGGGGGAGGCCAGTTTTCGGTGGAGTGAGTTCGACACCCTGGCTTTTTTTGCTTCCTGCTCATCATGCTCGCCTCTGATGAGTAGAAGGATCAACAGTGCTCTAACAATCAAGATCAGAGATCTCGAAGTACTCTATGACAAAAGCCATCTTTTGTGCAATTGCCTCGTTCTGGGGACTGACAGCGCTCGCAGCATTGGTGCTCGGTGTTTCTGCTCTCACCCAATATGAACCCGGCAACTCCGGTATGTTCTTCGGAGTGTCGCTGACAGTATTGTCAAGCCTCCTCGCGACGTTGTCCACGGGATTGTTTCTCCGTAGGAGTTGGATAGTCCTACTTCACGGGTGGTCCCTGTTCTGCTGGCTTGCTGTCTGTTTCCTTCCCACGCTCATGCTGATTCACGACCTGAACTCGTTCGTCGGCTGGAGACTGATACTGTGGTTGACCTTAGTTCTGGTCGTTCCTGTGGCGATTCAGGCTCTACTCGTGAAGGAAAGACGCCGAGGAAGCTTCGTTCGCGCATCTCTCCATCCCCTAATCTCTGTCGGGTTCTTCGCCAGCTCAGGACTAGCTGCCACCTTTCTTCTGTTCGTGTTCTATATTAGCTGGAGCTTGTCGGGCATTGCCGCCTGGATGTAGGAATGGCCGCTACCGCTTGAAGACTGCCTCGATCATGAAGTGGCGTTCGGGCTCGCCTTCGCCGTGAGTGTGCTCGGGACCGAGCTGCTCGGAATGATGTACCGTATCAAAGAAGTTGAAAATGGAGAGGACTTCATCGCGCTCCAGGAAGGTGCGAATATCGCCGGTGTCTTTCTGGAACGAGTTTTCGTCTAACTTGCGAGTCGTCGACCAGACATCGTACGAAGGATCCTCGACCCCAAACGCCGTCACGAAGATCAGGCCGCCCGGCATTAGCAGTTCGCGGCACCTGCCCACCGTCGCAACGATGTTCTCACGACGAAGAATCTGTAGGAATCCAAGCAATAGTATCGCCGAGAACTTCTGATCGGTCTCGTATGTCGCCAGGCCTTTCTGAACGCATTCGATCTTCAGACTTCGTTCTTCCGCAATCTTGCGTACTGTCTTGACCGCCACGGCCGAGGGATCAATCCCGATCACCTTGTGGCCCTGCTCCGCCAGGAAGATCGCATTGCGGCCCTGCCCGGAACCGACGTCCAGCACCGGTGCTGACTTGGGAATCTGTTCGTGATAGTCGACCAGGATCTTGTCCGGCTCGGCGCCAAAGAGTGCCTCGTCTTTGCGGTAGGCTTCGTCATAGGAGACGAGCACCTCTTCCGGGATCACCAGTTTCGGCGTGAACACGCCCAACCAGCGCTGGTACCATTTCCAGCTCTTGCGCTCCTTCTTGAGCCACTTCTTGATTCGCTTTTCGCGCTTGTAGGCGATGGCGTCAAGATGCTCGATCTTGAGGAGCAGAATCTCCAGCGTCTCGCGGCGCTCGAGCGCCTGACGGAGAGTGTCATAATCGCGGATATTGAATACGGTCTGGATGATCGGTTCGAAAAAGACCATCGCCTGAGAGCCGATGAAGTTCAGCGGCTTGACCGATTCGATGAAGAGAATCGCCGGCGCCGTCATTTGTTTCTCGACGACTTTGGTGGCCAGCTTGGTGAGAACCCGGTTTTCATCTTCGGGGATCGGCGGCTTGTTCGGATCCGGAAAATCCATTTCCTGGCGAAACAGGCTCATGATTCTGCCTCGTTGAGATCCTCGTCATCGTCGATGATTTCTACCTTAGTCTTAATGAAATCGACCACCCTGTCGCCGTTGCTCTCAAACATGAGATAGACACCGCGGAAATTTTCCATCCGCGAGGGCCGCGTGAACGGCGATAGCAGTACTCCGTTCTTGTCGGCGTAGAACGACCGAAACTGCGACCACTTCTTGATTATCTTTTGCGTCGTGGTCTTGATTACGATCGTGTTTTCTGTAAAAGCGTATTTGGTGGGGAAATAGAATTTGGCCAGCGACAGAAGCAGGGCCGCCAGAGCCAACGCCGCAAAGGCCTGTGACTCCATTGAGTAGTAAACCACTACTGTCACCAGGATCACAAACACCGTAACGGCGGCCGAAACCCAGGGGCGGCGTTTCAGGGGATGGCTGGTCCATTCGAACAGCGCCGGTTCATCGGACGGCACTTTGGTTTCTTCAGCCTCCGGCTTTTTCTGGGTTTCCTCGGAAGACATCTTTACTGCTGCTGTTGCGGACCGCGATATCGTTCCTTCTTGACCTTCTCCATGAACTCCATCAGTTCCTGGGGCTTGAACACGCCCTTGTCGATCAGAAGGCGGACCAGGGCTTCCTGGGCCAG
>Ga0180436_10001702_pt1 | contig 21305 bp, 13 predicted proteins | sample SS_ome_2_FD_132434 | JGI IMG/M metagenome (GOLD analysis project Ga0180436, IMG submission 132434) | Hypersaline lake sediment archaeal communities from the Salton Sea, California, USA - SS_3_S_2 metaG | ecosystem: Environmental > Aquatic > Non-marine Saline and Alkaline > Hypersaline >...
GTCGAGGAGCAACTGTTTGAGGAGAAGGAACTGGCGCAGATCACCCTGGAGGCGATTGCCGATGGTGTGATCACCACTGACAGCGTCGGCCGGGTGCTATATCTGAATGCAATCGCTGCCGAACTCACCGGTTGGCCGTTGGCGGCGGCAAGTGGCCAGCCGCTGTATCGGATCTTCCCGGTGGTTGATTCACCGACCGAGAGGCCGAGCGATTGGATTGCGCGTCGCGTGCTGCGGGATGGTGAGACCCTTATCGAGTCGAAATCGCGTCTGCTCTACTGTCGCGATGGTAATGTCCACGTGGTGCAGCATACGGCGGCGCCGATTCGCAATGCCGAAGGGCGTTTGCGGGGCTTGGTGGTGGTCTTTCATGACAAGACCCAGGCGCGTGCGCTGGAACGCCAGTTGACCTATCAGGCCAAGCATGATGCCTTGACCGGGCTGATCAATCGCCGCGAGTTCGAGCATCGGCTCGCCGAGCTGATCAATCAGTTAGAGGATGGTCCCGCCCTGCATCTGCTGTGCTATCTGGATTTAGATCAGTTCAAGCTGGTGAATGATGTCTGTGGACACGCTGCTGGCGATGCCCTGTTGCGTCAGGTCGCCAATCTCCTAAAGCGCGGGCTGCGCAGCGCGGACACGCTGGCGCGCTTGGGTGGTGATGAGTTCGGCATAATCCTCACCAACTGCCCGATCGATCGCGGTCTCGAGATTGCCGAGGGGATGCGCGAGCGCGTGCATGCCTTGCGTTTTCCTTGGGACGACAAGGTCTTTGGGGTTGGCGCCAGTATCGGCCTGGTGCCGCTCTCGTCGACATTAGGCAACCTCGCGGATGCGCTGGGACGGGCCGATACGGCCTGCTACGCGGCCAAGGATAGCGGGCGCAACCGAGTACACCTCTATGATCCGGATGACCGCGAACTCAGTCTGCGCAAGGGGCAGATGAAATGGGTCTCGCGGATTCAGCAAGCCCTCGATGAAGATGGTTTCCGGCTCTTCTATCAGGGGATCGTGCCGCTCGATCAGCAGCAGGATCGCAGCAGCCACTTTGAGATCCTGCTGCGCATGGCCGGCGAGGGCGATGAGGTATTGCCACCGGGGGCCTTCATCCCGGCCGCGGAGCGCTATGGGCTGATGCCAGAGGTTGACTACTGGGTGGTCGAACAGACCTTGCAATGGCTCTTGGCCTACCAGGCGCGCGGCGGCGCCGAGATCAAGCGCTGCGCGATCAATCTCTCGGGTGCAACACTGGGCAATGACAAGCATACGGCGCGCATCCGCGAGTGCCTTGAGCGCTATCCCATCGCGCCCTCCTTGATCTGTTTCGAGATCACCGAGACCGCGGCCATGTCCAATCTGGATCAGGCCAAGCGCTTCATCGAGGAGGTCAAGCAGATTGGTTGCCGCATCGCCCTCGATGACTTTGGCAGTGGTCTCTCGTCCTTTGGTTATCTGCGCGATCTCAACGTGGATCTGGTCAAGATCGACGGTAGTTTCGTCCGTGAACTCGACGGCAACGAGGTGCACCGGGCCATGGTCGAGGCGATCGTTGGCATCACCGGCGTCATGGGTCTGAAGAGTATTGCCGAGTTTGTCGAGAATGCCCGAGTGATTGAGATGCTACGCGAGATCGGCGTGGACTATGCGCAGGGCTACTATTTGGCCCGGCCAAAGCCGCTGACTGACTATCCAGAGGTTCGCGCGGAGACTCGCGCGGAGGCTCGCCCGGCGGTTGCGGAGCCGGGCATGGAGGCGGCAGCGGCGCAAGGCCCCTGAGGCTGAGGCCACTGAGCGATTGCCGGCTGTTGCGGCCGGTCGCAATCGAGATCGATTTTCGATAAAGTAGTTGCATGGCGAAGAAACGCAAAAAACATACAGTCCGCGGTGGCGCTAAGGTCGCCGTGGCACAGAGCCCCGAGCAGCGCGAGCAGCAGGCGCTTAAGGCCCTAGCCACTGGCCAGTACCGCGATGCGATCAATACGTTGAAGGCGCTCTTGAAGGAGGATGCCGCCAGCGAGCGCGTCGCGGAGCGACGGCAAGCCCTAGCCGAGGCCTATGCCGGGCGCGCGCGTGAACTGAGCGCGAAAGGGATGCTGAAAGAGGCCCTGGTGATCTGGGAAAATCGCGCGGCCCTTGGTCCCGAGATCCCGTTAGCGTTCGAGCATGGCCTATTGAGCCTAAGGCTCGGCGATGTCGAACCCCTGCTGCGGCTCTGGTCAGAGTCCGCGGCGCTGTCGCGCGATGAGCGTTCGCGTCTCGCCGAGCAGCTTGCGGCGGCCGTGCTCAGCGGTGCCGAGGTCCTACTCGAGCGATTGCCCCCCGATGACCCTCTGTGCCGCCACGCCAAGCCGGCACGCGCCGCGCTGGCCAGTTACTGCAAGGCGGATGAAGCGGCCCTAGAGTCGGCGCTGGCCGAGATCCCCTTTCGCTCGCCATATCGGAGCTGGGTGCTGCTTCTGAAGGCACTGACGCGGCTGGAGACCGAACCCGCGGCGGCGCGCGAGATGCTGGCGCGTGTGACCGATGATTCCCCCTTTGCGCCCCTGCGGCGGGCGGCGGAGCTTGCCCTGCTGACGGAGACGGACTTCCTCGCCGCCATCGCCAAGATCGGTCCGCGGCAGGCGGACTTTGCCGCGGCGCTGCGCGGGTGGTCGCCGCAACAGCTTGAGCTAGCGCGGGCCTTGGCGCCGATCGGCGATAACGCGGCGGGTCGTGAAGCGATGCTGCGGCTACTGACGCGCCATCGCGACCTGCTAGGGGCGGACTGGGTGCGACGCGCCTCGCTGCGGCTATTGCCGCCGATTGCGGACCCTTGGGATCGACGCCCGGCGCAATGGAAGACATTGCGTCCGGCGGAGGCAGCCCTGGTCGAGGCCTGGAATGCCGAGTCCCAGGCTTCAGGCTATTCTGGCTGGGATCCAATCAGGGCCTGGGAGGCGGTTGCCGAGGCGCTGATCGCCGAGCCGGGCGCTAAGACCGACCCGAGGCAAAAGCGGGCGATTGCACGGGTGTTGCGGCGTTTCGACGCGCGTTTTGATGTGCTTGCCAAGGATGCCCCGCTGGATACCGATCCCGATTCCATCCAGTCTATCGCCGCCCAGCAGCTCGAGCGCAGCTTGCATTGGGACCCAAATGACCGCGCGACCCATACGCGGTTGATCACCTGGTATCGGCGCATCGATCAGCTCAAGGACGCGCGCCGGTTGCTGGCCATGGCTCAGAGGCGTTGGCCCCAGGACATGGCCGTTCTAGACACGGCCATGGACGTGGCCCTGGCGAGTAATGCCTTCAAGAAGGCGGCGGGGATCGCACGGCAGATGCTAGCGATCGACCCGATCAACAGCAGCGTGCGTCGACGTTTAGTAAATGCGCATATCCAGCATGCCGCTAAACAGCTGCCTAAAGGACGCGACGATCTGGCGCGCAATGAGCTTGCCGATGCGCGCTCCTGGACCGAGCGCGGGACTGGGCTGGAGGTGATTCGCCACCAGCTCGCGCTGCTCGATGGTCTGGTGGTGTTGGCGCTGGGCGACCGCGATCAGGGGCGAGCCATGCTCACGACCCTACTCGAGGATCAGGGCAAGGGCAGTGTCGGACAGGTCGAGCTGATCCTGGCGGCTAATCGGCTTGCGCTCAGACAAAGCCAGATTGCGCAATGGCTAGGGCTCAAGCCGGCCAAGGTGCGGGATCGCGATGATCTGCTGCGCGTGATCGAACGCCTGCGCGGTAACCTTGAGCAGAGTGAAACCTTCACCCGGGGTCTGATGGATCGCCTCAAGCTGCTGTTTAAGAAGGCACCCTGGAAGCAGCTCGAGCGCGGCGAACTCGAGCTGGCCTGCGAAACCCTGCGTGCATACAAGCTCAACGGCATTCGAGAGGAGGCCGCGCGGATTGGGCTCAAACGTTGGCCGCAAGCCTCGATGCTTGAATATCATCTGTTCGAGAGCCGCTATATCGAGGGTGGTTTACCGAGTCTCTCTGAGCTGGAGAAGATGAAAGAGGCCTTGGAACGCGCGGAGGCCGCTGGCGAGACCCGCGCGGCTGAACGGCTGCTTGGGCTCATGCAACAATACTCGCCCTTCAGCCGAGGCCCCTATGTGGATGACCCCTGGGATGATCCCGACGGGCCAGGGGCGTTTGCGGACGATGATGAGATGGGGTTGGATTTAGATGCCTTGTTGGCATTGTTTCACCGGTTCCCGCTGAGGCAGGTTCTGGAGATGACTGGCATGCCAAAGCCATTGATAAAGCAAGTGCTCAAGGTCGCGCGAGAAGAGGGCGAGGAATACGCCATTGAGATACTCATCGAGACGATACGGAGCGCCTCCGCCGCGGGCGCAGAGATGCCCCCAAACCCGCCAACAGAACCGGCTCGAGGCGGCAAGCGCCGTCGATCCCAAGCCCATGCGGATGACCCGGATGATCCACGCCAGTTTGATCTCTTCTGATGACTGATCCCTTTTTGACCCTCGGCATCGAGCCCGATGCCGACGATGCCAGCGTTGAAGCAGCCTATCGTGCGGCGATCAAGCGTTGTCCGCCGGAGCGCGATCCTGTTGCATTCCAGTCCCTGCGCGCGGCCTATGAGCGGATTCGCACGGAGGAGGATCGGAGTGCCTATCACCTGTTCGATACCGAGCCGCCGGCGGCGATCGACATCATTCGCCAGGCGGCGACTCAGCGCTCCAACACGGAGGCCGCGCGGCCGGCACCGGAGCTATTTGCCGCCCTCTTGCGCGGGGAGGACTAGGTGGAGAGCGCCATGCAAGAGGATCTCGCGGAGCGGTTGCGCGCCTATCTAGACCAACCGCGGCAGGCCATTGATGCGAATGCGCCGCCGGCGGCCGAGGCCCCAGATCTCTTCAGCCTGCTGGCCGAACTGGCTGGACTGAAGAACGAACTCAAACTCGAATCGCGCCAGATGAAGGGGGCGTTGGACGAATTCCGTGGCCTCTTTGAGGCCTTGGAGGGGGCGCAGGCGCGGTTTGAAGACGAGCAACGGCGCCGCCGTGAGCTGGAGCAAGCGGCGCAGGCGCGAGCGCGCAAGGACTTGCTCCTTGAGTTGTTGGATTTACGCGATCGACTCCAGGCCGGGCAGGGCGCCGCCGCGGGCTATCGTCCGCGCGGCCTGTCCGGTCGCCGTAAACTGCGTGCCTTTGCCGGCTCCATGGCCGAGGGGCTCGGTATGAACCTGCGCCGGCTCGATGAGATCCTGGCCCGGCGCGGCGTGCAGCCGTTGCCCGCGCTAGGGCAACCCTTCGATCCGCATCGGATGCATGCCGTCGAACTGGCATCCGATCCAGAACGCGCGCTCGGCGAGGTTGTCGCCGAGCTGCGCCCCGGTTTTCTGCTCGACGATGAACTCCTGCGCCCGGCTGAGGTGGTCGTCAACCGGCCGGATGCGCAAGATAGCTCGCCGGCCTCTGCAAGACAGGATAGAGAATGACAGACATCATTATTGGCATCGATCTCGGCACCACCAACTCGGAGGTGGCGGTCATCCGCGATGGGCGCCCGCAACTGCTCGAGGTTGAGGGTTCCCGAATCCTGCCCTCGGTCGTCGGCCTGGCCGACGATGGCGCGCTCTTGGTGGGCCAGTCCGCGCGCAATCAATACGCACTCTACCCAGAACGCACCATTCGCTCGGTCAAGCGACGCATGGGTGAGGATGTAAAGCTGTCGATGGGCGACACCTCCTATAGCCCGCAAGAGATCTCGGCGTTGATCTTGAAGCGGCTGAAGCGCGCGGCCGAGGAGCAGCTTGGTGAGGCGGTCGGCAAGGCGGTGATTACGGTACCGGCCTACTTCTCCGATGCGCAACGTCAGGCCACCCGTGATGCCGGCGAGCTGGCCGGGCTCGAGGTCGTGCGCATCATCAACGAACCGACCGCTGCGGCCTTGGCCTATGAGGTCGATGCCACCGAGCCACGCACCATCCTGGTCTATGACCTTGGTGGCGGCACCTTCGACTGCTCGGTGGTGCGGGCCGGTGGCGATGTCACCGAGGTCCTGGCCAGCCATGGCAACAACCACCTGGGTGGCGATGATTTCGACGCCAAGCTGATCGAGCATGTCGTCAACTACCTCAAGACCGAGCACGACTGCGACCCGAGCACGGAGCGCAGGGCCATGGCCCGCATCACGCGCGCCTGTGAGGCGGCCAAGATTGCGCTCAGTGATGCCCCCTACGCGCGCATCGAGGAAGAATACCTGCTGCCCGATCGTGATCCGCCGGTCAACCTCTCGCTCGAGATCAGCCGGATCGATTATGAGGCGATGATCGAAGGCTATATCGATGAGACGCTCGAGGCCGTGCACACCGCCCTGAAAGGGGCTGAACTGACCGTCGCCGACATCGACGAGGTGGTGCTGGTCGGGGGCGCAACTCGCACGCCGCTGATCCAAGAGCGGCTCGAGGAGACCCTTGGCATGCAGCCGCGCGCCGAGATCGATCCCGATCTCTGCGTCGCCGCCGGTGCGGCGATCCAGGCCGCGGTCATGTCCGGGGAAACCACTCACTCGGTGCTCGTCGATGTCACCCCCTATACCTTTGGCACCAGCGCCGTTGGCGAGATGGGCGGGATATTCTATCCGCATTGCTTCATCCCCTTGATCCGTAAGAACAGTCCGATCCCGATCACCAAGAGCAAGGGCTTTTCCACCATGGTCGATGGTCAGGAGGCGGTCGACATCCACATCTATCAGGGCGAGGACCCGGATGCGCTCAACAATACCGAGATCGGCGAGTTCAAGGTCGAGGGCTTAAGCGATGTGCCCGCCGGCAATGTGATCCTCATGCGCTTCGAGCTGGATCTCGATGGCATCCTCAAGGTCACCGCGACCGAGAAGCGCACCGGCCTGGAGAAGCACATCGCGATCGATAACGCCATGACGCGGTTCGAGTCAGAGGGACTCGATGCGGCCAAGCAACGGCTCGCGGCGCTGATCGATGGCGAGGCCGAGACCGCCGTTGGCGCGAGTGCCGCGGATGCCGAGACCGAGGAACATCGTCAGCAGGTGAAGGCGAAGGCCCTGCTGGAGAAGGCCGAGCGCTTGCTCGCCAGCGCCAGCGCCGAGGACAAGGAAGACCTCGTTGACCTGATCGAGGCCGTGCGCGATACCCTAGCCGCGGCGGATCAAGATGGCCTTGAGCGCTCAATGGCGGCACTCTCGGACCTGATCTACTACCTCGAAAGCTGAGTCGGCCAGTCACCAGTCACCAGTCACCAGTCACCATGGACCGCTGTCCCAGTTGCCGAGCCCGTACCGACGGCAGTGAGACCTGCCGGCGTTGCGGTATGGAGTTCGGTCTGCTGCTGGCCACCGAGCGCGAGGCGGAGCGCTGGCTGCGCATCGGCATCGCGCATCTCACCAAGGACGAGTCAGAGGCCGCGGAGCAGGCCTTGCGGCGCGCGTTAAGCCTAAAACGCGACCCGCTTGCCGAGTCGTTGCTGGGCTTGCTCTACCAGCGTCTGTCGAGTTCGAGTGATCAGGTCCTGATCGAGCCAGGCGCCGGGATCAGGGTCTCCATCCTTGGTGGCCGGCTACTGATCTCTACTGATCAGTAAAATGGACGGATCAGTAAAGGATCACAGCCCGCCTAATCCAAGCGTTTCTTGAAGCGTAACGAGGCGAGCAGCAAGCCGACCAGCATGAAACCGAGCAGCCAGAGGCTATCCTCGGCGACCTGCTCCAGACTGGCATCGCGCAGCACCACGGCGCGGATGGCGCGCATGAAGTGGGTCGCCGGCAGCACCTCGGCGATGTATTGGGCTGGCACCGGCATGCCTTCATAGGGGAACATGAAGCCGGAGAGCAGGATCGAGGGCAGCAGGATGAAGACGGTCATCTGCATCGCCTGCAGTTGGTTGCTGGCGATGGTCGAGAGGACCAGTCCGAGCGCCAGGCTAGCGCCGATAAAGGCGAGGGTTGAGACCGCGAGCGCCAACAGCGAGCCGTCCAAGGGCACGCCGAAGATCAGATGCCCGAGCAGCAGGATGATCGTGGTCTGCACCAGACCGATGATGATGTAGGGCGCGATCTTGCCTAGCATTAGCTCGAGCGGCCGGACCGGGGTGTTGATCAGCATCTCCATGTTGCCGCGCTCGCTCTCGCGGACGATCGCCGCCGAGGTGAACATCACCATGGTCATGGTCAGGATCACCGCGACCAGCCCCGGTACGATGTTGATCGCGGTGCGCTGTTCCGGGTTGAAGAAGAGCGCGACGGCAAAGGTTGGGGTCGCGCGGTTGGCGGGCCGCCGCAGCAACTCGGTCAGCGGCATGGCGCGCAGGCCCTTGATGGCGCCGGCGATCATGGTATCCGAGCCGTCGACGATCCACTGCGCCACGGGCCGGCTGGTCTGCTCGTCGGTCGCCGGCGGGGTCTCCAAGCCGGCGCCGACGCTGGCGCTGCGGGCGACGCGCTGGCTGAGATCGGACGGGATGATGAAGGCGGCGCGCACCCGGCCTTCGACGATCGCCGCCTGGGCCGCGGCGATATCGGCATAGTGCTCGGTGAAACGGACGACCTGGGTGGCCTCGACCGTCTGCGTCAGCACGCGGCTCAGACCGCTGTTGGCCTGGTCGACCAGCGCCGCGGGGATGTTGCGGACATTGGTGTTGATCGCATAGCCGAACAGCACCAGCTGGATCAGCGGGATCATGATCACCATGCCAAGCGTGGTGCGATCGCGCCGGAGCTGGATCAGCTCCTTGGACAGGATGGCGAGGATACGCCGGGCCGATGGCAGCGGGCCGCTCATGGTTGGCGTTCCCCGGGATGTTGCTTGATCTCAGTGATGGCACCGGCGGCGGTTTCGATGCCGGTCGCGCTCTCAGCGCTAGCGTTGTGATTGGGATCGGGATCGGGATCGGGATCGGGGCTGGGCTGCCGAGGGCTCTTGCTCGTGATGCCGGTGCTGGTGACGAAGACGTCCTCCAGGCTTGGGCGCGCCAGATCCAGCGCGGTTGGCGCGGGTTTGAGCGGTTGCGCCTTGATCCAGGCTAGCGGATCACTGATCCGCTCTTGCACCAGGACCCGCAGCCGGCTGCCGAGTTGCGCGGCCGAGATCACCTCCGGCAGCGCCGCGAGCTGTTGCTTCAGCGCGCGCAGGTCAGGCGCCTCCACCTCGACCACCCGCGCGCCCATGGCCGCCATCAGCGCAGTGGGCGAGCCATCGGCGCGCTTATGGCCGGACTCCATGATCGCCAGCCGATGGCAACGCTCGGCCTCGTCCATGTAATGGGTCGAGACCAGGATGCTGGCGCCGGTGTCGATGAGGTCGAACAGCCGCTCCCAGAAGTCGCGGCGGTTCTCCGGGTCAACCGCCGAGGTCGGCTCATCCAGGAACAGCAGCGATGGCTGGTGGATGGTCGCCGCGGCCAGCGCGAGGCGCTGCCGCTGACCGCCGCTCATGCGCCCGGCGCGCCGGTGGCGCATCGGCTCCAGCGCATAGGTGGAGAGCAGCTCGCTGATCCGCTGCCGCGTGACCTGGCGCCCGAGACCATAGATCTCGGCGACGAAGCGGAGATTCTCGGCCACCGTCAGATCGTCGTAGAGCGAGAACTTCTGCGTCATATAGCCGATTCGGCGCTTGAGCCGCTCGGCGTCGCGCGGCAGTTCATGGCCGAGCACGGTGACGCTGCCGGCGGAGGGGGTCAGGAGCCCGGTGAGCATGCGCAGGGTGGTGGTCTTGCCGCAGCCGTTGGGGCCGAGAAAACCATAGATGGTGCGGGGCGCAACGCTCAGGTCGAGCGCATCCACGGCGATGAGTTGACCGAACCGGCGCGTCAGTCCGCGCGCCTCGATCACTGGCCCGGTTGGCCCGGTCGCCGGCTTGATCAGGGGAGCGGTGCTGGAGGCAGGTGCGGGCGCGGGCGCGGGTGCAGGCGCGGGTTTGGAGGCCGGCTTGATCAGGGAGGCGGGCTTGGGTTCGGTGACGCGCTCGGCCATGGGCTTGTTGCTCGGAGCGGTCAAGGCATCTCGACCTGGGCCGGCACGCCATTCGGGAGCTTGGCGGCGCTCTCCGGTAGATCGACCTCGGCCAGGTACATCAGGCGCGCGCGGTCGCTGGCGTTCAAGGCGTAGTAGGGGGTGAAGGCCGGGTCGGAGCTGATCCAGCGCACCTTGCCGTCGAAGGTCTGCTCGAGCCCATCGACCCGGACCTTAAGCGTATCGCCCTGATTGATCTTGACCCGGTAGGGCTCCGGCACATAGACCCGGGCATAAGGCGTCTTGCCGGCTAGCATCACGGCGACGGGGCTGCCGATGGTGACGCGCTCGCCGAGATTCCAGGGCAGGCTGTCGAGCAGGCCGTCGCGGGTCGCGACCACCCTCAGCTCGGCGAGTAACGCCTGCTGATACGCCAGTTCGGCTTGCGCCGCCTTGAGTTCGGCCTCGGCCTGGCTGATCTCCTCTGGTCGCGTGCCGGCGAGCAATTCATCGAGCTGTTCCTTGGCCTCATCCAGCCGCGCGCTGGCGGCATCGCGCAGCGCCTGGGTCCGATCGACCTCGGCTTGGCTCACCGCCTTGCGGCCGAGCAGCTCGGCATTGCGATCGTAGGTGATCTCGGCCTCGCGCAGATCCGCTTCGTTACCCGCGACCCGCGCTCGGGCCGCGGCGATGTCCTGCGCGCGGGGGCCGTTGCGCAATTGTTGCAGATGGGCCTCGGCCTGAGCCACCTGGGCCTTGGCGCGCTCGACCTCGGCGCGCTGCTGGCGGTCATCGAGCTGGGCAAGCAGGGTGCCCTTGCTGACCGGCGTGCCCTCGGCGACGGGCAGCTCGAGGATGATCTCGGCGGCGGTGGCGGTCAGGGCAACGCGATCGCGCTCCAGGGTGCCAAGGGCGAGCGGTTGCTCAGTGTCTAAACAGCCTGTGGTCAGCAGCAGTGCGATGGCCGCGAAGGGGAGCCTGGGCATGGAAGGTGGCCTCGTGAACAGGGAATGCAGTCTCGCCGCTCTCATGGGGCCGGCCATTTTCGCCAGACTCCCTCATCGGCAGGCTAGGGGGCTTGCTGGGTTGGGGTCAAGTGTTGCTGTCACGTTTTGCCGTCCATGAGTCCATCTAACTCACGTTGCCAGTCAGCCTGCGGCTCCTGACTGCCGCGTTCGAGCTTGAGCTTCTGGTATAGCGAGTAGGCCACGAGATTCAGGCTCCGGTTGACCCTGTCAAGTTGATCGACGACCTGCGCGCCAGGGTCGTTGTGTTCGTCCAGATCGCGATCCTCGCGATACCGTTGCTTGATCTCGTCCCAACGTATCTGTTGTTCGGTGGTCAGCTTGCCGAGCAGTTCGCGCAGCTTCAGGAGATTCTCTTCGGTCCCCGCGGCTAGGGTTTGCGCCTCGCCCTGATAGTGGTCGGTGATGAGGCGGTCGAGTTCGTCGTCGCTCATCACCGCAACGACCTTCTCGGCCAGCTTGTTCATGTTTCGATACGAGCCTTGCAGCTTGAACGCGGGTTCGGTCCGATAGGCGGCGGCGGTGGCGGCCGAGGCGATGTAGGCCTGGTTGACCTTGAGGACGATGCCTTGGAGCTTCATCAGGCGTTCGAGTATCGCGACGATCTCGGCCGCATCAGGCTCGCTATAGGCATGGGTCATGTCCGAGAGGGGCAGATCCTCACCGCGCGCCATGCGCGCGAAGCGGTAGAGGTCGGCGGGGTCGCGTGTCGCCAGCGGCGCTAGGATCGGGTTCGAGGTCAGGCTGTTCTCGATGTAGGATAGCTCGAAGGCGGCCTTCTGATCCGAGAGCATGTCGCCTAGGTTGTAGATGTCCGCCCGGTTGGCCAGCATGTCGGGTATCTGGAAGGTCTCGCCAGATTCGGTGTAGGGGTTCCCGGCCATGACCACGGCGAAGCGTTTTCCGCGCAGGTCGTAGGTCCGGCTGCGCCCGCGCCAGACACCTTCGATGCGCCGGGTTGCATCGGACAGGGGGATGAATTTCTGCAACAGTGCTGGACTGCTGTGTTGGATGTCGTCGAGATAGAGCAGCACGTTGTTGCCGAGTTCGAAGGCTAGGTTGAGCCGCTCGATCTCGGTGCGGGCGGTTAGGTTCGGCGCGCGGGCCGGATCGAGGGAGTTCACCTCGTGTCCGATGGCTGGACCATTGACCTTGACGAAGATGAGGCCGAGCTGGCCGGCCAGATACTCCACGAGAGTGGTCTTGCCATAGCCGGGCGGCGAGATCAGGAGTAGCAGGCCCATCTGGTCGCTGCGTTTGACGTCACCGAGGGCGCCGATCTGTTTGGCCAGGTTGTCGCCGAACAGGGGCAGATAGGACTCATTGATGAGCCGGTTGCGGACGAAGGTGGTCAGAGGCCGCGCCTTGAGATCACTCAGGCGCAAGGCGCGGCGGGCCTCATCAGTGATGGCGCGGCGGGTTTCGACGAAGCGTTCATACGCGGGCATGACCGCCTCGACATGATGGCGGCAGCCCGACAGGAAGTGGTCGAGGCTGAGCCTGAGCTGGCCATCGCGAAGACGCTCATGACGACCGAGCAGGCCCTCTAGATGCCACTCGAGGGCGAAGTCGATGGTGATCGGCCTGAGCCGGGGGTGATCCCTGAGTTCGGCGGCCAGTGTCGCCGCCACCGCGGCCTCGGTGACGAAGGCCGCGCCGGAATGGCGCGCGCTGTAGGCGCGGAGCCAGCGCCGATGATCATGGTAGGCGTCGCGTATCGGGCCGTTGCCGGGGCGCCAGCCAAGGCCGCGGCGCAGCGCCAGGTAGGACTCGGCGGTCTCCTGGGCCTCGCGGCTGAGTACCAGCTCGAAGCGCGGCTGGGCGAAGAGGTGCAGCAGATACTCGGCGGCCTCTGATGAGGTCTGATCCGCGCCGGCCTGGAGCTTGGCACCGAGCGCGGCGACCATTTCGTCGGCCGCCTCGTGGGAGCCGAGCTGTTGCTCCAGGAGCAGCGCCTGCCGGCAGCGGGCGCTCCAGGCCTCCCAGTCCTGATCATTGAGTTCGGACAGCCAGAGGATGGCCCGCGCTCGTGCATCCTGGCTGTAACGCAGCAGGCCGGCGCCGCGATAGAGCGGCAGCAAGGCACCGAGAATGAGGCTGGCGTCATGATCGTGAACCCCCTTGAGATAACCTTCGCGATACCTGGGAGCGGCGAAACGGGCGACCAGGGCACCTAGGTCCCCGCGCTTTAGGGCCTCCTCGAGGCTGTCGACTGTTAGCCCCTCCGCGCCGCGTTCGGCGGCCTGTAGGACAAGATAGGCAAGGAGTTCGGCGCGATAGATCTCTGGACTCTCGGAGATCAGGTCCATGGCCGCGAGCGGACGCAGTTGCAAGAGCGTCTGGTCGTCGACGTCTTGATAGTAGTCGGTGCCGGTGACATGGAGTGCGAGTGATTCACCGCGCGGCACGAGGGCGATCTCTGGATCTTGTCGCTGGACGCTGAAGCGGTGCCGTCCCAATCTGAGCACGGCACCACCCTGCTCGAAGATGTCCTGCTTGTCGCGCAGCGCGCGCAGGGCTTGATCTTCGAGCGCCTTGAGGCGACCCTCGAGGCCATCCGCCTTGGCCGCGGCGCCCAGTTCACGGATCTCGCCGGCGAGATGACGCAGCTTGGTCACCATGGTGTCGGCGGCGAAGAAGGCGTTCAGGGCGTCGAGGTCTGGTTGCTGGATCGCTCGCTTTTCGATGCCGTGGGCCGTGATCTCCGCGGCGCGCGCTAGGTTGTCGATCCGCCGCTGTTGCGCCGCGACGCGCTGCTGCTTCAATGCCTCGAAGCTGTTCTGGATCTCATCGCGCTTGGCGTAGATCTCGCCGAGGAACTGGTCAAAATCGGCGAAACGCGTCTCCAAGCGCTCCACCAGCCCCATCATGCGCGCCAGCTGCTGATCGGCCTGATCCGGCGTGGTGACTTGCCCCAGGGCGGAGGTTGTGGCCTGAGCGAGGAGCTTGAACTGGGAGGCGAATTCGGCCTCGGCCTCATGTTTGCGCAGGGATTCCTGACGGTGACGCCGCCGTGCGTCGACGGCGTTGAGGTTGGCGGTGACATGGGAGGTCAGGTCGAGGATGCGGGTCATCAGGGTCGAATCCTCGACCTCAAGGCCGGCGACCTCCTCGTTGATCAGATCGAGTTGCGCCCTGAGCGCCATGGCCTGCTCGCCGATGCGCTCTAGGTCGAAGGTCTTCCGCGCCCGCCCGAGTCCCTCGTCGAGGGCCTGGATATCGCGATGAAAGCCGGCGTAGGCCTGTTCGTCCTGTAAGCGCCGGATCAGACGCTGGCTCAAACCGGCGCGCGCTCGGCCGAGTTCCTCGGCGCTGGTCTCGAGGCGAGCGAGATCGATATAGGGTTCCTCGCGGAGGCTGAGCCCCTGTCCAAGCCGCGTGCGAATCGCCGCGAGCAGTTCGAGCAGCGCCGCGGTATTGTCATCGCCGGTCAGCTTGATTTGGCTGATCAGCGCCTGTTGCGCCTCGGTATGCGCGCTGAGGTGTTCGGCCGCCCTCGCTTGCATGGCGCGGACCTTGGCATATTCATCCAGGATCTGCGTCGCGCTCTCGGCGAGCAGGTCAAGCTGCTTGCCGATGGCCGCCGCGCGCGGCTCGCGCAGCCAGGGATAGCGATCATGCGTGGTTCGGCATTGCCCGATCAATGACTGATAGAGGGCCAGGCTAGCCTCGTCGCTCGCGGCCAGCCGGACGATCGTGTTCAGCTCGGAGATCGCGCGTACCAGCTCGGCGTTGCCGATGGTGCGGAGAAAGGCATCACCGCCCCCCGATCCCGTTTGCCGGGCGTAGTGGTCGGCACTCATGAAGGCCGTGTGCCAGACCCGCAAGGGATGGATGCTCGAGGCCTCCGCGTTATCGGCGATGCGAAACACCAGCAAGCGCCCGTCCGGATAGAGGCTGTAGCCGTGGCTGTGCAGGGGGGTATCGAACTGCTTCGTCACCAGGTTGTAGGCATACATCAGGTAGGCCCCTTGCTCGGCATCGAAGAAGCAGTACAGTAGGTCTTCGCCATTGGGTGCGGCGATCTGCTGGAAAAAGCGCGTCTTGGCGCTAGCATCGTCGTAGCGCTTGAACTCCCCGCTCGCCAGCGCGTAGCCGTCGGGGAATAGGATGCCATGCCCTTCGGGCAGGCGTTTGACCGCCGCGCTCAGGCCGTCGGCGCGGTAGACGCGCTCGGTGACCGGGTTGAAGATCAGGTAACGGTCTTGGCGCTCCCGATTCGGTCGCACTCGGAGCAGGATGAGGCCGCTGATCTCGGCATAGTGGATCTCGGCGTCGGCGACCGTCTGATGCGGGTCTTCAACGGGTTCGCGATAGATCCCGAGTCCGCTTTGGGTGTTGTTCTCGAGCTTGATGGTTAGGTCGCCACCGGTGCAGTCGACGAACACCCGGTCGAGTACCGAGACATGCGGGTGGGCGCCCTGGATATGCTGATCGCGCGTCGTCGCGTGCCAGTCGACGTCTTGTTGGCGCACGTCGGTGAGGGCGATATGCCCCTGATCGTCCAGGTAGGAGACGGCGTCGGCGGTGATCTGCCAACGATAGACGCGGAGATCCTCTGGCCGCTGGCCAATACGGAAGGCAACGAAGAGCATCTGCTCGCGGCGGCTGATCTGCACCAGTCGCGCATCCGTATAATAGGTAAAGAGTTCGGTGAAGGAACGCAGGAACTGGGGATCATCGAGAAAGCTTCCCGCGAGGGGGACCGCATCCACCTTGAAATGCCCGGCATCCTCCCGTAGCCGATAGAGGGCGAGGACGTCATCGAGCGAAGGCGCCGCCTTCAGGCCGACGAAGACACGGTAGCCAAAGAGCAGGAGGTCGCCAACGCGGGCCATGTCCACCGGCACGCAGCGCGCCGAGGTCAGGACATTGGTCTTACCGATGAGCTTCGATCCGGTTGCGCCGAATGCCTGCTGCCGCGCCTCGTTGAGATCCTGGAAGCTGGAGGCGAGCGCCGCGGCCTGATCGGCGAGGCGCGATCTCAGGAGCGCGTAAGAGCCACCGGAGACAGGCGGCTCGGGGCCATCTGCTTGGGATGGGTTCATGATGCCGTCGTCCTTGCGCTATTCCGCGAGACCCTCCGGCGAGCCGGTGACAACGCGTTCGAGTTGACTGAGCAGGTCCGGATTGGCGCTGAGCTTATTCATCAGCGCCGCTAACGCCAGGTTACTGATGTCGCCGCTGCCGACCTCGGCCTTTGTGAGCACTGAGCGCAGATCCTCGGGCAGGCTGCGTGCCCCCGATAGATACTCGCCGAGCAGGGTCTGGGCGACATCAGACTGTTGCAGGCGGGCATCCATCGCCGCCGCATCGAAGATGGTGCGGCGGATCTGCTCGAGCCCTTCACCGCCGAACAGCTTGAGATCCGCGGCCGCGAGCGCGGCGCCTAGGGCCTTGGCCGCGTCCATGTTGACCGCTTTGCTGGCGGCGATGCGCGCTAACTCCAGCTCCTTGTCACGGTTGAGCTGCATGACCCACTTGTCGTGTTCGCGGGTCTGATCGTCGTACTGCTTGGCGGCCTCGAAACGGGCGGTCTGAGATTCGGCCTCGGCCAGGCCTTTGGCTCGGGTTCCCGCCGCCTCGGACTCGCCCCTGAGGCGCAAGGCCTGCGCCTCCGCGGTGCCTCTGGCCTCGATCGCCGAGGCCTCGGCGGCGCCGGTCAAGCGGATCGCCTCGGCGCGCTCGCGCTCGACGCTGACCTCGGCGAGCCCGGCGGCACTGAGCGATTCCCGGTCCGCGGTGGCCATGCGCTCTTTGCCCTCGGCCTGCTTGATCTGCTGGACCAGATCCGCCTCCGCCCGACGGGTTCGGACGTTGAGGTCGTTCTCCGCTTCGCGACTCTTGATCTGGAGATCGGCCTCATTGGCGATCAGGAGCTGATCAGCGCGCTCGCGTTCGGCGTCTTTTTGCGCCCTGGCCGTGACGATCTCGGTGACGCTGGCCGACTCGGCCTTGGCCTCCGCCGCGAGGACCTGGACCTTTTTGGTTCGCTCGGCCTCCTCAAGCGCGCGCAGGGTCTTGGTCTCCTCTTCCTCGCGCGCGATCTTCCGTTCGATCTCAACGCGTTGAGACTGGGTTTCGGCAACGGCCTTGCGCGCCTCCTCGACCGCGGCCTCTTTTTCCATCTCCTGCTCGGTGACGACCCGTTGAGTGCGCACCCCTTCGATCGCGCGCGCGCGCTGCAATTCTTCTTCCTGGATTGCGATCTGGCGCTGATTGGCGACCCGGGTCAGGTCCACCTCCATCTTGACGTTTTCTTCCTTACGGGCCACCTCTTCGCGTGTGTCGAGTTCCGCCAACTGTTCGGCACGTCTGTACTCTTGCGACTTTTCGGTGGTCAGGGCCTGTTCCTGGGCCTGAATGATGGCGATCTCCCGCTGCACCCGGGCCTCGTTCTCGCGCTCTTGTTTATCCAACTGCAATCGGTTGTTGATGGCCTCGACGTCCTTCTTCTTGACCGCGGTCTCCTCATCCTGGCGGATCGCATTGGTCTCGGTGTTCTTGGTCGCGGTAATGGCCGAGATCTTACGGATGCCCTCGACGTCCAAGACGTTATTCGGGTCATGGGCATCCAGGGCAGTCTGGTCGACACGGTCGATGACGACATCGTAGATCTTAAAGCCATCCATCTCGCTGCCGATCACGCCGACCACGGCGTCGCGAAAGGCCTGGCGATTGGTGAGCAGTTGCTCGAAATCGAATTGCTTGACGGCCGTTTTGAGCGATTCGGAAAATTTGGGCTGGAAATGCTCGCCGAGTCGTTCTGGGTCGGAGGCTCCCTTGGTAGTGAAGAGCTTGGCGACCCGCACGATGTCTTCTTGCTCGTGATTGACGCCGATATAGAAATCGACCTTGAGATCGGCGCGGATGTTGTCCCGGCAATGCAGGCCCTCGTATTCCTCGCCTTGCTGATCCTTGCGTCCGCTGCGTACGACCGAGATCTTCTTGCGGGTGATGTCCATGTACTCGACCTGATCGATCACCGGCCAGACCCAGGCACCGGTCAGGCTAGCGATGGTCGTCGTCCGTCGATTGACGATTAGCGCCTGACCCTCGTGGCGGATCTTCTTGTAGCGTGAGGTCGGAAACAGCAGGATGACGACGCCGATGAGCACCGCGAGCGCGAGCCAGGTCCAGGCTGGTATCTGGCCAAACAGGCTGGTCGTCTCCTGAAAGAGGGGAGTAACGTCCTCAAACATGGCAAAACCCTTAATCTCAACGCCGGGCAAGGATGTCGGTCATCACTATACGCGAAGTGGGCCTCTGGATGTCCCCCTGGATGTCCCCCTGGATGCCCCGGGATCACCTCGGTTGCGAGTAGGCATCGCTGGAAGTTCCAGGCTAGGTGCCGCGGTTTTGGAGGTCTTGCGGGTTGCCGCTCAACTAAGGCGGTAAGGGATACCAGCTGTCATCGCGGCGGGGTGGCAGCAGATCGCGGCGCAGCGTTTTCAGATCGGGTAGCTTGCCGTTTGCACGGGCGCCAAGGGCGAAGGGGTCTTCGGTCTCAAGCAGATCGCCCATCTCCGCTTCAATGGCGTCGGGGTCTTCGCCGGCTTCCATGCGGTGCATCGCCTCAGTCATACCCTCGCCAAGCTTGAGCCCGGTGGCATCGAACAGCCGCCGCATCATCCGGGCGGCCTGTTTGGGATCGTCCTCATCGAGACCACCGAGTTCGCCTTCCATCGAGGCGAGCGCGCGCATCATCTTTTCTTCATCGAGGCCGGGAGGCAGGCCTTCATCGAGCGGATCAGCTGGATCGGCTTGGTCGCCACGTCCGCTTGAGATGGCGAAGGCTGAGACTTGGCGATCAAGTCGCGGACGCTCGCACGCTGGGCAGCCGGGCACCGTTTCGGTATCGACCTTGCGGGAGAAAAAGTTGTAGATCGCGTGGCAATCTGGGCAGTAGAACTCGTAGACAGGCATGGCAGAATCCCCTGTTCGGGATGAAATGCTTGGAACGAAATGAGAATACCATTCAAACAGGCGATGCGTCATGGGTTGACCCATTAGGTTTAGGGATGGGATTATCGCGTTTGATGGCCACTGCCGGCGCCGAGCCGAGGCTTCATTTGAGACCTAACGAGACTAATATGCAAATTGTAACAGGTGAGCCCGTTCAGCCTGTCAGAGTGTATTATCTAGCCGTTGCGCGCCGCCCATGCCGGTAAGCCACTCGTGACTTGAATCGCGGTTTCAATGCAAGTTGGTATGATGGCTTTCATAAAAATACACTGGCGACAATGCCGCGGGCACGGGGCGTAAAGATGACCGAATCAGATCAAAAATTGGCGATAACCGGAGGCCGCACGCAGAGCCGCTTCATTCTCCTATTTTGCTATATGATGCTGCAATTCATGATTATCCCGATCTTCGAGGGCAGCTTCGTCCTCGGAGCTTTTGATGATCTTATCTATTTTACATTGATATTCTACACCTTGATCTCGATCCGATGCGCTCGATTACTATGGGCGAGCAGTCTACTATTTTTATTGCTCTTTATCAGCTATATTGCCATGTTGCTGCAGCCAGCGAATCAGATGATCATCGTCACGCTGAACTTTTTTACTAGCGCTTTCTTAATTTCCGCGATCGTCAGTATGCTCATCTTCATCTTGGGGATGGAGCAGATCACACTGAATGGGGTTATGGGCGGGCTCTGTGTCTATCTGCTGATCGGCGCGGTCTTCATGATGCTCTATATCAACGTCGAGCTGCTTGTCCCTGGCTCTTTTTCTTTCGGAAATCATGGGACTGATCTCAATACCCTGCAGATGTATGACTTACTTTACTTTTATAGCTTCGTCTCGCTGCTTACCATTGGCTATGGCGATATTGTGCCAATGTCCCACCTCGCCCAGACGCTGACCGTTCTCGAAGGCTTGGTTGGTCAGTTCTACATGGTGTTTTGCGTTGCCGTACTCGTCGGAATGTATGTTTCCGAGCGGCAACCAGCGGACCATGACGTTTCCCCTAAAGCTCCAGATTGATCGCCGCGACCGGTGACCCTTGGTTCAATGGAATGCGCCTAGCGTTACCTAAAGGGCTCTGGTTTCAAGATCCAGATGCGGTCAGGCTCGATCGGCTGGTCACTAGGTGCTACCCTGGGCCTGCGAACCGCTTTCGAGAGCCAGGGGCGCATGATCGAACTGATCATCTGATGGGAGGTCAGAGGCCTGTGCCGCGTAGGCGGCTGGCTAACTCTCGCTATCTCGGTTGAGGGCCTTAAAGACCATGCTGGATTGGGATGCCATCGATACCGTCTTTCTGGATATGGACGGCACGCTGCTAGACCTGCGCTTCGATAACCACTTCTGGCTCGAGCATGTCCCGCTGCGCTATGCCGAGTCCAGGGGGCTCTCGCTCGCCGCCTCGAAAGCGCATCTCCATGGACGCTATCAGGCGCTTTTGGGCTCCCTGCAGTGGTACTGTGTCGATCACTGGACCCAAGCACTGGCGCTCGATATCGCTACGCTCAAGGCTGAGGTCGAGCATCTGATCGCGATTCATCCGCATGTGCTGAACTTTCTCGAGGCCCTGGCGACCGCTGGCAAACGGCGTGTATTGGTGACCAATGCGCATCAAAAGTCGATCGAGCTGAAGATGCGCAAGACGCGCCTCGATGGCCATCTGGAGCGCATCCTCTGCGCCCATGACTTGCGCGCTGCCAAGGAGTCTCCGGAATTTTGGCCGCGGTTGCAGCAAGTCGAGCCCTTTGATCCCGCGCGCACACTGTTCGTTGATGACAGTCTTCCGGTATTGCGGGCCGCGCGCAAGTATGGCTTCCGCTGGCTGCTCGCGATTCTGGCGCCAGACTCCACGCAGCCGGTGCGCGCATGCGATGAATTCGATGCAATCGAGGACTTTTCCGTGCTCTTGCCTGGTCTTAAGGTTTCCTGATCAGCTTGCAGTCGATGACCTTAGCCGCATCCGCTAGGGCCACCAAATCCTGCCTCCAAACTTGGCGACGACCAGGGTGGCTTGTCCCGCATTATCCGAGGCCGCATCCTGATCTCGGAAACCACCAAAACGAGAGCACAATAATGACCAGGCCACTGATGAACAGACTGATCGGGCCACTGCTGATCAGCGTCACCGCCGTTTGTCGATCGTCGATGAACGCGCTGCAACGAGGCCCTGCCGCGCCGCGCCGATTGCCTGCTACGCGACTAGGGGCTCCCGCTGCGCTGCTGCTCCTGCTCCTGCTTCTCCTCCCCGCGGCCCTGCTTGCCGACACCAAGCCGGCGCCGATCGACATCGAGATGTCCCTAGAGCGGGTCTCCGAGCATGTCTACTATGCCCAGGGCATGGCCGGCATGGCGACCGACAATAAGGGCTTCATCTCCA
>Ga0180436_10001704_pt1 | contig 21293 bp, 19 predicted proteins | sample SS_ome_2_FD_132434 | JGI IMG/M metagenome (GOLD analysis project Ga0180436, IMG submission 132434) | Hypersaline lake sediment archaeal communities from the Salton Sea, California, USA - SS_3_S_2 metaG | ecosystem: Environmental > Aquatic > Non-marine Saline and Alkaline > Hypersaline >...
ATGCAGTATCTCAGCGATCCGAAACCGTCGCCACAATTTGTTGACGGCAAGAACTGAGGTGCCCTCAGACCGTAAGTAAAACGAACTTTCACCACCAATGGGAAATGGAAGGTGAACTATGGAAATAGGACCAACCGGCGCCAACCGCGCTAAGCAACAGCAGACGAAGGCCGAGATTGCGGACCACAAGGGGGACTCACAGCCTCACCAGGTAAGAGCAAGAATTCGAGACCTGGCCGACGAATCAAGGACGTCCGAAGCAGTCACTGCCACGACATCCACGGCTACCCTGGACCCCGCAACTCAGGAGAAGCAATGGCTTGACGAAGAACTCTCGCGACGACTGGCCGAAACTCGCTCCGGTAAGACCCCCGGGGTCGTCCGCAGCGCTCGTATCGAGCAGGCCAGGCGGCGAATAGAGAGTGGCTTCTATGACCAGGCGAACATAAAGCAGGTGATCGCCGACAAACTGGCCGACCAGTTCCGAGGCGAACCGCTCGACAACAGGACAGGCGACGAGGATGGACTCGACAGCAGCGATTGAGAACAAAGTAATCAGAGTCGTAGAGAATATCAGAAATCTCCCGACTCCTCCGATCGTTTTTCATCAGATTCAGAAGGTCATCAGCGACCCCAACTCATCAGCGGCGCAAGTCGCAGCAGTCCTCGCCGAAGATCCGGCGATGTCTGTCAAAGTCCTCAAGCTGACCAACTCCGCCTTCTACGGACTGGCGCGAGAAATCGAGTCGGTACGTCAAGCGGTGACGATTATAGGCATGGAAGCGGTCAAGAACCTGGTCTTGTCGGCTTCGGTTCTCGACATGTTCAAAGGGAAGCAGGTCGATGAGGAGTTTCAGGAAGCTTTCTGGCGTCACTCTCTGGCTACGGCGTTCTGCTGCCGCCTGATGGCGCGTCAGGTGAAAACTCGCGGGATGGTTGATCCTGATACCGCCTTCTCGAGCGGTCTTCTCCACGACATCGGCAAGCTGATCGTGTCCTGTTTTTTGCCGCAGGAATGGCACAACTTCAAGGAAGCCCGGGAAAGAGACCCTAACTCTCCCGACTGGGTCGTCGAAGAAGCGGTGTGGGGCTTCACTCACGCCCAGGTCGGTGGCGTGCTGGCTTCGGTCTGGAAGCTCCCGCAGAAGCTGTCCGACGCCATCACCTTCCATCATATGCCGCAGCTGTCCGAAGGCGAAGGCCCGGTGGCCTACATTGCTCATCTCGCCAACGAAGTTGCACATAAGACTTTCGAGGATCCCGCCGCCACGGCGGGGCCTACTAGTAACCTCCAGGATGGAGTCCTGGAGTACATGAAGCTCGATCACGAGAATCTACTCTCGATTTCAGAGCAACTCCGCGAAGAGTATCTCAAGGCCGAGACATTTATGGCGATGGTCGGTCTTAGTGCCTGATAGCTCGACATCCCGGCACTTAGCGGGAGAATCTGAGAGCGTCTAAGCCCTTGACAATCAAGACTGTTTCTGGCGTGAAAGCACAAAATGGGCTTGACAACTCGAATCCTAAACATATAATGTCGTGTTCTCGTAACCGAGGTGAAAACCTTGGTAGTAATGGTAGGATGGGCGATTAGCTCAGATGGTTAGAGTACTTGCTTGACATGCAAGGGGTCACTGGTTCAATTCCAGTATCGCCCACCATTTAAGTTTTGCGGATTTCATCGGGACAGGTCCCCGGCGTAATCCGCCTTAATCTTATTAAGAGGAATTTAGTTGTGGCGCAGGTAAGCATCACCCTCCCGGATGGTAGCCACCGCGAGTATGACTCGGGTGTGACCGGTTTGGATGTTGCCGCCTCGATTTCGCCGCGTCTGGCGAAGGCGGCTTTGGCAGTGAAGGTCAACGGTACCGTGACCGACACTACCACGCCGATCACCGCCGATTCCTCTCTTGAGATCCTGACTTTCGATCAGCCTGAGGGACGCGAGGTGATGTGGCACTCCAGTTCCCATATCATGGCCCAGGCTGTTATGGAGTTGTTCCCCGAAGCCAAGCTGGCGATCGGACCTCCGATCGACGAAGGCTGGTACTATGACTTTGAAGTCTCCAAACCGTTCTCTCCCGAAGATCTGGAGAAGATCGAGAAGAGAATGCAGGAGATCATCAAGGAGAAGGCACCGTTCTGCCGCAATGAGATGAGCCGGGAAGAGGCCATCAAAGAGTACCAGGACGACAACGCTCCTTATAAGGTGGAACTGCTCGAGGATCTCGAGGACGACACTGTAAGTTTCTATGCGCACTCACGGTTCAAGGATCTTTGCCGCGGGCCGCACATCCCGAACACCGGAGTGGTGAAAGCCTTCAAGCTGATCTCCAGCTCGGCCGCCTACTGGCGCGGCGATGAGAACCGTCAGATGCTTCAGCGTATCTACGGGGTCTCGTATCCCAAGAAGGCAATGCTGGAAGAGTACCTTCACCGCCTGGAAGAAGCCAAGAAACGCGACCACCGCGTCCTGGGAAAGCAGCTCGAGCTGTTCGCCATCAATCAGGATGTCGGCGCCGGTCTTGTACTTTGGTTGCCAAAGGGTGCTCGGGTGCGAAACGAAATCGAAAACTTCTGGCGCGAAGAGCATCTCAAGTATGGTTACGAGTTGGTCTTCTCGCCGCATGTTGCAGATATTAACCTCTGGCATCAGTCGGGACACACCGACCACTATGCCGAGGATATGTACGGACCGATGGAAGTCGAAGGGCGCCAGTTCCAGCTGAAGCCGATGAACTGCCCGTTCCACATCTCAATGTATAAGTCACGGCTGTGGTCGTACCGCGACCTGCCGCTACGTTGGGGTGAACTGGGTACGGTCTACCGCTTCGAGCAGGGCGATGTCCTCCACGGGCTGATGCGCGTGCGTGGATTCACCCAGGATGATGCCCATCACTTCGTGACACAGGAAGGCATGGAAGAGGAGCTGGTCTGGCTTCTCGATTTCTGTGTCCACATCCTGCGGTCGTTTGGATTTTCAGACTACGAGATATTCCTCTCGACACGTCCGGAGAAGGCGATCGGTGAGGAAGCCGATTGGATAAGGGCCCAGGAGGGGCTTAAGGCCGCATTGGACAAGGCCGGTTTGGAACATGGTGTCGACGAAGGCGGCGGGGCCTTCTACGGACCAAAAATCGACATCAAGATCAAGGACGCACTCAATCGTAGTTGGCAGTGCTCCACGATCCAGTTTGATTTTTCCTTGCCGGAAAGGTTCGATCTTCACTATATTGGCCCGGATGGCCAGCAGAAGCGCCCGTACATGATTCACCGGGCGTTACTGGGGTCGATCGAGAGGTTCTTCGGTGTCCTGCTAGAACACCACGCAGGGAATTTCCCGCTTTGGTTGGCACCGGTTCAGGTGAAGGTTTTGCCTATTACCGACGACCTCAATGAATATGGACAGGCGGTCGTAGATCGCTTGAAGCAAGGCAATATACGCGCTGAGCTCGACGATCGTTCGGAGAAGGTCAACGCGAAAATCCACGGGGCCGAAACTTCGAAAGTCCCGTATATGTTTGTTGTAGGCAAGCGTGAAGCGGAAGCCGACTCGGTGTCGGTCCGCAAACACACTGTCGGAGATGTTGGCGTCATGAAGATTGATGACGCTCTGGCGATGCTCGAAAAGGAGATCGCCACAAAAGGCTTGGAAACGAACGAGTAGAACTCCCATCAGGAGGATTCCATAAGTACTAAGGATTTGCGGGTTAATCATCGAATCAGAGTCTCCCCGGTAAGGCTTATCGGCCCCCAGGGTGAACAGCTCGGGATTGTACCCATCAAAGAGGCTCAGGAGAGAGCGAACGAATACGGCCTGGACCTGGTAGAGGTTTCTCCTAACAGTCGTCCGCCGGTATGCCGTATTCTGGACTACGGAAAGTTCAAGTACGAGCAGTCGAAGAAGGAAAAGCAGGCAAGAAAACGGCAGCACAACATCCAGATGAAGGAAATGCGCTACCGTCCCAAGATCGACGAGCACGACTATCAGTTTAAGCTGAACCACGTGCGAGAGTTCCTGGAGAGCGGAGCCAAAGTCCGAACCTATGTGATGTTCCGTGGACGTGAGATGGCCTACACCGAGCACGGCCGCAAGCTGCTGAACAGAGTTGCCGAGAATTTGGAAGACATCGCCGTGGTTGACGTGCCCCCCAAACAGGAGGGTCGCCACATGGCCATGATTCTTTCACCCAGACCTGAGATAATGAAAAAGCTTAAGAGTGGAACAGAAGAAAAAACGAGCGCTAAAGCCGACGGCAAGAAGGCTGGTAAGGACAAAGAAGCCGAGCAGCCTGATGCGGCGGCTGAACAAGGCGCTGACTCTTAGCTTGAACCTATAGTAGCTACAGGTATAACATCATGCCGAAGATCAAAACGCACAAGGGCGCGGCGAAGCGTTTCAAACGCACCGCCTCGGGCAAGCTCAAACGGGGCAAAGCCTATCGCTCGCATCTGAAACTGAAGAAGGGCTCCAAACGAGTCCGTCATCTGCGCAAGTCGGGATTGATTTCCGAAGCCGACGCTCCGCGCATTAACGCCATGCTGGCCGGCCAATAGCCAGCGGCAAATACGCAGGAGTTTAGACTATGCCACGCGCAAAAAACAATGTAGCTGCTCATCAGCGACACAAGAAAGTTCTCAAGAAGGCCCGCGGTAATTACAACGCTCGCGGAAAGCTTTACCGCACCGCTCTTGAAACCGTCCGTAAAGGACTCAAGTACGCCTATCGGGATCGCCGCAACAAGAAGCGTGTCTTCCGCGCTCTCTGGATCGCCCGCATTAATGCCGCGGCCCGTTTGTCCGGAACCAATTACTCGACCTTCATGGCCGGCCTGAAAAAAGCCGGCGTGGACCTGGATCGCAAGACCCTGGCCGACATTGCGGCTCGCGACATGGCGACTTTCCAGAATCTCGTCAAAATCGCTTCCGAGAACTAAGACGAGGTTTACAGTATATGTCGCTTCCGGATGAAGTCCAAAAACTGAAGTCAGAAGCTCTCGAGCGAATCAGCAAAGCTGATTCGCTCGACTTGCTTAACGACGTAAAAGTCGAGTATCTGGGCCGTAAGGGTCGGGTTACCGGTGTTCTCAAAGGCCTCAAAGACTTGCCGGTCGAAGAGCGCAAGGAAGCCGGTGCGCTGGCCAACAAAGCCCGGGTCGAAATAGAGCAGTCGCTGAAAGCCGCTCAGGACAAACTGTCCGGTGGTGGTGCGGCTGAGGGTTTCGATCCAACATTGCCCGGTACGGCTCCGCCGCTGGGGGCAGTCCACCTGCTCAATCAGACGATCGCCGATATCTGTGAAGTCTTTCATGGGATGGGCTTCGAAGTCGCCTACGGGCCGGATATCGAGACCGACTACTACAATTTCGGCGCCCTCAATTTCCCGCCTGACCACCCGGCGCGGGATATGCAGGACACTCTCTTTGTCAAGGGAGGACGCGTCCTTCGTACCCATACCACTCCGGTGCAGGCGAGAATGCTCGAGATCCACAAGCCGCCGATCAAGATGATCACGCCCGGGATGTGCTTCCGCAACGAAGCTATCTCGACCCGCGCTCATGTGGCCTTCCATCAGGTCGATGGCTTCCTGGTCGACGAAGGCGTCTCGTTGGCCGATCTAAAGGGCACCCTGACAGCCTTCTGTAAGGCCTATTTCGGCGAGAATCTTAAGCTGAAGTTTCGTCCGTCCTATTTCCCGTTCACCGAGCCCAGCGCCGAAGTTGATATCGAATGCTTCCTCTGTGGCGGCGAGGGTTGCCAGGTGTGCAAGTACGCCGGATGGCTGGAGATTCTCGGCTGCGGCATGATCGACCCCAATGTGCTGGACAACGCCGGTATCGATTCCGAGAAATACACCGGCTATGCGTTCGGTATGGGAGTCGCCCGTCCGGCGATGCTGAAATACAAGATCAACGACATTCGGTTGTTCTATAACAATGACGTCCGCTTTCTCAGGCAGTTTCTGTAGACATGAAAGTATCCTATAAGTGGCTTTTGGAGTTGACCGGCCTCGACTGGCCGGCAGAAGAGCTGGGTGACCGCCTGACGCTCTGTGGTACCGCTTGCGAGTATATTGATCACCTGGCCGAGCACATGAACAACGTGTTCGTGGCAGAGGTGCACGAGTTGAATCCCATTGAGGGTGCCGACAAGATTCGTCTGGCGACCGTCGACACGGGCGAGGAAAAGCTCGATGTCGTCTGCGGCGCACCCAACGTGGCGGCCGGGCAGAAGATTGCCCTCGCCCGAATCGGCGCCGAACTGGCCGGCGGCATGAAGATCAAAAAGACCAAGATTCGTGGGATCGAATCGGTCGCCATGATCTGCTCCGAACGGGAGCTGGGCATGTCCGACGACCACGCCGGCATTCTTGTCTTGGGTGATGACGCCAAAGTCGGGCAGCCGTTAGTCGAGTATCTCGACTTCGATGACTACCGCCTCACCTTTGAGCTGACGCCCAATCGCCCCGATTCTATGTGCGCGATAGGCATCGCCCGTGACATGGCGGCCCTGGCATCCACCAAGCTCGTACGTCCTGAGTTCGAACTCAAGGAGAGCGATGAGGCAGCGTCCGATCATGTCTCGATCACGATTGACGCCCCCGATGCATGCCCCCGCTATGCGGCGCGCATTGTCCGAGGAATCAAAGTGGGTGAGTCGCCCTGGTGGTTGAAGCGCAAGCTGATCGCAGCCGGCGTACGTCCAATCTCAAACGCCGTGGATATCTCCAATCTCGTCATGCTCGAGTGCGGCCAGCCGTTGCATGCTTTCGATTTGGACCGATTCGGTTCCAACGAGGTTGTAGTGCGCAAAGCTCTCGACGGCGAGAAGTTCACCACGCTCGACGGCAAAGAGCATAAGCTCGTCCCGGACAACCTGATGATCACGAACGGCAAAGAGTCGGTCGCGACCGGCGGTGTTATGGGTGGCCTCGACTCCGAAGTTGAAAACGACACGGTTAACATCCTTCTGGAAGCGGCCCATTTTGAGTCCTCGATGATTCGTCGCAGCCGCCGACATCTTGGTCTGGTTACGGAAGCATCGCAAAGATTCGAGAAGGGTGCCGATCCCAATGTGATTGAGTACGCCCTCGACCGCGCAGCTTTCTTGTTTGCCGAACTGTGTGGCGGAACCGTGCTCAAGGGCATCGTAGATTGCTACCCCGAACCGATCGAGCCCCGAGAAGTAACCATGCGTCCCTCACGATGCAACCAGCTCCTTGGCACTGACATCTCTTCAGAGCGTATGGTTCAGATTTTCAACGATCTGGAGTTCCAGGCGACAGACGGCGACCCGATCAAGGTCATGGTGCCAACCTATCGGCCGGATATCGAGCGCGAGGTAGACTTGATCGAAGAGGTGGTGCGAATCGAAGGTTTCGATGCGGTTGAAGACTCCATTTCCAGCACCGGCCCGCTTTACACTCGGATTCTACCCGAAGATCGTTTCCGTCGCGAACTGCGTTCGGTTCTGACCGGCTCAGGCTTCGACGAGATTTTGACCACCGGTCTGGTCCACAGCAGAGTTACCAACAAACTGGTCCCGGGCGTACCTCAGGTTGAGCTGGCCAACAACTCCTCGGAAGAGCTGGACATCATGCGCAACAGCATGGTGCCTTCGACTCTCGAGGTTGTTCGTCACAACCTGTCACACCGCAATATTGATCTGAGATTGTTCGAGATAGGGAAGACCTATCTCCCCGGAGACGAAAAAGCTGATCAGTGGACCGAAGACGAGTATCTCGTTCTGACCGTTACCGGACGAACGCAGACGTCCTGGCGTGACAAGCCGCGTGAACAGGACTTCTACGACCTCACCGGCGCCCTCAAGGCCATCACCACGCACTTCCGTCATCCCGAGATGACCTTCGAGCCGGAGGTCGTAGCCTGCTTCGACGATGAGGTCTCGTTCAAGGTTAAGCTGAACGGAAGCCAGGTTGGTCGTATCGGAAGTGTTTCGAAGAAGGCCCTCAGAGTGGCCGACATCAAGCAGCCGGTCTATTTGGCGGAGCTGGCGATAGCTCCGTTGATGGAAGGTCTCGACAAGTTCACGGAGTTTGAGCCGCTGCCTACCCATCCGGCGGCCCTGCGAGATTTGTCGTTGATGCTGGATGCCGGTGTTCGGGCGGGTGAAGTACTGCAGGTGGCCAAGAAGGCTGCCGGGCCGTTGGCCGAAGCGGTCGAAATCTTTGACCTGTATCAGGGAAAGCAGATTGAAAAGGGTAAGAAGTCACTCGCCCTTTCGATACGATACCGTAGCGACGAGAGAAGTCTTCAGGCTGAGGAAGTCGAAGCCGCTCAACAGTCTGTGGTGTCTAAATTGAAGAAGGAGTTCAACGCGGAGGTTAGGGACAAATGAACTTGAGCGATAAGCTCCAGCAGATCTCACAGCGGGTCGAAAGCCTTCTGGCGGATCTCGACAAAATGGGCGACGAAAACCGTAATCTTAAGGAAGAAAACCAGCGGTTGCGGTCAGATTACACTAAGCTGGAGAAGGACATAAGCGAACTCCGCCTCCAGCATAGCGATCAGTCGAGTGCCGTCAAGGCCAAGCTTGAGACGGTTCTGCATCGTCTCGACGAGCTGGATTCGCTTGATATGTAAGATTTTTATTGACATGAGTCCGTACAAAATCTTAATATGTTGCGAGTTAGCAGGATAGGGAATTACGACCGTTAAGGTATTGTACGGGGCTCGAATGTCAGACCCTTTTCAGGAAAACAAAGCTGTTGTTACCATATTTGGGGAGGAGTATCCTATTACGGGTGCACCTGACCCATCGCACATTTCGAGGGTCGCCGACTGTGTCGACAAGAGAATAAATGAAGTGGCCGCGGAGACCAAAACCAAGCGCCGCGACCGCATCGCTATATTGGCCGCCATGTCTCTGGCGTCGGAGTTACTGGAACTTCAAGAGCGACTGAAAGGTGTCGGTGACGACGCCACCGGTCACGCCGATGAAATCCTCCGCCGGCTGGAAAAGGTTGTGGCCGAGTAGCCTCTCTTAGATTCTCGCTTCGTATCTGCGCCTTTACGCCTCTCGTATCTCTCCATCCATTTTGCTTTTTTAATAGATGCACGTCGAGTCTGTGATTCGGCGGGAGGTATAAATGAGTTCCGAAGTGATGATCCTGGTTGCGGTCGCCGTAGCTCTGGTAGTCGGCGTGGTGAGCTATTTCGTCACCCGCTCGATGGTCCAGAAGGCCGCCCGGTCAACCCTGGAAAACTCGCGCGACAAGGCAGGAAACATTCTCGCCGAAGCCGAGAACCAGGCTAAGATAATGAAGAAAGAAGCTGCGCTGGAGGCCCGAGAAAAGTTCTTGAAGCTCAAGAATGACTTCAACCGTGAGGCCGAAACCAAGCGCCGCGAACTTGACCAACAGCAAAAAGAAGTTGACGAACGTCAGGCGTCCACGGTTAAGAAGATCGAAACGCTCGAAATCCGAGACAAGGAGCTGCTCGGTCGCGAGAAGGGCCTGCAAACTCGAGAAAAGGGCATCGCTTTTCGAGAGACCGAGCTGGAAGGGATAATCGAGTCCCAGAACGAAAAGCTTCAGAAGATCGCCCAGATGACTCCCGAAGAGGCCAAGAAGCAGCTCATGGACAACATGATTTCGCAGGCCAAACTCGAAGCCGCAGCGCATATCAAAGAAATCCGAGAGAAGTCGGAGCGGGAGGCGGAGAAAGAGGCCAAGGAGATCATTCTTTCATCGATATATAGATGCGCCGCCGATCACACCGTGGAAACGACTGTTTCGGTGGTCCAGCTTCCCAGCGACGAAATGAAAGGACGCATCATTGGCCGCGAAGGGCGCAATATCCGCTCGTTCGAAACGGCCACGGGAATCGACGTTATCGTCGACGATACGCCCGAAGCTGTCATCCTTTCCGGCTATGATCCGGTGCGGCGCGAAATCGCCCGCATGGCGCTGGAGAAATTGATCTCCGACGGACGTATCCACCCGACTCGTATCGAGGAAGTGGTCGAGCGTTCCGAGAAGGAAATGGAAGTCATCGTTCGCGAAGCGGGTGAGCAGGCCTGCTTTGAACTGGGTGTCCACAACCTCCACCCGGAGGCGGTCAAGCAACTCGGAAAGCTGAACTTCAGAACATCCTACGGCCAGAATGTCCTGGCGCATTCCAAAGAAGTCGCCATGCTTTGTGGTCTGATGGCTGCCGAGCTGGAGCTTGACGATGTCATCGCCAAGCGATCAGGGCTACTTCACGACATCGGCAAGGCGATCGATCGCGACACCGAGGGTACCCACACCCAGATTGGTGCCGACTTCATGCGTCGCTACAAAGAGAACGAATACGTCATAAACGCCATTGAGTCGCATCATGGCGATGTGCCGATGGTTGGTCCGTATCCGGTGTTAGTACAGGCTGCCGATGCCATCTCGGGTGCACGTCCGGGGGCTCGTCGCGAACCCTTGGAAGCATACATCAAGCGGCTGCAGCAACTCGAAGAGTTGGCTGACAGCTTCAAAGGTGTCTCGAAGGCTTATGCCATCCAGGCCGGCCGCGAAGTGCGCGTGATCGTCGAGTATGAAACCCTGGACGATCTTGCCAGTACTATTCTTGCAGGCGATATTGCCTCCAAGATCGAGAGCGAAATGCAATATCCCGGTCAGATCAAAGTGACCGTGATCAGGGAAACTCGTTCAACCGAGTTTGCCAAATAGATAGAGAAGTCCCGCTGTCGACTCTTTGACGGGTCGACAGCGACCATCTCGGTCGATTGTTGAAGGTGGACAACAATCACTGAGTAAATCCTGCTCCACCTTGGAAAGTTTGACTCATGTCCAATTTCCGTATCATGTACGTGGCCGACGTCTGCGGCCGGGTAGGGCGTCAGGCGTGTGCTCATGTGATAAAACCGCTCCGTCAGAAACACGACGTGGACTATGTCATCGCTAACGTCGAAAACGCGGCCGGCGGGTTTGGTATTACGCCCGAGATGTCGATCAAGATGTTCTCCTACGGTATCAACATGCAGACCTCCGGCAATCATATCTGGGATCGGGTCGATGTCATCGACTATTTCAACACCCAGAAGCCCAAGCTAATGCGACCGGCCAACTATCCGCTGGGAGTACCCGGCCGGGGTTCGTTCCTGGACGAGGTGGGTGATATCGGGGTGGTCACTCTCAACTTGATGGGCCGCACATACATGAAAGAGATCGATTGTCCTTTCCAGGTGGCCAATCGCGAACTGCTCAAGTATAATCGCAAGACCAACGTCATCATCGTCGATATGCACGCCGAAGCGACGTCCGAAAAACAGGCCATGTTGTTTCATCTGGATGGCAAGGTTTCGGCCGTGATTGGTTCTCACACTCATGTGCAAACCGCTGATGAACAGATATCCAAACGTGGTACCGCGTACATCACCGATGCCGGAATGACCGGCCCCCACGACTCGATCATCGGTATGCAGAAGGGACCCTCGCTGGGACGCTTCCTGACAGGAATGCCGAAGCGATTCACTACCGCCACCGATGACGTTAAGATCTCCGGGGTGTTGCTGGAGATCGACCCGGTCAGCGGCCGAGCCTTGAACATCGAGCGCTTCCGAATCGACTTTGATATCGAGAAATTCAAACCTTCAGATATTTTGGGCGACGTGCCCATGGACACGGGGAAGATGCATGAGTCAGATAATTGACGGGAAACTCGTAGCCAAGACAGTTCGCAAGGGTCTCAAGCCCCGCATCAAACAACTGAAGGAACAGTCAGTTACTCCCGGGCTGGCGGCGGTGCTGGTGGGCGATGACCCGGCTTCACACACTTACGTGAACTCCAAAGCCAGGGCGTGTGAAAAGCTGGGTGTCTATTCTGAGGTGATCAAGCGGCCGGCAGACATCACTCAAGACGATCTGTACGGAATCGTCGACGGACTGAATCAGAACGATAAGATCCACGGCATACTCGTCCAGTCCCCACTGCCCAAGCATCTGGACGAACTGGCGGTGACTCTGAGGATCGATCCACGCAAAGACGTCGATGGGTTCCACCCGCACAACGTAGGCATGATGCTGATCGGTAACCCGGGGCTGCGTCCCTGCACGCCATACGGCATGGTCAAGCTACTTGAGCAGTACGAGATCGATCCCTCCGGCAAAGAAGTTGTCGTGGTGGGGCGCTCCAACATCGTAGGCAAACCGATCGCGGCTATGCTGCTGCAGAAGGCCGACTGGGCCAATGCCACCGTGACCGTCGCCCACTCTCGTACGGCCAACCTTCCTGAGGTGGTCAAACGAGCGGATATTGTCATTGCTGCCATCGGCCGGGCCGAGTTTATCACCGGGGATATGGTCAAGGACGGCGCCGTGATCCTCGATGTAGGCATCAATCGCGTCGATGCTCCCGACACCGAAAAAGGCTACAAGCTGGTAGGTGATGTCGATTTCGAGGCTTGCTCGAAGAAGGCTGCTTTCATTACGCCGGTACCGGGCGGTGTTGGTCCGATGACCATTGCAATGTTGCTCAACAATACTGTTGAGGCTGCCGAAATGATCGCCGCCGGAGATTGACTCCCTCTGTGACAGTCTGTGCAATAAAAGTGCAACTGTCTGCTGAGACGGAAATCGGGGCTAGAAATCGGATTTGAACCGGTCGATCAAGCATCTCTTGTATGCCCTTGCCGAGGAGGGGGTTAAGGTTCTTGCTTGAAGTGGAATCTCACGCCTGCCGGCGATTTACGCTACGTCATTGCGAGGCATGCGGTTTGCTAGGATAGTATTAGTTAGGTAAGAGACAAGTTAGTCGATCAAAACAGGCAGATGACAGGAACCAGGGTTAAACACACTACGAGCGAGGGTCATTGGTATATGCTCTTAAGATGCGCCGGCTTCGCACGGGGCTATCTCCTCGCCGTGGTCGTGGCGCTAATCGCTTCCCACAGCATGGCTCAGGAAGCTGGTGACCTTGGTTACATCCGTGCCGGCGGCGCTCGCATTGCGGGAATGGGTGGAGCCTTCGTGTCTGTCGGCAACGACCCGTTTAGTGCCTTCGTAAATCCGGCCGGATTGAGCTCACTCGAAAGAACCTACATGGCGGCTGATATCAGCCGTTTTTCCGTTAATACTCACAATGCCTTCGGTGTCGTCGCCGGCAAGGTACCTCGCTACGGTGGTGTTGGCGCTGTCTCGGCAGCCTGGGTTGTCGCTCGCAAGAACCTTGATCAGAATGCCCGCGACTTGGCCCTGTTCGATGATTTCCGGGGGATTCTTCAGTTCTCATATGGTCGGACCGATGTGCTCGACCGAACCTCAATCGGCGGTTCGTTAAAACTGCTGGCGGCCAATGCCGGTGCCGGATCCGAACATGGAGCCTCCGCCGATATAGGCATGGTCTATCAGGTCTCGAACGAGGTCTCTCTAGGGGTGGCCTTCCGTGACTTCATGGAGTTCGTTGGACTCGGCGGAAGATACGACAAGGCGTTTCCCATGACCGGTGCTTTTGGAGCATCGTATCGAAAGACTCGCTTCACCGGCGAATGGGATATCTTAGCTGCCGCCGAACTTCGCACCGTTGAGGACGACGAGAGTTTCTATGCCGCAGGGCTGGAAGTGCAACGTCTGATCTACGATCGAGCTTTGCTCTCTTTGCGTGGAGGAGTGAACAGCGACGGTGTTGCAGCCGGGTTGGGAGTCGAGTACAACTGGATGAAAGTGGATTACTCTTTGGCGGCAACGCCGGACCATCCGCTAATGGAAGGTCCCCGTCACACTTTCAGTCTCACGGTGCAGCCCCTGGAGATGCTCCCGCGGGTGGGCGTGCATCCTGACAGCATCCGTGCCAGATACCGCCGAGGAGCTTTCCAGGAATCGCTTGACGACGGACGCGCCTGGCTCAGGCTGGAAGAGTACGAGGACGCCGTACGCAGACTACATCAAGCCCAGGAGTTTGCCGGCAATCGTGAAGACTCAGCTCAGGTCCAGGAGGATCTGGATCTTGCCGAGAGGGGCTGGTTGGCCGAGCAGTTGAGCCGCACGGTCGAAGACTCTCTTCGTTCCGCAGCCAACGAGCTGAACGAGTTGGCTCGCCAGGCCCGAGAATCGGGATCGCGACAGTCGATCGCCGCTGTCGAGGAGAACATAGGTATCGTGTCTGATCTAATCAATCAGGGAGACTTTGACGCCGCCCAGACGGTCGCCGATCTAAACAGTCGCCAGCTGGATCGCCTGTCCGAGGCGACCGGTGCTTCAGAGGAGATATCCGACCTCAAGAATCGCGCTGACCGGGCACGTCGGCAGATCCTACCGGCACGCAACCGCACAATCGAAAACTACGCCGATGCCGGTGATCGGCTTGCCCAGCACCGGAGTCTCGACTCGCTGATCATTGCGCTCGAGGAGTACGGTCGAGCCCTGCTTCTGGACCCCAGTCACGAACGGTCCTCGGCGGGAAGATTGAACGCGATTAGCCTTCTTACCGACCTGGTTGTGGCTCGAAATGCTTCGGCGCCTGTAGTTACCCCGCCTCCCACGCTAACCATGACCGAAGAGCAGCTCCAGGATCGTCGCAACGAAGGAACTGCCTACTATCGCAACGGCGACTATGCCAAGGCTATCGAGATCTGGAACGAAGTTCTCTCGCAGACGAAGTCCGTAACCGACTCGCTTAGCATCCTCGAAGATATTCGCACCGCACGGGCCCGCATGGAGTCTGAGGAGACAGACCAGTAGGCCTTTCGGTTTTTGTGGTTTACCGTCCTCACGCTTTATAGGTTCAACCTATGTTCCGTCGGCCGATCAAGGAAATCAACGCCGAGTTCTCGGCAGAAGACAAATACCTCGACAGTATTCAGCGGACTATCCGCGAGGCCTGTGTCGCGGCCGATATGACGCGCAAAGAACTCTCGGCCGTCATGCTGGCGACCGAAGAAGCCGCGACCAATATCATTCGCCATGCCTACCTTTATGAGAAGGGCGTTCTGCGACTTAGGATTGTCATCTACAAGCGATTCGTAGTCTTTTCGTTTATCGATTTCGGGCGAAGTTTCCAACCAGAGTCTAGCGGCAAGATCGACCTCGAACGACTGGTCGCATCCGGGCGCAAGGGAGGCCTGGGATTCTACATGATCCAGAAGATCATGGATTCAGTGGAATACATCACCTCGGCCGAACGCAACGAACTCCGCATGATCAAGCGACTGCACGAACAGAAACCGGAATCGCGACCACTCCTCCGGCGAATGTGGTCGCTACGAGTTAAGTTCTCCTTCTGGACGTTCTTTATCGTCTCGGGTATCGTCGGGGGAGCTTTCTATTACATCGATTTCCAAATGTCCCAGCAGTTCCTGGAACGCCTGGATGCGACGGTGTTGTCGCTGGCCAAGACGGTCTCCGATCAATCCTCGGGATACTTTATTCGCAGTCGTTCTGATGTTGAGTTCGATGAGCTGGTGGTAAGCTACGTTCGGGCTAACTCGGAGATCGAGTTGTTGATACTCTCCGACACGGCCGGAATCGTACGGGCTCATTCCGATGATGCCCGCAACATCAACAAGCTGTTTGTACCTCCCTATGGCGGCAATATGCCCGTCGACAGCGGCGTACCGGTACGCTACGTTCAGGAGGAACGACAACTCAACTATCTTCGCTGGCCGATCCGATCCGGCAAACGACTGTTTGGCCACGCCCATGTCGTTTACTCCTCGAAGCTGGTCCTGCAACAAAGAGAGGAAGCTCTGTTCCGGACTCTGGCCGTCACCGGCTTGCTTTTGATTTTCGGCATTGCGGGCATCTATATGCTTTCGAACTACTTTGTGCGGCCGATTGTGCAGATCACTCAAAGAGTGCGTCGATTCACCACCGGAGACTTGGAGTCAGAGCTACCTCTTGGGGGCGCCGAGGAGTTCTTCGAAATCTCTCGCGCCTTCAACGAGATGATGACCCGTGTGAGCCAGGACCGCAAGAACATCGTCGCTCGAGAGAAGTTGGCCAAGGAGATCGAGGTTGCCTCTCAGATCCAGCAGACACTGCTGCCGCACAACCTACCGGTCATTGAGGGGCTCGAGGTGGATACTTTCTATCGCGCCGCTGAGGTCGTCGGGGGAGATCTGTATGACATTTTCGAAGTCGAACCCGAACGCTTTTGCCTTGTCGTGGCCGATGTCTCCGGTAAGGGCGTACCGGCTTCACTGGTGATGTCGATGCTCAGAACGGTCATTCAGATAAGTGCGGCCGGCTCGGTATCGGCCCGGGCTATTTTGGTTCAGGTCAACAGCTACCTAACTAAGAACATGCCGGCCGGAATGTTCATCACCGTTTTGCTGGCCATTTATGACTCCCGTATTCGGCAGATGACGGTCGTGTCGGCAGGCCATAACCCGCTGATTATGGTGCGTCACGGAAGCAAGGTCTGCAAGTCCGTGAATCCCTCCGGCATGCCTCTCGGGGTGCCGTCGACGATCGACACACCATTTGAGGATTCGCTCCGGGAGGAGAGCATTAAGCTCGAGCCGGGCGACGTCTTCCTGATTTACACCGATGGCATAACCGAGGCGCTCGACCGCGACAATCGACAGTTTGGATCTGAAAGGCTGAACCAGCTCTTTGCTGAGTGGTTTTCTTCCAACGGGGAAACACCAATTTCCGACTTCTCAGCCCAACTTGTGACCGAGTTGGACGATTTTACCGGTTTTCAGGGACAGCACGATGATATAACGTTCGTGGCCGGCCGAGCGACCGGTGGCGAGAATCTCGAAGTCGGCGGAATTGTCGATGCGGTCGATAGTCCCCCGGAAGACGTTGACCCCGAGTAAGATACAACGCGGGGTGTTTTGCTCGATGTTTTTGCTTGCCAGATCGGCATCCTCTGACTTTATTGTAAGTAGCCTAAATGCAAGGGGCGAAAAGGTTTACTATGGATGGTATTTCCATATCGCTGTCCGAAAACGGATCCGGACAAATATCTGAAGTTCGCGTCGACGGTGTAATCGATACCAACACCGCCCGTGAACTTGAAGAGGTCTTCGATGCGTTAATGAAGCGATCCCGCTATCGGATAGTGGTTGATTTGGCCGGGGTCGACTATATCTCCTCGGCAGGGTGGGGCATATTCATCTCGAATATCAAGGACGTACGGTCTAACGACGGCGATATTAAGCTCGCCGGAATGATACCCAACGTCTATGAGATATACGATCTGTTGGAGTTCGACAAAGTGCTGCGAGCCTATGATTCTGTTGACGATGCTCGCACCGATTTCGAACCAACCGGTCCGATCGAAAAAAAAAAGAACGGACAGAGGTCAGATACACCGTAACTGACCGAGTCGTTAAGCCATCGGCGCATGGCAGTCCGACCTCCGCTGAAACGGTTAGCAGGGAAGCTGGGGGAGGTCATCCCGAGGCGATCATGATCGAAGTCATCCGCGATGACCCGTTCGCCTCGATCAACCAGATCAAGCAAGAGTTACGCAGGCGCATGGCTGATGGCTCGATCACATGGTGGCGAGTGTTTCGCTCCCTGTGGCGAAGACGTTTGTTGACTAAACAGGCCCGTTTTCGCTATGTCTGGGGTCACAAATAAACGCTCGGACCACGTCTCTGGGTAAGTCTTAGATGTCTCTTTCAAGTTACGAACTAGTCCTGGTTGGCTCGTTACTGGCACTGGTGATTGTACTCGCCGGCGCCTTGCTGCTACGCATTCGCGAAGACCGCCGTCGCACCCGCGCCCTGCGTACTCTCCAGCCCGACACCTTTTCCGACCTCCTTTCGGTTAACAGCCGTCAGGGGACAATCGCCGAAGTCGCCTCCAAGGTTTCCGACCTGATGAAGGACAGCTTTGCCTGCGACACGATTGTTTTCGTTCGCAAGAAACGCGGACACATGATCTGCAACTTCGGCCACGGATTGGGAGACATTCGCCGCAACGAATTCAGGTTCCCCTACTCAAAGGGATTGTTTGAATGTCTGAGGGAGAGCTTTCTCCCCCGAGAACTGAGGTTCCTCGACGACCATGTCCCGGAGGCCGTCCGCGAGAAACTAAATGCCCTGGGGACTGACCGGTTCTTCCCGGTCTTCTGGCGAGACAATCTCTACGGCATCTATTTCATTCGTTCCAGTATCGAGACGTCATCACCAGCGTTCATATGTATGATCGCTTCCCTGGCACAATGCCTGTCTGCCGCATACCACATAAAGTGGCATGAGACCCGCCGGGAAAGCTACGCCCGCGAGGTCGACGAGCTCAGCCAGGAGTTGAAAATGCTTCGAAGCGAGTCAGGACGCCCGCCCTCGATTCTCAATCTGGTCGCGCATCGCAATCCCGAGACGCTGGTGCCGAAGATTGTCGAGGCGGTCAAGGAGGACATCGGCCTGAGTGACGTCGAGTTCTATTACAGAAGTAACGATGGTCAGCGCGAACTTAAGATTCTGTCGAAAGATGGACGTAAGCCGGCTAGCAGCCTGGCGCCGGAGACTTTCGACAAACTCATAGAGACACTGGGTAGGTCTACTTCCAAGTCGCTTGATCGACTCCGGATCAAGGCAGACGAGATCCGGGAGTTCAAGGAGGACCTGAAGAGCCGCGGCATAAAGAACCTGGCGCCTTTCTCGATCTCCGAAGACTATCAGGGTATTCTGGCATTCTCCGGCAATCGCCCTCGCCTGGACAAGTGGCTCGAACACATCCAAAACCACGCCTCGACGCTTCTCACCAATGCCGAGTCCTATGCCAAGGTAGAGGAGATGTCTCTAACCGACGACCTCACCGGTTTGGCCAACAAGCGTTATCTATTCCGTCGCCTTGACGAGGAGATCTCCAGGGCGGTGCGCCACAAACGAAAGCTGGCGCTGATTCTGTTCGATCTAGACGAGTTGAAGCAAATCAACGACACTCATGGCCACCAGGCGGGTGATGAGATCCTCAGCCAACTGGGGGACATTCTTCGTAACTCAACCCGATCGATCGACATCGTAGCGCGCTATGGGGGAGATGAGTTCTGCGTCGTTATGCCCGAGGCCGATTACGAGCAGGCCGGCAAGTTCATGGGCCGTCTGCAACGGAGTATTGCCTCGAGCAACTTCGGGTCGTCCGAATCCGGACAAAAGATTTGCTGCACTGCCTCCCTGGGGGGAGCGATCTTCCCCGATCACGCCAAAGACCGCGAGAAGCTCATTTTTGTCGCCGACATGGCCTTGCTGAGGGCCAAGGAAGCAGGCCGGAACCTGGCTATACTCGCCGGGGAAGAAGCCATACAGGAGTAGTTCTCGGGTAACATCTTAGGCCCGTGTGGTCGAGTCCATTTTTTATTGTTTACTTGAAAAGGGGCGAGATTCTATATTCAAGTAAAAGAACCTTGGCTTAATGCCGATTTTATAAAGAGTTAGCTCAATTACTACTCAGGAAGAGAGATTGTGAAACACGGAATCACTTTTGGTATAACTCTGATTCTGCTTGGCGGGCTATTGCTTGGCCTTGCAGGCTCGGCGAACGCCGAGGAATATCGTATTGGCCCGGAAGATGTCCTTGAGATAAAATTCTGGCAGGACAAAACCCTCGACGCCCGTGTCAGGGTTGGTCAGGACAGTCTGATTTCGCTGGACCTAATCGGTGAGATCAAGGCCGGCGGAAGAACCACTCAGGAGTTGAGCGATGACATCGTTTATCAGATTTCTCGTCTCAACAATCGGATTTCACAGGCTGTGGTGAGGGTCGTTGCTTTCAACTCCCAGTATGTCTTCGTGACTGGTGAAGTAAAACAGCCGGGGAAGAAGGCTTTCGAAGAAATCCCTACCCTTCTGTCTATCCTCAAAGAAGCCGGATGGACCACCGACCGCGCTGACCTCGGACGGGTCACGATCATTCGTGGCGGCAGAGATGCCGGCAAGGTCGAAGTTGTCGACGTGGCCAGAGCTATTACCGAAGGAACCGTTGGTGATCTTCCGCGTATATATCGAGAAGATGCTGTCGACGTTCCGGTGGCGCCCATGGGGCTCCCGACCGGCAGCCTGGCCGAAAAAGCCGATCAGAGAAACGCTATCTACGTGATCGGTGCCGTGGGAAGGCCCGGTCCGCTGGAATATGAAGAGAGTGTCGACCTTCTGGAGGCAATCGCCATGGCAGGCGGGTTTACGGAAGCGGCCGATCTGGGCAAAGTGACTATCGTATCGAAGGATGGCCTCTACGCTCAGACCATGCGGGTTGATCTTGAGAAGTATTTCGACTCCGGAACGCCGGAGCGGTACATAATGCAAAAAGAGGACGTGGTCGTGATTCCGTCCAGGAAGGGAACTGTCCTAAGAACAGTTATTGATTATGCGACCCCGGCTCTGGGAGCTTTGACGTCGGCTTTGCTGTTATATGAAACGTTGAGATCTAACAACGACAACTAACAGCGCACAGGCGCGAAAAGGAAAATGTCCCGAGATTCATCGTCCATGAAAGAAACCAAGTCCTTAGACATCCGACAGATTGTCGCCATCGTCTTCAAGAGAAAATGGCTCATAATTGTCCCACTTATTCTCGTCAGTGGATTTGCCTACGGTGCGACCTTCTTCCTAACGCCGGAATATCAGTCATCGACTATCATCTGGATTGATCGGCCCCATACCGTTTCCCGGGAGCTGGTCACGCTGATCGGTGACGGCGTCAAGCATTCGCAGTCCCGCGATCAAAGGCGACAGCTACAATCGCTCCAAAACGAGCTAACTTCGCAGGCATATCTGACGCAGTTGATTCAAGACCTTCGACTCGACCGCAATCCGGAACTGAACCGTCAAGCCGCCAAGATGCGCGAACAGAACCCTGACCGCAGCACCGAGGAACTCAAGCTGCGAATTCTGCTCGAGCAGTTGAAGGACCAGGTTGATGTCGGCTATGTAGGGGCGGACCAGATAAAGATCTCGGTTCAGTCGACCGATGCCGTCCAGGCGCGAGACATGGTCCAGAAACTGGCCCAGATCCTCGAAGAAGAACGCACACGCTATGAGATGGACAAGATTCTGGACAATCAGTCGTTCGCTGATCTTCAGCTACAGCGTACCGAGTATCAGTACAACCTCGCCCTCGATTCATTGACCGCTGCCCGGAGTCGGCTGACGCGCATGGCCTTGCCGCAGGATATTTCTTCCCCAAGCAATCTTCGAGAGATTCAAACGGATATCGACGAGGCCGGTCAGGAGATCCAGGACAGCCGCCGTGAACTGACCGAAGTCAAATCGCGACTTGACGAACTAGGTATCGCCTCAGCGCGCATGCAGTATGCCGACACCCTGGTGGACCTACGCGGTGATCTTGAAAACGATGTCCTGGCGCTGACATCGATGATGGAAAAGTA
>Ga0180436_10001706_pt1 | contig 21284 bp, 17 predicted proteins | sample SS_ome_2_FD_132434 | JGI IMG/M metagenome (GOLD analysis project Ga0180436, IMG submission 132434) | Hypersaline lake sediment archaeal communities from the Salton Sea, California, USA - SS_3_S_2 metaG | ecosystem: Environmental > Aquatic > Non-marine Saline and Alkaline > Hypersaline >...
CATCGAATCGGCTTCCCCGCATCACCTGATCCTGCTGCTGCTCGACGGGGGCATCGAAAAAATTCGCGCTGCCAGACTCGCGATGGATCGCAGCGCCATCGCCGACAAAGGTGCAAATATAAGCTGGGCCATCTCGATCATCGACGGCCTGCGCGCGAGTCTCAACATGGAACAGGGCGGGCAGCTCGCGGGCAATCTCGACAATCTCTACGAGTACATGTCGCGCACCCTGGTCGAAGCCAACCTGCATAATGACCGTGCGCGCCTCGACCTCGTCGAGAGCTTGCTGCAGGAGATCCGCGCCGGCTGGAAGGGCATCGAATCACAGATCGGCCAGCCGGGCGATGGCGCCAGCAACGAAGTCGGACCCACCGCCATGGGGCTCGGATGATGAGCGCCGGGAGCGAAGACGCGGTGCAGGCCTGGTGCGACGCGGTGGACGCCTGCGTCACCGACATGCTCGACGCCGCCGAAAGCAACGACTGGGAACGCGCCGGCGCCCTGTGCAGCCGCCTCGACGAGACCCTGCGCCAGACGCCGCCGCCCGACGCCGACAGCGATGCCGTCGCCGCGAGCGTACACGGCGCGCAGACGGCGCTCGCCCGTCTCGACGAGCAGGCTCGTGCCACGCGCACGGCGCTCGGCGAGGAGCTGCGCCACGTCAACCGCGGGCGCAAGGCTGTCTCGGCGTACCGCTGAGAACCGCGCGCGACCCGTACGCCGCCTCTCACCGGGCGTGCACGCGCGCGGCATTTGCTCCTATACTCTCCGGATGGTGCCGCACTCCCCCGTCGTGATGCAAACCATGCCCAGGGGTCACGGCCGGCGTCTCACCTCCCCGCCCATCGCGCGGCGCGACGAGCAGGTCTCGCCCCGCTGAGGCACCCGCGGACGGCCGGCATGTTCAAGCTGCTCTTGTTCAGACTGCTCGCCATCTTCGAGCGCCCGCCGCTCAGCCATCTGTGCGCAGCGGCCATCCGTGGTACGGCGCGCACGCTGCGCCTCGATGCCGCGCTCGTCAGTGAATTCGACACGCTGCTGCGCGACTACCCCGTGCACTACGCCGGCGCCATCCTCGTGACGCTGGCGAGCCTGAAGCTCGGCTTGTCCGCACACGTGTTCAACCTGAATGGTTTCATCGCGGCGCCGGCGGCGCGTGCCGCCGCCGCCCGGCTCGTGCGCAGCCGCCTCACGGGCGACGACAAGCTCCGCTCGCGCCGCGCACAGCGGCTGATCCGCGAGGCGCTCCTGCTCGAGAACCGCACAACCGACGATGCCGAGCTGCTCGCGCTCGCACGGACGGAGCTCGAGACTTTTCTCGCCCCGGCACGGGCGCGCCCCGCCAAGGACGGCGCACGCTTCGAGCATGCCGCGGCGGCTACGGCGCTGGCCGACGCCGACGCCGTCTTCCGTGCCATGGGCGTGCGCATGTTCCTGGTCAGCGGCACGTTCCTGGGTGCCGTGCGCGATGGCGGCTTCGTGCGCACCGAGTACGACATCGACGTGGGTTACTTCGTCGAGGATGGCGGGCAGCGCGCGGTCTATGAAGCCTTTCGCGACGCGCCGGCGTTCGTCCATGCCAATCACTCGCCGCTGCTGATCAAGGCGGTCCACCACAGCGGAATCACCATCGATGTCTTCCCGCATTTCGCCGAAGACGGCCTGGTGTGGCACGGTTCGAACAAGCACCGCTGGTACAACACACCGTTCACCCTCGCGCCGTACGAGTTTGCCGGTGGTCAGTACCTGGCGCCCGCGGATGCCGCGCGCTACCTCGAGGAGAACTATGGCAACTGGCGCACGCCCTGCGCCTTCTGGGACGTTTCCTTCGACACGCCAAACCGCGTTTTTCCTCGCACGTCGAGCGCGCTGTTCATGCTCGTCAACTACGTGACGCAGACCGGCGATCGGCACCGTATGCAGAACGCACTGCTCGCGCTGCGCGATGTCTTCGGCCTCGATTACACCGATTACATCCCTTCCGGCGGCAACGCCGAACTCCGCGCGCGCCTCCCCGGTACGGCGCGCACGCTGATCGTCGGTTGCTTCGATCCACCAACGCGCGAAGAACTCGACCTCATCGACGCCTGCGCGACCGAGGGAAACCACGTGCTGGTAGCCGCGGCCAGCGACGCCCTGCTGCGCGCCCACGGCCGCACACCCGTGATGACGGAAGCGGCCCGGCAGCGGCTCGCCGCCGGCCTGCGCGGGGTCGATGCCGTATACCTGGATGACGGCGTGGCGGCGCGCGATGCCATCCGCGCAGCCATCGGCGACGTCACCGCGATCCTGGCTCCCGGCGCGCTGGAGGACGCGGGGACTCCTGCGCCGGGTGCGATCGCGACCCATAGCGCGGCCGGTTGACCCCGCGCCAGCACGGGAGCCTGCAGCGATGCGCCGCGTCATCACCTTCGGTACTTACGACGTTTTCCACGTCGGTCACCTGCGCCTGCTCGAGCGCGCCCGCGCGCACGGCGACTACCTCATCGTCGGTGTCTCGACCGATCGGCTCAACTACTCGAAGAAGCAACGCCTGCCGATTTACTCGGAACACGAACGCAAGGCCATCATCGCGTCCTTGCGTTGCGTCGACGAGGTCTTCGACGAGGAGTCGCTGGAATTGAAAGGCGAGTACATCCGCCGGCATCGCGCCGACGTACTGGTGATGGGCGACGACTGGGCCGGCCGCTTCGACGAATTCACGCCACTGTGCGAGGTGATCTATCTCCAGCGTACGCCCTCGATCTCGACCACTGCGCTGATCGAGAAAATCCAGGGGGGCGGCTGACCGCCCGGCTCAGGACGCGAGCAGCCCTTGCAGCCGAGCCAGGTAGCGCTCCGCGGCATGCCCGTCGGCCATGTCGTCATAGACGGCCGCGGCGATACGTCGCGCTTGCTCGCCGTGCTCGGCCGCGTACTGCTCGGGGTGCGCCAGGTAGCGCGCGAGACGATCGGCCAGGGCGTCGACGCTCGCCACCACGGCACCGAAGCGATACTCGGGCCCCAGGGTAAAGCCCTTGGGAAACGGCGCCGGCACGTCGAGGAAAATCGTCGGCCGCTCGAGCAGCAGGAAATCGAATGCAATGGACGACCAGTCGCACACCAGCAGGTCGCTCAACAGGAGCAGGCCTTCGCTGTCGGGCCAGGCTTGCTGCGGCACGCAGCGGAACACGTCCGCCGGCAAGGGCAGCTCGCCAACGCCGCTGTTCAGGTGGGTGCGGAACAGGCAGATCGTGTCGTGCGCGCGGCACACATCGGCGAGCATGGCGAGAAATGCGTCCGCCGGGCTGTCGAAGGGAAAGATACTGCGCGTCCCGGTCCCGTGCTGCCAGGTAGGTGCGAACATCATCACCCGGCGTCCGTCCGGCAGGTCCAGCCGACGGCGCAAGGGGGCGAGATCCTCGTCGGCGCGCACCAGACGGTCGGTGCGGCCGTAACCGGTGACGTGGACCTGCGCCTCATGAAATCCGAAGCGCTCGACGTAGTAACGGCGCAGCAGCGCCGAGCTCACCCAGATCTCGTCATAGGTGTGCTGCACGAGGAAATCACGTGCATCCCAACCCTTGAACGGGATGCCGTGCCAGACATCGGCGAAGCGCAGCAGGCCGAGGCGCGGCAGCCACGACAGCACGTGCAGGCCATGGTCACTGACAATGGCGCGCGCGCGAGCCAGGGCCCGCACCCCGGCCGGGCTGAACGCGAGTACGCTACGCATTCCGTCTGCACGCAGCTCGCGCTGATAGGCCGGATCCATGGTCAGGAAAAGGAACTCGCATGCCGGCTGGTCACCGAGCGCATAGAGGCTCATCAGGTTGCCGTTGAGCTTGTGGCCGTAGAGCAGCACGAGCGGCGGGCCGTGCCGCGACACCAGCGGGCGCAGAACGAGCGCGAACAGGCTGGCGACAGTGAAGGCAGCCAGGTAGAACCAGTGGCGCGGGTTGCGTTTGTCGATCTTCATGCGGTGACACCCGGCGAAGGGAAACGGACGCGCCCGACGGCCAGGCATCACCCGCGTGCGGCGCACAGTGTAACCGCCCCGGGTACACCTCGCAGGGCGATTTCAGCGGCGCCGCGCCCACATGGACCGCGCGACGCTGGCATGATGCCGCGCGATAGCGTCCGCCTGCGCATGGATGAACGCGCGCGATCGGACTATGCTGAGGGCTCCCCGGCCATCCCGCGCGACGCGTCGCGCCATCGACCAGCGACATCCGATGCGTGACATCATCCGCCAGCTCAACGCGCTGCTGACGTGGCGCGAGAAGCGGAGCTTCCTCATCCTCGTCGTCATCATGGTCGTCGAGGCCCTGCTCGAGATGCTCGCGATCGGGCTGATTCCGCTGTTCATCACGACCCTGGCCTATCCCGAGCGCCTGGCGACGAGCACGGTGTTCGCGCGCATCGCGGAACTCGCACCAGCGGTGGTGCTGAGCCGCGAGAGCACGGTGCTGTGGGGCAGCGCGACCCTGCTCGCGTTCTATCTCCTGAAGACCGTGTACGCCGTGGTCGCGACCTATTGGAAGGCGCGCTTCGCGCACAACCGGGCACTCAAGCTGAGCATCCGGCTCTACGCTGCCTACCTGCGCGCGCCGTACACCTATCATCTGCAGCACAACGCCTCGGAGCTGTTCCGCAACGTCAACACGGAATGCATGAACCTCGCCAACAAGATCCTGCTGCCATGTGTTGAAGTGTTCAGCCAGATCGCCGTGCTGGCTGGTATCGTCACCGTGGTGCTGTTCCTGGTTCCGGCGGTAGCGGCGCTTTGGCTGGTGGTATTTCTCGCGCTCGGGCTGGCCGTCTCGACGCGGCTGCAACGGCGCAGCAAGCGGCTTGGCGCGCGCGCCCAGCAACACCGGCGCACCATCATACGCGCGATCAACGAGGGCCTCGGCGGCGTCAAGGAGCTCAACGTGCTGCAACGGACCGGCACGTTCGTCGAGCGCCTCGCCGCAACCCTCGAGCGGGTGCTGGGTATCCAGCGCCGCCATCAACTGGTACGCCAGGCAATCCCGGCGGTGATCGAGACGCTGGGCATCGTCGGACTGCTCGGCGTCACGGTCATGCTGGTGCTCGATGGCAGTTCCCCACAGCACCTCGTGGCTACGCTCAGCGTCTTTGCCGTCGCCATGGCGCGCATGAAGAGCGCCGTGCGCGTGGTCATGGTGTCGTACAACGAACTGCGCCACAACAGCGCCTCGCTCAGCGTCGTTCACGATGGCCTGCGCCAACTCGAACCGGCCAGACCGGACGTGCGTCAGGATACCGGGCCGGCCGAGCGCCTGGCCTTCGCGCAGGCGATCACGCTCAGCGACATCGTCTACCGCTACCCGGGCGCATCGCGCCCCGCGCTCGACGGCGTTTCACTGACCATCGCTCGCGGCGAAGCGCTCGGCATCGTCGGCACCACGGGCTCCGGCAAGTCCACGCTGATGGATGTCATCCTGGGCGTGCTGAAGCCAGACCAGGGCGCGATATGCGTCGATGGTATCAATGTGCATCGCGACCTCGCCGCCTGGCAGCTCAACCTCGGTTACGTGCCGCAAAGCGTGTTCCTGCTCGACGCCAGCGTGGCGGAGAACATCGCGCTCGGCATCGCGCCTCGGGACATCGACCCGGCGCGCCTCGAGCAGGCCGTGTGGGCGGCCGAGCTCGGCAAGCTGGTGGCGCGCCTCCCACAGGGACTCGACACCGCGGTGGGCGAGCGCGGCGCGCGCCTGTCGGGCGGCGAACGTCAGCGCATCGCGATCGCCCGCGCGCTCTACGGCGAGCCCGACGTGCTGATGATGGACGAGGCGACCTCGGCGCTCGACAATGCCACCGAAGCCACGGTGGTCGCCGCGGTCGAAGCGCTCAAGGGCGACCGCACGATCGTCATGATCGCGCATCGCCTGTCGACGGTACGCCGTTGTGACCGTATCGTGTTCCTCAAGGACGGCCGCGTCGACGCCATCGGCAATTACGATGAGCTGGTCGCGGGCCACCCCGAGTTCGCCCGCATGACGCGTGCCTGAGGCGCGCCCGCCAAGCCAAACCGAGGGGAGAAACAAGACCATGAAAGATGCAGACGTCTATCGGATCCCGGGATTCACCACGCACGGTGGCGTGACGCTGGATATCGATCTTGCGTACAAGACCCTCGGCACGTTGTCGAGCGCGCGCGACAACGCGGTGTTGATCCCGACTTTCTACGGCGGACGGCACGAGGAGACAGCCTTCATGGCCGCCGCGGGCCGTGCGATCGATCCCGAGCGCTACTTCGTCATCCTGGTCAACATGCTCGGCAACGGCGCCTCGAGCTCGCCGAGCAATACGCCCGCCCCGTACGGTCGCGGTAACTTTCCGCTCACCACGGTTTATGACAACGTGGTCTGCCAGCACCGCCTGGTGACCGAGCATCTCGGCCTCGAGCGCCTGCGCCTGGTCAGCGGCTTCTCGATGGGCGCGCAGCAGACGTTCCAGTGGGGCGCCCTGCATGCCGACATGGTCGATGCCATCGCCCCCATCTGCGGCGCGGCGCGCATTGCGGCGCACAACCGCGTGTTCGTCGCCTCGGCGGTGGAGGCCCTGCAGCTCGATCCGCACTACAACGGCGGCTGGTACGAGACGCCACCGTTACGCGGCCTGCTCGCCTTCGGTCATGTCTACGCGGCCTGGCTGTTCTCCCAGGATTTCTTCCGTGAGCGCCTCTACGAGCAGATCGGCCTCGCTTCGCCCGAAGACGTCGTGCGTTTCACGCAGAATTACTTCCTTGCCAACGACGCCAACGACCTGATCGCGATGGCGCGTACATGGATGAATGCCGACATCAGCGCGAATCCGCGTTTCGGCGGCGATTTCGATGCCGCGCTCGCGGCGATCACCTGCCCGGCCATCGTCATGCCCGGCGAGACCGACCTCTACTTCCGCGTGCCGGACAACGAGTACGAAGTCGCGCGCATGCCGCGAGCGGAGCTGCGCCCGATTCCGTCGAAATGGGGGCACGGCGCGGGTTTCGGCATCGACCCGGCGGACAACGCCTTCATCGATTCGGCGTTGCGCGAACTGCTCGGGAGCTGAGCCCACGCGGCGTCCGTTCCGCGCCCGGGGCCGGGGGTCGCGGGCCCTCCGTGCCGCGTACGGCTATGCGTCGCCGTAGTCGCGCTGTGCCGAGGCCGCCGAGACCCAGCCCTCGGCGACGTCCTCGGCGAGCCGCGCCGGCTCGCGCCCGGCGGGCTCGCCCCATCCACCCCCGCCCGGGGTGTCGATCTGGACCCGGTCGCCGGGGCGGATGACGACATTCGACCATTTGCTCGTCGACGCCTTGCCGAACGCTTCGACCATGGTCTGCCAGCGCGTCTCACCCGCTTTCATGTAACGCGTCATGCCGGGCGCGCCGGCACCTCCGCCCTCGACGCCCCAGGCGCAATGATCATGACGGTCGGTGAGCTGGCTGCAGGTGATCTCGGCGTCGAGGCAGCGCCACGTGCGGCGCGTGCCCAGGCCGCCACGGAAGCGGCCCGCGCCACCGGAGTCCTCGCGCAGGCTGAACTCTTCGGTCAACCACGGGTAGCGGGTCTCGAAGACTTCGATGGGCATTACGCGGCAATTGCCGTTGATCGAGTCGGTGGCGTCGTTGCCGTCGGCAAACGGCCGTGCGCCCCAGCCGACGGTCTCGATGTCGTAGCAGGCGAAATACTCGTCGTGGCGGCGGTCGACGCCACCGAAGACGAAGTTCAGGTGGGTTCCGCCCTCGCCCGCCATGGCGCGCGCCGGTGCGGCCTGGGCGAGCGCACCGATGACCGCGCCGGCGATGCGCGGATGGGTCTCGGTGTTGCCGCCGACTTCCGGCGCGGGATAGTCGACGTTCACGATCGTGCCCTTGGGCGCGACGATGCGGATCGGACGGAAACAGCCCGAATTGCGTGGAATCGACGGATCGGTGAGGTGCAGCAGCGCGTTGTAGGCGGCCGACCAGCTCACCCCCAGGGTGGCGTTGATCGGGCCTGACACCTGCGGTGTGCTGCCGGTGTAGTCGACCACGATTTCCTCGCCCTGCACGTGACAGTGGGCCTCGATGCGTATCTCGGAGTCCGACACGCCGTCGTTGTCCATGTAGTCGCTGAAGCTGTAGCGGCCGTCCGGGATGGCCGCGATCTCGGCGCGCATGCGCGCCTCGGAATAGTCCATGAGATCGTCGCAGGTCCGCCGAAAGACCTCCCGGCCGTATTTCTGCACCACCTCGCCGAGCCGCTTCACGCCGACCTCGACACCCGAGATCAGCGCCCGCATGTCGCCATAGTTGTAGCGTGGCGTGCGTACGTTCGCGAGCCACAGCTTCCATACTTCGGGCACGTCCTCGCCGCGCTTCTTGATCTTCACAGGCGGCACGCGGATGCCTTCGTGGAAGATCTCGGTCGCCTCGGAGGGAAAGCCGCCCGGCACCATGCCGCCGACCTCGGCGACGTGGCCGATGGCGACGGTGAACGCGATCAGTTCGCCGTCGACGAACAGCGGGCAGAACAGCGTGTGCTCGGGGGTATGCAGGCCGCCGCGGTAGGGGTCGTTGTGCACCAGCACGTCGCCCGGCTCGATTTCCTCGATCGGGACCTCCTGCAGGCACGAGCGGATGAGCAGCGGCATGCCGCCGATCTGGGCCGGGCAGAATTCGGCCACCGCGAGCATCTCGCCACGGGGACTGGCGATGCCGCAGGTGAAGTCGAGCGCCTCGTTGAAGATCGTCGAATAGGACGTTTTCATCAGCGTGATGCCCATCTCGCGACAAATCGAGACCATGGTGTTCTCGATGATGTTCATCGTCACGAGGTCGAAACCGGTGTTCGCAGACATAGTGGGTCTCCTCGGTATCAGGGCGCGGCGGCCACTTCGAGATGGCCGCTGGCGGCCACTTCGAGCGTCTGCCCGGGGCGCAGCACGGTGACGGACGCGGCTTCTTCGATCAGGGCGGGCCCGGCAATCACCTGTTGCGGGGCGAGATCCTCGCGGGCGTAGATCGGCGTGTCATGCGCGCCGTCGTCGAACCATACCGTGCGCCGCTCGCGCGGCGTCGCCGCCGCGCGTTGGGCGAGCGGCGCGAGCCGCGGCTTGTCGGTTTCGATGATGGCCGTGCACTTCAACGTAATGAGTTCGATCACCTCACCGGGAATGGCGAACCCGAAGCGCGCCTCGTGGCGCGCGTGAAACGCCTCCCACAGGGCGGCCAGCGTGCGCTCGTCGAAGTCGTCGCGCTCATAGGGCAGTTCGAGCTCGTAGTTCTGCCCGAGGTAACGCAGCTCGAGCGCGCGCTCCAGCCGCACCGGTTCCTGGTAACCCTGCGAACGCATGGCCGCCACCGCGCTCGCGACGAGGTCGCCGAGCAGCGCGCTGGCACGTTCGTACTCGAAGCGCGCCGAAGTCATCTGCACGGTGCGCTCGAGATCGACGCGGGCATCGGCGAAAGTGAATCCCAGGGCCGAGAACTGTCCGGGATGCAGCGGCACCACGCCGCGCGGAATGCCCGCCTCGACCAGCAGGTCGGCGACGTGCAGCGGGCCGGCACCGCCGAAACCGAGCAGGCTGAACTCGCGCGGGTCGAGACCGCGCTCGACGAGCACCGTTCGCAGGGCGCCCACCATGTTGTTGTTGACGATGCGCAGGATAGCGAGCGCGGTCTGCTCGACGTCGAGACCGATGCGCTCGCCGACCGCGGCGACAGCGGCCCGCGCGGCATCGACGTCGAGCGCCATTTCGCCGCCCAGGAAGCGACGCGGGCTGATGCGGCCGAGGACCAGGTTGGCGTCGGTGACCGTCGGTGCCTCGCCGCCGAAGCCATAGCAGGCCGGACCGGGCCTCGCGCCGGCGCTCATCGGTCCCACGCGCAACATGCCACCTCGGTCGATCCAGGCCATCGAACCGCCGCCCGCTCCGATGGTACGGATGTCGATCATGGGCACCTGGATGGGCACGCCGAATTCGAGCTCGAAGCTGGTCGTGAAGCTGAGTTCGCCGCCGACGATGGTCGAGCAGTCGGTCGATGTGCCGCCCATGTCGAAAGTCACGACGTGGTCGTGACCGAGCTGGGCGGCGACGTGGCGGGCGGCGACGGTACCGCCGGTCGGTCCGGACAGTGTCAGGTGCACCGGTTGCGCGGCAGCCCCGGCGAGCGTCATCTCGCCACCGTTGGACTTCATCACGACCGGTGCCGAGGCGATGCCGGCAGCGCGGAAGCGCCCCTGCATGTCGTGCAGGTAACGATGCACCACGGGCTTGATGTAGGCGTCCGCGAGCACGGTCGAGGCGCGTTCGTACTCCTTCCACTTCGGCAGCACCTCGGACGAAATCGACACCGGCACATCACCGAGCAGATCGCCGAGCAACTCGCGCACGCGCCGTTCGTGCGCCGGCTCGAGGTAGGAAAACAGGAAATTCACCGCCACCGCCTCGATCCCGCCGGCCGCCGCGATGCGCCCGGCCAGCGCGCGCACCGCCGCGTCGTCCAGCGGGGTCAGGATGCGCCCGTCGCTGGCGACCCGTTCATCGACTTCGAAGCAGTCGCGCCTGAGGACCAGCGGGCGCGGTTTGATCCAGCTGCTGTCGTAATGGTGCGCCCGGTTGCCGCGCTGCAGGAACGGCACGTCACGGAAACCCGCGGTGGTCACGTAGGCGATGCGGGCGCCTTTGCGCTCGAGCAGCGCGTTGGTCGCGACCGTGGTGCCGAGGCGCAGCGTGCGCACCGCGCCGAGATCGTCCAGGGTGCCGAGGCCGCGCAGGATGCCGGTCGTGGGATCGTCCGGTACAGTCAGGTTCTTCCAGGCGCTGACAGCGTGGGTTTCGCGGTCGCAGGCAACGAAATCCGTGAACGTACCGCCGACGTCGACGCCTAGCAGAAAACGGCTCATACAATCCCTCCCCGGGGCTGGCGGTAAATCTAAGGACGCTCGCCCAGGACATCGTCCTTGCCAACACCGACGCTAGTCTACCGGGGGCACGCGAAGGTTGCGATGCGCGCCCGCGGGCTGCACAAGGCCGCGCGCTGCGGCTATGCTGGCGGCGGCGCGCGCCGGCGACCGACTGCAGCGCGTCGCCGCGATGTGCCCCGAGTACGGAGGACCCATGATGAACCAGCCCGATCGCTCGCCGTCAACGGAGAACAACCCCTACGCTGACGGCTGTGCCTGGATCGATGGCGCACTCGTGCCCATCGCCGAGGCACGCATCCCCATGCTCGATACCGGCTTCACGCGATCGGACTGCACCTATGACGTGGTCGCCGTGTGGAACGGGCGCTTCTTCCGGCTCGATGACCACCTGGAGCGTTTCGAGCGTTCGTGGCGCCACTCACGCTTCGAGCCGCCTCTCGACCGTGCCGGCATCCGTCGCGTGCTCCACGAGTGCGTGCACGCGAGTGGCCTCGACGACGCCTACGTCGAGATGATCGTCACGCGCGGCGTGCCCGTGGCCGGCGAACGCGACCCGCGCTCCTTCGCCAATCGCTTCTACGCCTTCGCCATTCCCTACGTGTGGATCGTGCGCCCGGAACAGCAGGACGCCGGCATCGCCATGGTCGTCGCACGCGACACCGTGCGCATCGACCCGCGCGCAGTGGACCCGACGGTAAAGAATTTCCACTGGGGCGACCTCGTCGCGGGCCTGTTCGAGGCCTACGATCGCGCCGCCCAGAACGTGGTATTGCTGAACGCCGCCGGCGAGGTCACCGAAGGCCCCGGGTTCAACATCTTCGCCGTATGCGCCGGCACGCTGTGGACACCGGCGGCGGGCGTGCTCGAGGGTATCACCCGCCGCAGCGTGATCGAACTCGCCGCCCGCGCCGGGATCCCGACGCGCGTCGAGATGTTCGGCCCCGAGCGCTTGCAAGCCGCCGACGAATTGTTTATCACGAGCACTGCCGGCGGGGTGATGCCGGTCACCCGGCTCGACGACCAGCCCGTCGGCGACGGCCGCCCCGGCGCGCTCACGCGGACCTTGCGCCAGGCCTACTGGGATGCCCACGGCGACCCGCTGTGGAGCAGCCCGGTCCGCCCGCCCCTTCTTTCTCCCCGGAAACCCGCCACCCACCATGACTGAAAACCTCCGTATCGAGCCGGTCGCCGAGACGCGACCGGTGGTCCTGCCCGACAGCCTCGGCTTCGGACGCGTATTCACCGACCGCATGTTCACCCAGCGCTACGATACCGGGCGCGGCTGGCACGACGCGACCATCGGCCCGTACCGTCCGATCACCCTCGACCCGGCGACGACCGTCTACCACAACGGCCAGATGATCTTCGACGGCACCAAGGCCTACCGTCGCGACGATGGCAACATCAACCTGTTCCGCACCGCGTTGAACGCCGAGCGCTTCAACGAGTCGGCCGCCCGCATGGGCATGCCGGCTGTCGACGTCGCCGCGCATGTCGCCGCGATCACCGAACTGGTCAGGCTCGAACACCGCTGGGTACCGGATCGCCCCGGCACCGCGCTCTACATCCGCCCGGTCATGATTGCCACCGAGAAGACGCTCGAAGTCCGCGCCAGCCGCGAGTACCTGCACTACGTCATCCTCTCGCCGGTCGCGCCCTATTTCGCCGATGGTTTCGCCCCGGTCTCGGTCTATGTATCGGACGATTACGTACGCGCGGTGCGTGGCGGTACCGGCGAGGCCAAGACGCCGGGCAACTACGCCGGTTCCGTCGCGGCCACCGAGGTCGCGCTCGCCAAGGGCTATCAGCAGGTGTTGTGGCTCGACGGCGTCGAGCGGCGCTACATCGACGAGGTGGGCGCGATGAACATCGCCTTCGTGCTCGACGGTCGCGAGATCGTCACGCCCACGCTGACCGGCGCCATCCTCAAGGGCATCACGCGTCGCTCCCTGCTCGAACTCGCGCCCGATCTCGGCTACCCGGTAGAGCAACGCCGCATCACCATCGACGAAGTGCTCGACGGCCTGTCGTCAGGGCGAATCAGCGAGATCTTCGGCATGGGCACCGGTGCGGTGATCGCCCCGGTCGGACGGCTGCACTACCGGGGCGAGGATATCCGCGTACGCGACGGCCAGCCCGGTCCGGTCGCGACCCGGCTCTACGAAGAACTGACCGGCCTGCAATACGGGCGGCGTCCCGATCCTTACGGCTGGACATCCACCATCGACATCGCCGCTGCAGGTCTCGCCAGCGGCGCCGGCGTCTGAACCGGCCACCAGAGAAGCAGGACGATATCCCATGAGCACCGTAGCCCTGATCGAGTACGAAGATGCCAGTCCCGCAGTGCGCGCCGTCTACGACGACATCCGCGCCACGCGCAAGACCGACAACATCAACAACTTCTGGAAGGCCCTCGCGCACAGTCCGGCGCAGCTCGAGCGCACCTGGCAGCAGATAAAGACGGTGATGGCGCCCGGCGCACTCGATCCGCTGACCAAGGAACTGCTCTACATTGCCGTCTCCGTGGCCAACGGATGCGAGTACTGCATTCATTCCCATACCGCCGCGGCGCGCAGCAAGGGCATGACCGACGAGCAATACGCGGAGTTGCTCGCGGTCGTCGGCATGGCCCATCAAACCAACGGTCTGGTCACCGCCCTGCAGGTCGAGGTCGACGAGATGTTCAAGGCCCGATGAGCCGACGGACGCCGTCGGCCGGGCGCGGCAGCGGGCGCAACGCGTCGTGAGTGGTGGCCTGCTCAGTGAGCTGATCGACATCTATACCCGCGACGACGCGCTCTATGCGCGCGCGCGGCGTTGGCGCTTCGATGCCGTGGTCCAGCACGGCCCGACCGACGCGTTCGGCAACCTGGTCATATCCATCGCCCTTGCGGCGGTCTTCGCCGGCGATGCCGACCGCAGCGCGCTGGTCGCCTGGCTGGTCGTGATCAATGCGCTGTCTGTGTTGCGCCTGGTCATCTACTTTCTCCACGGGCGCGCCTCTCCGCCTGCCCGCGCGCGCATGCAGACGCTGTTCTCACTGACCCTGGTCGCGCATGCGGCCATGTGGGCGACCGCATTCTTTCTTTTCGCGCCCGCCGACTCCATCACCAACCGCAGCGCGGTGCTGATCTGGCTCGCCGGGTGCGCGGCCTGGGTGGTCTCGGCCTACACCCTGCTGCTGGAAGCCGTACTGGGCTTCCTCGCCGTGCAGCTGGCCCCGCTGGCCGTCGCACTGATGTTGTCCGGCGAGCGTTTCTGGCAGCTCGTCGCCGTCGCCATCGCTATTTTCCTGCCGACCATGGCGATGGTCGCCGTGCGCAACAATGCATTGCTGATGCGAGGCGCCATCATCGCGTTGGAGAAAGAACAGCTTGCCGAGGCCCTGGAGCGCGAGAAGAGCGCGGTGGAAACCCTCAATGCCAACCTCGAGGCCGATCTCGAGCGCCGCGAGCAGATCGAGGCCGAACTCCGCGAGGCGATGGCGCGGGCCGAACGCCTCACCAACACACTCGAACGACTCTCTTCGCTCGACGGCCTGACCGGCATCGCCAACCGGCGCCGTTTCGACCAGACGCTCGCGCGCGAATGGAGCCGCGCCCAGCGCAACCAGCAGCCGCTCGCGCTGATCCTGTGCGACCTCGATTACTTCAAGCAGTACAACGATCAGTACGGACACCAGGCCGGCGATGCCTGCCTGCGCCAGCTCGCGCAGCTGCTGGAGCGGTCGCTGCGGCGCGGCGGCGATCTCGCTGCGCGCTACGGCGGCGAGGAGTTCGCCATCCTGCTGCCGGACACCGACGTCGAGCAGGCTACCGCCGTGGCCGAGAACATTCGCGAGGCCCTGCAGCAGCTCGGCCTGCCACATGAAAGTTCCCTGGTCGCCCAGGTACTGACCGCGAGCTTCGGCGTCGCGGCACTGGTGCCCGGCGCCGGCAACTCGCCGGAACTGCTCATCGAGCAGGCCGACAAGGCGCTCTATGCCGCCAAGGCCGCCGGGCGCAACCGGATCCAGCAGGCCGGCGCCGGGCGCGGCGGCCCGCTACACCCCGACAACCTGCTGCACTGAGCCCGCGTCACCGCGGCCGGCCGGTTCGGCGACCGCCGGTGCTGACGTACGGCCGCTCCGAGCGGCTATAGTGTCGGCGCGCCGCGGACGTGGCGCTTGTTCACCAGCTTCAACACTTGCGGAGGATACACATGGCTGGCAGCTCCCCCACCGACGGTTTCGTCATGAATCAGACCATGCTGCGCGTGCGCGACCCCAAGGTCTCGGTCGATTTCTATTCCAACGTGCTCGGCATGACGCTGCTCGATCGCTACGATTTCGAGGCGATGCAGTTCTCGCTGTACTTCATGGGCTACCTGGCCGCCGGGGAAACGATTCCCGCCGACGCGGGCGAGCGCGCGCAATGGGTGTTCGGCCGTCCGGCGCTGATCGAGCTGACGCACAACTGGGGCACCGAGTCGGATGCCGATTTCGCCGGGTACCACGACGGCAACGCGCAGCCGCAGGGCTTCGGTCACATCGGCGTGTCGGTGCCGGATGTCTACGCGGCCTGCGAGCGCTTCGAGCAACTCGGCATCGAGTTCGTCAAGCGCCCCGACGACGGCAAGATGAAAGGCCTCGCTTTCATCAAGGATCCGGATGGCTACTGGATCGAGATCCTCAGTCCGCAGGGCTTGCGCGCCATCGTCGCCTGAACGCGCATCACGGGGCGCCGGCCACGCCGGCGCCTGTCACGCGGGACGACCGCCGCGGGGCGTCCCGGCCAGTGATCCGAGGAGGGCCCGGGTCAGGGCCCGTAGTAGTACTGGTAGCCGCGGTACTCCGGCACCAGCTCTTCGTAGCGCGAGTGCAGGAACTGCACGAGGTCGATCAACTGCGCCACCGTCAGGCGACTGTTGAAGTCCGGCATCGCGGTCTCACCGCGCTCGGCCTCCTCCTTGTTGAGCAGGCGCTTGTACTCGTCGGAGATGACGTGCTTGGGATGCACGACCGAGGTCAGCAGTTCGCCGTAGTCCTTGATCTTGGCGCGCTTGCCGCCGAGTTCGATCTCGAGCGAGGAAACGCCCTCGTAAGCCGGCAGGTCGAGACCGGCGACGACGTGGCACTGGCGGCAGCCGAGCTCGACAAAAACCTGCTTGCCACGATCCGCGTCGCCTTCCGGCAGCACGAAACCATCGGCAGTGCGCGCCGAGTCCTGCTTGCCGCAGGCCGTCAGCAGCGCGGTCAGGGCCAGAGCACCCACGCCACGAGCGAGTCGCCTGGCCAGGTTGGAATCGGTAGCTGTCGTCATGGACCTCTCCTCGATGATGAATTGCCGGAGTGATACGTTGCCGGATCAAGTGTAATGGAAACCGGCAAGCGGTGATCTTTCAATCTGCCCCACCATGACCGGGATCAAGCGCTCCCCGCACGGCCGGCTCAGGCGTTCTTGATGGTCAGGCCGCCATCGACCGCAAGATGGGTGCCGGTGATGTACTGCGCCGCCGGCAGCACGAAGTTCAGCGTAGCATGGGCGACCTCCTCCGGTTCCGCGTAGCGCTTGAGCGCGACGCGCCGGCGCGCGAACTCGGCCTTGGCCTCCTCCGGGATCGCATCGGTCATGCCGGTGCGGATCGGCCCCGGGCAGATGCAGTTGACCGTGATGCCACGCGCGGCGAGTTCGACGGCGAGTGAGCGTGTCAGACCGATGACTCCGGTCTTGGCCGCCGTGTACGGGCTGATGCCCCTGGTCGCGCCGAGCGCCTCGGTCGAGGCGATGTTGACGATGCGCCCGCCGGCGCTCGCTTCGAGGTGCGGCAGGCAGGCGCGGATCAGCATCGCCTGCGCGGTGAGCAGCACGTCCAGCGTGCGCGACCAGGCCACCGCGTAATCGGGCGCATCGAGCGGACGTTCGATGGCGATGCCCGCGTTATTGACGAGAATGTCGAGCCCGCCGAAGCGGGCCACGATGCCCGCGACCACGTCCTGGCGCTGCGCTTCGTCGCTGACGTCGAGAACCCAGCCGGCGGCGCTGCCGCCGGCCCCTTCGATCTCGGCCACGACGGCGTCGACACGGGCCTGGTCCAGGTCGGTCACCGCGACATGCGCGCCTTCGTCGGCGAACAGGTGCGCGGTAGCCCGTCCCATGCCGCTGGCCGCGCCGGTGACCAGGGCGACCTTACCAGCGATACTGCGGCTGAGCTTGCTCAATCGAGCCATGTTTCAGTCTCCTCAAGCGGAATGATCGTTCACGATGTCGTCGCGCCCTGTTGACACCGCGCGATGGCGATGTCGCGCAGGCGCGCTTTCTGGATCTTGGTGCCGTTCGCGCTTGCCGTGGTCGGAAACGCGTCGATGGCGAACACGCGTGCGGGCACCTTGTAACTCGCCAGGCGTTCGCGGCACCAGGCGAGAAGCGCGTCTTCGTCGGGATCCGCAGCGGCCGTTACGAAGGCGATCGGGCGCAGGCGCCCGTCCATCTCGATGGCCACGACCTGGCTCGCGGCGATGTCGGGATGGGCGTCGACCACGGCTTCGATCTCGAGCGGACTGACCAGAAAGCCGCCGAGCCGCAGCACGTCGCCCATGCGCGCCACGTAGCAGAAGCGGCCGTCATCTTCCAGGTACGCGAGATCGCCGGTGCGCAGGAAGCCGTCGGCGGTCATGGCCGCGGCCGTGGCCGCCGGATCGTCGAAGTATTCGGCGAACAGGCTCGGGCCGCTGACCTCGAGTTCCCCCGCCACGCCCGCTCCGAGCAATTCGCCGCTGGCCGGATCGCGCACGCGCACCGCGGCATGCGGCGATAACGGCCGACCGCCCCCCTTGCGGCGCTCCTCCAATGGCAGTTCCGGCGGCTGCATCGCGTACAAGGCATGGCACTCGCTCATGCCATACAGGCCGCAGACTGCCACGCCACGCGCTTCCGCGCGCTCGACGATGTCGTCCAGCGCCGGGTTGAAGGCGGCATAACCGAACAACTTCAACGAAGGAAACGGCCGGGGCGTATCGACGCACGCGAGCATGGCCGCGATCATGTCGTCGACGCCGTGCATGTGGGTGACCCCGCGTTCCACGACGACACGGCTCGCCGCGCCGGCGTCGAACACCGGCAACAGGTCCATCGGCGCGCGCGCGGCCAGTGCCGAAAGCGCCTGGATGAAACCGAACACGCCGCACATCGGCAGGGCCTGGAGGACGCGCGTGCCGGGCGCCGCGAGCCCGAGTGCGCCGACCACGTCGCCGGCGTGTGCCGCGACAGTGCCCTGCACGTGGCAGACGAACTTCGGCGCGCGCGTGGTGCCCGAGGTGGTGAAGATGACACAGCGATCGTCGGCCTCACCGGCCGTCCCGAGCAGCGGTTCGCACGCACACAACGATCTCCATGGCGTGACCGCGATACCGGCGAGGTGCGCCGGCGCTGCGCCATCCTCACCATAAGCGACGATGTGCGCGACGCCGACCAGTGCGGGGCGTTCGATCGCCTGCAGGATGGCGGCGAAATCGATGCCGTGAAAATCGGGCCACAGGACGAGCACGCGGGCGCCCGAGCGGCCCACGATATCGGCCACCTCGGCGGCGCGAAAGCGCGTATTGACCGACACCGCGATGGCGCCGAGCCTGGCGCAGGCGAAGAAGGCGATGAGCCAGGCCGGCACATTGGGCAGCCACAGCGCCACGCGGTCACCGCGCGCGACGCCCAGCCCGGCCAGGCCCGCCGCGACGCGCGCGCTGTGCTCGGAGAGTTCGCCGAACGTGATGTCCCGTTCGCGGTAACGCACGGCCACGCTGTGCGCCGGCGCATCGTCGATGATGTCGAGCAGTTCAGCCATTGCGCCGGCCTCCCCACCGGCCCCGTGCCTGCGCACGCGTCATACCGCTTCGCGCCGGCGGCGCCATACGAGCAGCCGGTTGTTGGCCGGCAGCGCCGCATCTTCGCACAGTTCCAGGCCGTGCCGAACGGCGAGTTCGTCGAGTGCTTCGAAATCGCGGATGGCAAACGCCGGGTCACGCGCGGCGAGCCAGGCATCGAGCCGGCGATTGCCCTCGCTGAGGTAGCGTCCGGCGTAATTGAACGGACCGTAGAGCAGCAACGGCGCTGCGGGAGGCAGTCGCTCCCCGGCTTCGGCAAAAAGGGCGACCACCGACGCCCACGCCATGTAGTGCACCAGGTTGGCGGCGTAGATCGCATCGAAGCCGGTCACCGGCCACGGCCGCGCGCACACGTCGAGCTCGACCGGCGGCGGCAGGTTCGCCAGCGCCGCGTCCGCCACCCACGCGCGAATGCCGGGCAGCTGCGGCGCCAGGTCGCTGGTCTGCCAGACGAGCGCCGGCAGCGCGGCGGCGAAGTGAACGGCGTGCTGCCCCGTACCCGCGCCGATTTCGAGTACGTGCTCGACCCCTTCCAGCCAGGCGCGAGCGGCGGCGAGGATCGCCTGCTTGTTGTTCTCGGCGGCGGGAATGAAAGGTTTGTCCATCGGCGCGATCCTGGTCAAGGAGAGTCTGAACGAGTACGCGAGCACGCCCTCAGGGCACGGCGCACGCCGTTCGGGAGGCGCAGTTTATGCGGGATTGATAGCTATCGCAGAACCAAGGACGGCACCGCCACCGATCCACTGCTTCCCCTGCAAGGGTTCCTCGACGCACGGTCGCCAAACCGGCTGGCGAGCAGCGGTTGGCACCACAACGCCCGGGTGGCGGGCCACGGATGGTATGGGCCTGCCGACCGCGGGGCGGACGCGACTATGGTATCGTCGCGCGCCCTCGTCAGCGCCATCGCATCGCCTATGTCAGCCTCTCCGCAGCCCCCGACCGGGCGCTCGCGCCACCTCGGCGCGCTGCGCGGGCTCGCGCCGTTCCTCGTGCCCTACCGCGCCACCATCGCCGCCGCCCTGCTCGCCCTGCTCGCCGCCGGCGCGACCACGCTGGGCATGCCGGTCGCCGTGCGTCACGTCATCGATGCCGGCTTCGGCGCGAGCGCTCCGCGGGGCTTCGAGCACCAGTTCATGGTGCTGTTCGCGCTGGCTGCCGGAGTCGCCCTGTTTTCGTCACTGCGCTTCTACCTCGTTTCGTGGATAGGTGAACGCGTCGTCGCCGACCTGCGCACGGCGGTGTTCCGCCACGTGCTCGGGCTCTCGCCGAGTTTCTTCGAGGTGACCCGCTCGGGCGAACTGCTCTCGCGCCTGACCACCGACACCACGCTGATCCAGAGCGTGGTCGGTTCGAGCGTGTCGATCGCGCTGCGCAGCGCACTCACCCTGGTCGGCGCGTTGATCATGCTGGCCGTGACCAGCCCCAAGCTGACCGGCCTCATCGTGCTCGGGGTACCGCTGGTGATTGCGCCCATCGTGCTGTTCGGCCGCCGCGTGCGGCAACTTTCGCGAAGCAGCCAGGACCGGGTCGCGGACACCTCGGCGCTGGCTGGCGAAGTGCTCAACGCGATGCCGCTGGTGCAGGCATTCACACTGGAGGAACGCCAGGGCGAGCGTTTCGCCAACGCCGTCGAGGGCGCGTTCCGCAGCGCGCGGCGCCGTATCCGTGCGCGCGCCGCGCTCACCGCCTGGGCCATCGTGACGATCTTCGGCGGCCTCATCGGGGTGCTCTGGCTGGGCACCGCGGATGTCGCCGCCGGCCGCATGAGTGGCGGCGAACTGGGCCAGTTCCTGCTCTACGCGGTATTTGTCGGCGGTTCCACCGCCGGCCTGTCTGAGATCTGGGGTGCGTTGCAGCAGGCCGCAGGCGCCACCGAACGTCTCACCGAACTGCTCGCCGCACGTCCCGACCGCGCGCCGCCGCCGCGGCCGCGGGCGCTGCCTGCGCGACCGGCCGGCCACCTGCGCTTCGAGCAGGTCGGGTTCCATTATCCGAGCCGCCCCGAGGCGGCGGCGCTGAGCGAATTCGATCTCGATATCCGCGGCGGCGAAACGGTTGCCCTGGTCGGCCCCTCGGGGGCCGGCAAGAGCACCGTGCTGCAACTCGCGCTCGATTTCTACCAGCCGCAGCATGGACGCATCCTGTTCGACGACGTCGACATCGCCGAGGTGCTGCCGCAGGACGTGCGCCGGCACATCGGCATCGTGCCGCAGGAGACCGTGCTGTTCGCCGACAGCGTGGCCGAGAACATCCGCTATGGACGTCCCGGCGCAAGCGATGCCGAGGTTCGTGCAGCGGCCCGGGCGGCCGCCGCGGACAGCTTCATCGAGGCCCTGCCGGACGGCTACGCGACGGTGCTCGGCGAACGCGGCATGCGCCTGTCGGGCGGCCAGCGCCAGCGCCTCGCGATCGCCCGCGCGATGCTCAAGCAACCCGCCATCCTGTTGCTCGACGAGGCGACCAGTGCCCTCGATGCCGAGAGTGAACGGCTGGTCGAACAGGCGCTCACCGAACTCATGCGCGATCGC
>Ga0180436_10001707_pt1 | contig 21283 bp, 17 predicted proteins | sample SS_ome_2_FD_132434 | JGI IMG/M metagenome (GOLD analysis project Ga0180436, IMG submission 132434) | Hypersaline lake sediment archaeal communities from the Salton Sea, California, USA - SS_3_S_2 metaG | ecosystem: Environmental > Aquatic > Non-marine Saline and Alkaline > Hypersaline >...
ATGCAGCCGGAGGCCCTTTTCAACGCGGCGGCGTGTTTTGAGGAACTGGGAGAGGCCGTCTATGCCGAGAAGATGCGCAAGAAACTTATGGCGGAGTATCCGCAGAGCACATATACTCGAAGAGTTCAATCGGAAAGTTGATCACATGAGGAAGAAAGGGCATTGCCTGACATGAAGAAACTGCTGCTTTTTGTGCTGATTGCCGCGCTTGCGGCCGCTTTTGTGCCGAATATTCCGGCTCTGGCCCAGACCAATGACGACAGGGGAACCCTTGTTGACGCCGAGTCGGGAAGGGCTGCCGACTCCAGCGGCGGCGGATCCGGCGGATTCCTGAGCGTGGTGATCAATTCCGGAGTGCTGGGAGTCCTGCTCTGGCTGGTCATTTTCGGTGCGGGCGGAGCCGCAGTGTATTTTGCCGTGGACTGCGGAATTACGGTCAGACAGAAGCGAATCATGCCGGATTCCCTGGTCAACAACGTTACCAGCGCCATGGCCGAGGGAGACGTGCTCAAGGCGCTGCAGAATTGCGAGAACGAGCCCGGCCCGCTGGCAAATATCCTGACGTCCGGCTTCAGCCACGTCGAAGAGGGTTTCGACGTGATCCAGGAAGCCGTGGCGACTTCCGCGGATCTCGAAACAGAAAGGATCATGCAGAAGCTCACATGGCTTTCCGTGGTGGGCAACCTGGCACCCATGCTGGGACTGCTGGGCACCGTGCAGGGCATGATCCGCGCTTTCGGCAACCTGGCCGGCGGCGCGCCGGACGTCGCGCGGCTGGCGCTCAATATCTCCCAGGCGCTGTATACAACCGCCGGCGGCCTGACAATCGCCGTTCCCTGCGTGGCCGCCTTCTACGCCTTCCGCAATAACGCCAATACCATCATTCTGCGCATGCAGGCCCTGACCATGGAACTGATCAAGGACCTCCGCAACGTCGAGGTGGTCGAGGAATAGACGCGGCTAACTGAGAACCCGCCGGGGAGGAATGCGATGGCCCGGATACGGAGAGACCTGGCCGAAATCGACATGACGCCGATGATAGACGTCGTGTTTCAGCTTATCATTTTCTTCATCGTCACGATCCAGATGGAGAAGGAATACAACCCCGACATCGAACTGGAGCGCTCGCCGCACGGCCCGCCGATAGAAGGCAAACAGAACGTGCTGACCATGGAAGTCGAAATCAACCGTTTCGGCTGGATCTCGATCCACGGCGCTCAGCTCACCCATAAGATGTTCCGCGACATCATGCGGAACCGCTATAATCGTTACGGCCAGTTTCCCGTCCTGATCAGGGCCGACAAGAAGACCAAGCACAAGGACGTCAAAGCCGTTATGGATATCTGCACCAGCGTCGGCATATGGCGCATCAATTTCGCGGCGGTCAAGGAGGAGCGCTCTTGAAACTGAGAAGCACGAACAAGAGGCCCGTCGAGAACCCGAAGCTCGAAATGACGCCGATGATCGACGTGGTCTTCCAGCTTCTGATTTTTTTTGTTGTTACGCTCAAGCAGGAAGACATCCTGGCGCACCTCGATGTCTCGCGGCCCGCTCCCGTCCCAAAAGCCAGGCAGGAGGAACAGGTCCAGGACCTGCTCCAGATCACGGTCTACAACGAACGCGCTCTGGGCGGGCAGGGCGTCTCGGTGCAGGGTCGCCAGGTTTCCTTCCGCACGCTCGAATCTCATCTTTCCCGACTGGCGTCTTACAGCCGCAACCTGTCGATCATAATCAAGTGCACCGGGGATTCCTACCATGCAAACCTTGTCAAGGTCCTGGACCTCTGCGCCAAGGTGAAATTGAAGAACATCTCGGTATTCAGCATGTGACACGAACACTCCCGGGAGTGATGAGGTCTAATAGCGCGTCCCCCGCAAACGTTTTACCTGTGGAGAGTCGAATATTGCGGAGCATTCAAGAAGGAGTTTTCGGGAATGAGCGCCGAAGCGGAAAATAGCCCGGTCCACCTTGATGAAGAATGGCTGCATCAGTATCACGGCCTGATGGAGATATTCAATGAATTGAGTTTCCGGGAGAAGGTCCGCAAGGTCCTGAACGGACTCAAGCAACCGAAAGACAGCGGCGCATACAAGTGGGCCAGGCTGCAGATTTTGCGCCTCTGGGCGCCGGTATCGGCGGTGGTCGTACCTCTACTGGCGGTCATCATTCTGATGTCCCTGGCCGTAATCGCCCCGCCCGGACGCACGGTCGAGGTGCAGATTATCGAACCGGAAGTTCTGGACGAGCTGGAAGAGTTGGAAGAAATCGAACCTGAGCTTCTCGAGCCGCCCGAGATCGAAATGGAGATACCCGACGAGGTCGTTGTAACTGATTTCGCAAACCCTCTGCCCTCGCCGGCCACGGATTTCAGCCCCCGACCGGCCGATTTTGATTCGGTGGCGATCGTCAAGAGCCCCGTCATTCTCAAAGGCATTCTCGGCAGCCGTACACCGGGCGCGCGCGGCAGCGCCCTGGCAAGGCATGGCGGCGGCGGAGCCACCGAAGGCGCGGTGCTGAGAGCCCTGCGCTGGCTGAAAAAGAACCAGAACTCGGACGGATCGTGGAACAACGTCAAGCCCGCCATGACCGGACTGGCCCTGCTGACCTTCCTGGCCCACGGAGAAACGCCCGCCTCCGAAGAGTTCGGCTACACGGTTGAGGCGGCCATCCGCTGGCTCACGGATAACCAGGACGGCAGCGGCCACTTCAACGGCCGCGACGACCACGACTACAGCCACCCCATCGCAACTTATGCACTATCCGAGGCCTGTGCGCTGACAAAGATTCCGAAGGTGAAGTACGCGGCGGAAAAGGCCGCGAAGATCATTGTTGCAGGGCAGCATCCCAGCGGCGGCTGGGACTACAATTGCGGCCAGACCACGCGCGACGACACCTCCTACATGGGTTGGTGCGCTCAGGCCCTTAAAGCCGCAAAACTGGCCGGGCTGAACGTTGAAGGACTGGATGCGGCCATGACTAAAGCAATCGACGGCTTCAGAAAGAATTACGCCGGCAACTCCGGTTACGGCACTTTCGGCTATACCGAGCCGGGCGATACCGGCTTGACGGGAGTCGGAGTGCTTTGCATGCAGCTCCTCGGCGCTTCCAGGTCGCCGGAGGTCAGGAGCGGACTGCTGTCGCTCGAGCAGACCACTTTCAACTGGGGAGGCGGCGGGAAGTACAACCAGAATTACTACTGGTACTATATCACCCAGGCGCGTTTCCACGCGGGAGGCAAGAGCTGGGATTCGTGGAACAGGCTGTTCTCCCCGGTGCTGGTCAACAGGCAGACCATCATCCCCAAAGCCATCCGCGACGCCAAAGGCGAGCTGGTGGACATCGGATTCTGGGACATGAACGCGGAAATATCGGGGCATACCGACGGCGTGGTAATGAACACGTCTCTTTGCGCGCTTCAACTCCAGGTTTACTACCGCTATCTCCCCACCTATCGTACGCCGAAGGATATCGAAGAGGAAATCCAGCTCGAGGATAAAGAGTCGGATATCGACGTCAAGATCCTGTAGGGCATTTGTCGGTTACTCGCCGCTTGCCACAGCCTTGCGCGCTTCGTATTCTTTCCGCATGCCTCCAGGCTCGCAAATCCGCGTACTTCCCGCGCACGTGGCCAACAAGATTGCCGCCGGCGAAGTAGTCGAGCGGCCGGCCTCCGTCGTCAAGGAACTGATTGAAAACGCGCTCGACGCCGGCGCCACTCGGATTGACGTGGAAATATCGGCCGGCGGCCGCAAACTGGTAAGCGTCAGCGACAACGGATCCGGTATGAACCGCGACGATGCTCTGCTCTCGGTCGAAAGGCAGGCCACGAGCAAGATCCATGACGTTGACGATATTGAGCGGATCGACACGCTCGGCTTCCGCGGTGAAGCGCTGGCGGCAATCGCCTCGGCTTCACGTTTCCGGGTCATGACCTGCCCGGCAGGCGAGGTGGGCGGCACCGAGGTGCGCGTGGTCGGCGGTAAGCTCCAGGACGTCGCACAGATCGGCCGTCCGTCCGGGACCACGATCGAAGTGCGCGATCTTTTCTTCAACATTCCGGCCCGGCGCAAGTTTCTGCGGTCCTATCAGACCGAGTTGGCGCGAATCAGGGCGTGTTTCGTTCAGCAGGCTCTGGCGCACCCCCCCGTGGGCATGACCCTTAAGGTCGACGGCCGGGAAGTCTACTGCCTTGCCGGAGATGCCGCGTTTGATGAAAGACTGCGGGAACTCTTCGGGCCGGACGCTCTCGGAACGCTCAGGCCTCTGGATTATGCCGCCGGGGACGTTGTCGTGAAGGGCAAGGTCAGCGTCCCTTCCGCGTCGCGCGCCGACCGCAACGAGCAGTACATCTTCGTGAACGGGCGCGTCACTTCGGCTCCGCTGATCGCCTATGCGGTGCAGGAGGCCTACCGCGGACTGCTGGCCAGAGACCGGCATCCGACCGTGTTCCTGTTCGTGGAGCTGGATCCGGGCTTAGTCGACGTCAACGTGCATCCCGCCAAGCGGGAAGTCAGGTTCCGGCGGCCTTCGACGGTCCGCGATACGCTGATCGCCGGCATCCGGAAGGCGTTGGCCGTGGACGGCGGTTTGCCGGCCGGAGGGGAGGCGACGCCGCTTTCTTTCGGGCGGCCCGCCGCCGAAGTTCAGATGCGCATCGAGAACCTGCCTTCGGCGCCTGTCTTCCAGTACCCCCGCCTGCGCGGTCATGAGCCGCGTCCGGCGGAGACGGCCGCGCCGTCATCAAGCCCAAACAGTCGCGCCGGGGAATTGGAGGAGGCTCCGGTTTCGCCGCCGCCGTGGTCCTGGTGCCGGGTTCTGGGCCTGATCGGCAATTACTATGTTGCCATGGAGACGGAAGACGGCCTGGTTCTTATGGACCCGCGCGCCGCGCACGAACGGGTTCTTTATGAAAGGTTTATGAAGGAGGCCGGCGGCGGCGAGGTCGTTGCGCAGAGCATGCTCATGCCCGAAACGGTGGAACTCAAGCCCCGTGATGCCGCCGCTTTGCGAAAGCACATCAAACATCTCAAGAAGCTGGGCTTCGGCATTTCCGAATTCGGCGGCGACAACTTCGTGGTCGACGCGCTTCCGGCGCCGTTCGACGGCGCCTCCGCCTCTTCCATTATAGCCGGCCTCTGCACGGAATTTGCCCAGGCGGGGACCCGCGGGGCAAGGGGACGGCTTCTGGAGGAATCCGTCGCTCAAGCCGCGGCGCGCGCCGCGGTGCGCGCACGGGACCGACTGACGCTCGAAGAAATCGAAAAGCTGGTGGTCGACCTGGCTCGAACGCAAATGCCCTACACCTGCCCGCACGGTCGGCCGACCGTCATACTGACCTCCCTGCGCGAACTTAACAGGAAGTTCGGCCGCGCTTGAGCCTTACCCGCCGGGATCCACGGCCGCATCCGCCCGCTGTTTTTCGAGATAGACATGAATGACGGGATGGGTCGCGCGGGCGGGCAAGATCAGTTCGATCAACTCGCCGTGGGTGATATCGGGCGGGGAATAGACAAGTATGACCGGTATGCCCTTGCCCATTTCAGCCAGTGCCTTTATCAGATCCGATGCCGTCGCCACGGCACGCTCTGTGATTTTCAAGTCGGGCCGGATCGAATCGTCCTTCCAGACCTGCTCGATATGCATCAACACCGCGGCGATCTTTGAGCCGTCGCGGCGCAGGTGCAGTTCCCAGGGCTGCGATATGCGTTCTTCCCTGCGGCGGTTTTGTTCGTTCGGCACAAAAGCTTTGTAGTAGAGCTGCCCTTCCGCGGGCGGCTCGACGCGTATGCCGCGTTCCGTCTCCACCGAACTCAGAACGGCGCAAAGCTCATGGATAACGCCGAGCGGAAGCGCGTCATCAAAACACAGCGTCACGAAAGGATCGTGACCATCGCGCACCAGGGACACAAAATCCTCCAGTACATCGTTCAGCTTCGCCGCCCGGAGCCGCTTCTTGCAACCGGCGCCGGTCAAGTCAAAGATCAGCTCGTTGAGCGTCTTGACTTTGCTTTCCGCTTCGGCGCGCGCCGTAAGGTCGAGCTCCGCCACGCGTCTCTTCCCGTCCGTGTATTCGGGTTGCAGCACGATCTCCAGCAGCCTGTTGGTCGGCAGCATGAAATCGGCTTGGGGCGCGACCCTGCCGTAGACTTCGGCCTGCACTGCCCGGCGCGGCACATCCAGTACCGTTGTCGGCTCGTTGTAGGTCGAGGCCACTGAATTGGGTCCCTGCACATCGGCCGCGTAAACTTTTTCGCCGGGACGCTGCAGGGAGTCAACAAGCTCGGAGCCTACGAAAACGAGACCGCCCTCAGACCAGGACTCGCCGCTTCGGCTGTCGATCACCAGCTTATCGAACCGGACGGGACCGAAGGCCGGACCCGGCGGCAGCGCCGCCACAGATGCAATGACGCGCTCGCCCTTCGGCCAGAAACGCATCTTTTGCGCATCGATCGGGCGGCCGCTTTCCATGCCGATGAACTCCAGCGCGCGATGCACGTCGCCGGGCGCGGCAAATGCCGTGGCCAGTGATTCGTAGTCGTGTCCGCTGTTTTGGGCGATCAGAAAGAATTCCACGATGTCCTTCGGACCGATGCCGGTAGCCTTCGCGTACACGCTGACGCGGACAGCCTTGCGGTCGGCCAGCAGGCCGGGCAGGACCAGCAGATCGGGATTGTCCTTGAACTTTTCAATCTGTTGCAGATGCATCTGCTCGACTCGCGCGGACAATCCGGCAGCGCCAATTCCGCAGGGGTTCTCCGCAAGCGCCGGCGCGGCCGTGCAAAGCAAACACAGAAGATAAGCTCTGAGCCTTCTTTTCATATCTGTTCTACTCCTTACAACGTTCATGGAAGCGTATGTTTTAGGCTTTCACCCGCGATCCGATCGCCGCCTCGGAGACAGTTGCACCGTTGCGGGCCTTGCGCTACTATGTGCGCAAAGAACCTTGGGGAGAAGAAAAAGATGCTGGACATAAAGTTAATTCGCGAAGCGGAAGACAAGGTCCGCAACGGCCTGCTGGCCAAGGGAGCGGATCCCGGGACCGTGCGGCGCCTGCTGGAAATCGACGGGCGGCGTAGGCAGTTGCTGACCGATGTCGAGCAGCTCAAGAACACCCGCAACACGGTTTCCAGGGAAATAGGCGCCCTCAAAAGGAAAGGCGAAGACACCGCCGAATTGCAGGTTTCCATGCGCGATCTCGGCAGCCGCATCGGCGAACTCGATGCCCGGGTGCGCGAGACGGAGCAGGAACTCAGCGCTGCGATGCTGCTGATTCCTAATCTGCCGCACGACTCGGTGCCGGTGGGACACGATGAGTCCGCGAACAGCGTCGTGCGGGAGGCCGGTCTGAAGAGGCGGTTCGAATTCGAACCGAAGGGCCATGTCGAGATCGGCGAGCGGCTCGGCATCCTCGATCTCCCGCGGGCAACCCGCATGACCGGGCCGGGTTATCCGCTGCTGGTGGGAACGGGCGCCAGGCTCGAACGGGCGCTGATCAACATGATGCTCGACATGCATGTTCGCGATCACGGCTACACCGAAGTTTGGCCGCCCGCGCTCTGCAACACCGCCGCGATGACCGGCACGGGCCAGCTTCCCAAGATGGCCGACGACATGTATCACGTCGAGGCGGACGACCTGTGGCTGATTCCGACCGCCGAGGTGCCGGTAACCAACTATTTTCGGGAGGAGATAATCGAAGGGCCGCTTCCGATCCGTCTGACGGCTTATACCCCCTGCTTCCGGCGCGAAGCCGGCGCCGCGGGCAAGGAAACGCGCGGTATTATCCGCGTGCACCAGTTCGACAAGGTCGAGATGGTCAAGTTCACGTCGCCCGAGACCTCCTATGACGAGTTGGAATCGCTGGTCGACAACGCGGAGGACGTGTTGCGCAGGCTGGAACTGCCGTACCGGGTTCTGCAACTTTGCAGCGGAGACCTCAGCTTTGCCGCCGCGAAATGTTACGACATCGAGCTGTGGGCGCCCGGCCAGAAAGCCTGGCTGGAGGTTTCGTCGTGCAGCAACTTCGAAGATTTTCAGGCCCGGCGCGCCGGCATACGGTTCCGGGACGGCAAGGGCAAGGTGCGTTTCGTGCATACTCTGAACGGGTCAGGGGTGGCGCTGCCAAGGCTGATCGTCGCCCTTCTCGAGAACGGACAGCAGGCTGACGGATCGGTGGTTCTGCCCGAGGCCCTGGCGCCGTACATGGGCGGTATTTCGAAAATCGAGGTCGCGGAAGCTGATCAACCGGCTTAAATCGACGATAGCGGCGCACAAACTGTTCGCGCGCGGCGAACACGTTCTGGTCGGCGTATCCGGAGGCGGCGATTCTGTCTGCCTGCTGACGGCGCTCCACATGCTGGGGCCCGACCTTGGTATAAGGGTTACCGCGGCCCATCTCAATCACGGGATTCGCGCAGCGGCAGGTGACGCGGACGAAGCGTTTGTGCGCCGATTGACCGCCGATATGGGAGTACCTCTGGTAGCTGGCCGCATGAAAGTGCCCCTGCGGGCGCGGAACGCGGGGGTATCCCTGGAAATGGCGGCGCGCGAGGCGCGTTATTCCTTCTTTGCGCGCTCGGCCCGCCGCGCGGGGGCCGACGTTGTGGCCACCGCGCATACGGCCGACGACCAGGCGGAGACCGTTCTGCTCAAGCTCGCGCGCGGGGCCGGCGCGACCGGGCTCTCGGGCATCGCCAGGCAGACATGGGCCCGCGGGGTTCGCGTGGTCCGTCCGCTGCTCGACGTGACCCATGCTGAAGCGTGCGCTTTTCTGCGTTCGCACGGCGTCGGCTGGAGGGAAGACGAGACCAACCTGGACACGGCATTTCTAAGAAACCGCGTGCGCCACGAGATCCTCCCGCTGATGGAAAAGACGCTCAATCCCGGCCTGCGGAAGACACTTTCGCGGACCGCCGACGTCCTGGCCGGCGAAGACGAGTGGCTGACGGAGATCGCCCGCGCCGCACTGGCGGATTGCCGCGAACCTGGAAGCCGGGAACTTTCCGTTTCGCGTTTGCTGCAATACCGGCGAGCGGCCCGGCGGCGCGTGCTTCTGCTTTGGCTGAGCGAGGCCGGCGTTCCTCTCCCGCGGATCGATTTCGAACTAGTCGAGCGTGTGGACGATCTGTTGAAGGGGCGCACGGGAAGGCTGGTTAACATCGGCGCCTTCTCCGTCAGGAGATCCTACGACCGGCTTGCGGCCGTTCAGGCCGGCGCCATGAAGATCCCCCCGGAGATGCGCGAGGCTTTGCCCGTGCCCGGCGAGATTACGTTGCGCGAGGCCGGCCTGCGGATCAGAACCACGCTGGAACCCGGCATCGCGAAGCCCGTCGGGGGCGCGCCGGGCAGATTGCCGGCGCTCGCCTCGATCTCGAAGCGCGCCGTCGGCCGCAAACGCATCTATGTGCGCTTCCGGCGTCCGGGGGACCGGATGCGACTGCCTGGCATGCGGGGCAGCCGCAAACTTCAGGACATCTTCACGGATGCCAAGGTGCCGCGCCATCTGCGCGAGCGCATTCCCGTGGTTGAATGCGGCGGCGAAATAGCGTGGCTTCCCGGCTACCGCGTGGCGCTCGGCTGGGAAGTGCAGGCGACCGAACGGAAGGCCATCCAGATTCGTGTCGAGGGGATCTGATTTGACCCGCTGTTTCCGGGATTGTAGTATGATGAATTGAGGAGTACAGGAGTCCGAAAAAGAGAACAGCAACGGAAGACGCTCTGCCATGACCGACGGAAGAAACAGTACCCCACCCCCCGTACCGCCGCCCAAGACTCCGCCGCGGCGTCCGGACATGGATGCTCAGCAGCCTCCCATGCGCGGCATACTGGCCTGGCTGCTCATCATCGGACTGCTGCTGTTCATTGCCTTTCGCGTGATGAAGCTTCAGGATGTGCGCGAGGAAATACCCTACAACCCCGATTTCGTCCAGCTTGTCAGGAACGGGCAGGTGCGCAAGTGCGAAATCGTGCGGGAGGTTTCAGGCATCGAGTACATTCGCGGAGAATTGGCGCCGGCCGAGGGCGCCGACCCATCGGCGCCGCCGCGCAAGTTCAAGGTTTATATCACTCAGGCCGACCAGGACCTGAAGAGCTTCCTGATTCAGAACGGGGTGGAGTTCAGCGTGCCGCCTCAGAATCCTTACCTGTGGCAAATACTGTCCAGCGTTCTGCCGGTGGTGTTGATCTTCGGCCTGTTGTATTTCCTGTTCATGCGGCAGATCCGGGCGGCGGGACACGGCGCTCTGAGTTTCGGCAAGAGCCGCGCCAAGTTGCTGAACCGCGACACCAACAAGGTCACTTTCTCCAACGTGGCCGGGATCGACGAAGCCAAGGAGGAAGTCCAGGAGATCATCGAGTTTCTCAAGGACCCGAAGAAGTTCCAGACTCTCGGCGGACGGATTCCGAAGGGCGTGCTGCTGATGGGCCCGCCGGGGACCGGCAAGACGCTTCTGGCCAAGGCCATTGCCGGCGAGGCCGGAGTACCTTTCTTCAGTATCAGCGGGTCGGACTTCGTCGAGATGTTCGTGGGCGTGGGAGCGTCGCGCGTGCGAGACATGTTCGAGCAGGGCAAGAAGAACGCGCCGTGCATTATCTTCATCGACGAGATCGACGCGGTTGGGCGCAGCCGGTTTACGGGTATCGGAGGAGGACATGACGAACGCGAGCAGACGTTGAACGCCTTACTGGTGGAAATGGACGGTTTCGACACCCAGGAGGGTGTAATCATCCTTGCCGCGACCAACAGGCCCGACGTTCTTGACCAGGCGCTGCTGCGTCCCGGCCGTTTCGACAGGCAGATCGTGATAGATCTCCCGATGATTGACGGGCGCGAGGCCATCCTGAAAATGCATGCCGCCAAACTGAAGCTCTCGGACAAGGTCGGGTTGCGGCGTCTGGCCAGAGGCACCCCGGGATTCTCGGGCGCCGACCTGGAAAACCTTCTGAACGAAGCCGCGCTGCTGGCCGCGCGCAAGAGCAAACCCGCCGTCGAGATGGACGACCTCGAAGAGGCGCGCGACAAGGTAAAATGGGGCCGTGAGCGGCGCAGCCGCGTCCTGGACGACAAGGAAAAGAAGATCACTGCTTATCACGAAGCCGGGCACGCCTTGGTGATGCAACTGGTCGAAGAAAGCGAGCCGCTGCACAAGATCACCATCATTCCGCGCGGAGTGGCGTATCTCGGGGCAACCATGCAGCTTCCCGAGAAGGACCGCTACATGGAAGGAAAGGTCAAGCTGGAGGGCATTCTGACGGGACTGATGGGCGGACGGGTAGCCGAAGAGATCGTTTTCGGCGACGTGACGTCGGGCGCCGCGTCCGATCTGAAGGAAGCAACCCGAGTGGCGCGGATGATGGTCTGCAACTGGGGCATGAGCGAAGCACTGGGACCTCAGACCTTCGGGCAGAACGAGGAACTGATGTTTCTCGGACGAGAGGTATCAAGGACTCAGGACTACAGCGAAGAGACCGCCCGCAAGATCGACACCGAGGTCAGTTCTTTGCTTGCGCGCAGCCATAAACGCGCGACGGACATACTTACCGAACGCCGCGACAGGCTTGACATGATTGCCGGCGCCCTGTTGGAGCGCGAGACGCTGGAAGGCCGAGACGTGGAAGAGATGGTTGAGCACGGACGCATCCTGTCCGAAGAAGAACGCGAGAAGATCGACAAAGAGAAGAAGGCGGAAGACGAGGAGGATTCTGATGCCGACGGGGCCGCGCCCCAACATGACCGGACCGACAAGGCGGGTGAGGCAGTGAAATCCTGAGTCAGTGCCGCTTGAAACGGGTGCTTGTTTCATGTCTGTAATGTGCGCAAATCGCCCCGTTGAGTGGATATGCGGAAGCAGGACGTTGCGAATCGGCGCATCCCCGCTGGTAATGGGCATTCTGAACGTAACCCCGGATTCCTTCTCGGACGGCGGGCGTTACGTCGATAAGGCGGACGCGGTGGAACAGGCTCTGCGGATGGTCGCCGACGGCGCCGACATTGTCGACATCGGCGGCGAGTCCACCCGGCCGGGCGCCGCGGCGGTGGGAGTGGATGAAGAGCTGAAGAGAGTGCTGCCGGTCCTGAAGGCCGTCCGGCATGAATCGGACGTTTGTATTTCGATCGACACAAGCAAGGCGGCGGTCGCCCTGGCCGCGCTGGATGCCGGAGCCGACATAGTCAACGACGTTACCGCACTCGGAGGAGACCCCGATATGCCGGACGTTGTCAGGCGCAAGGGCGCAGGGGCCGTCCTGATGCATATGCGCGGGACACCGCGTACGATGCAGGTCGATCCGCATTACGACGATGTCGTGGAGGAAGTGGGCGGCTTCCTGGCTTCGCGGGCGGAGGCGTTGATTAAGGAGGGTCTGGAAAGGGAGCGGCTGGCAATCGATCCGGGCATCGGCTTCGGCAAAACCGTTGACCACAACCTGCGGCTCCTGGCCCACCTGCAGTCGATCGGCGCCTGCGGGTTACCGGTGGTGGTGGGGCTTTCGCGAAAACGTTTTCTGGGCAAGTTGACGGGACGGCAGGTGGAAGAACGACTGGCCGGCAGCCTGGCGGCCATGGTCTACTGCGCGATGCGGGGAGTACAGGTTCTGCGTGTGCACGATGTAAAGGAATCGGTGGACGCCATACGCGCCGTAGCGGCGCTGATGGCGGCGGAGAAGGGAGAATCCGCCGGTGTGGAATAACATCCAGTTTATGGCCCTGGGGGATCTGCTGCAGATTCTCGTTCTGGCCTTCGGCTACTACTACATATTTCTCTTCTTCCGCGGCACCCGCGGCGCGCCGGTCCTGGTGGGATTAATTCTCGTTATCACCGTCCTGCTCGGACTCACGCAGGTTTTTCGTCTCGATGCCCTCAACTGGCTGCTGCGCCGTGTTTCGGTCTTCCTGGGCGTGGCGCTGCTAATCATCTTTCAGCCGGAGTTCAGGCGGGCCCTGGCCGAACTCGGCAAGCAACCCGTATTCGCGGTTTCGGCCGACAGGCGCAGTACCGTTGACCACGTGGTGCGGGCGACGGTCATGCTGGCCGAACAGCGGGTTGGGGCCCTGATAGCCCTCGAGCGTGAAATAGGCACGCGCGCAATTCAGGAGAGCGGCGTGAAACTGGATTCCAGCGTGACGCCCGAGCTGCTTGCGAGCATCTTCTTCCCGCATACGCCGTTGCATGACGGCGGCGTGATCATCCGCGGCAATCGTATCGTGGCTGCCGGATGCGTCTTTCCGCTTTCGCAGAACCCGGACCTCCACAAGCAGCTCGGTACGCGGCATCGCGCCGCCGTGGGCATCTGCGAAGAAACCGACGCCGTAGTGGTGATTGTCTCTGAAGAGACGGGAACGATATCCGTCAGCTACCGCGGCCGGCTGAGCCGCGGGCTCGACGAAGAACGCCTGCGCCGCTTCCTATCCGCGCTGCTGCTGAAGGGGCAGAAGGCCGAGAGCGCATGGAAACGCGCCAGGGAGCAGCTGGATCTGACGCCGGAAGGTATCGCTAAGTCGGACAAAATGACCGGCAAGGAGGAGGCAGGTGCCCGGTAAGCTGACATTGTTGGTCCGCATGTTGATCAACAACTGGTGGTTGAAACTGCTGGCCTTGAGCCTGGCGGCCGTGAGCTTTTACGCCATCCGCGAAACCACCGGTTACGAGGTGGACTACAGTATTCCCGTAGAGGTCTCGGTCGAGCCGGGGATTGCGGTTCTGAACCAGGAACCCGCCACCGTCAGGGTGCGTTTCCGAGGCTCGCGCGATGACCTGCTGCGCCTTGACGAAAGACATATCAAAGCCGTCGTCGCGCCCAAGGCCGGTGAGCCGGACGGCTCCGAGAAAGCTGTGACTCTTTCGGCGCGGGACGTCGAAGGCGCCGCCGGAGTGAATATCGTGAAGATCGAACCGTCCGTAGTGCTCTTGACCTTCGACCGGGAAGTGGAAACAACCGTGAGCGTGGCGAAACCCAGGACGATAGGGACGCCCCTGATCGGCACCGTTTCAGTCGAGCACGAACCGGTAACCGCGAAAATACGGGGGCCGAAAAGACGTCTGGCCGAGATGAAGCAGAAAGGCAGAGACAAGGTACAGACGGAGCCGGTGGACGTGGACGGACGCGTGGAGTCATTTACCAAGAAGGTGCGCATTCTTCCTCCCAGCGAGGCCTGGGTATCGCGCATCGAACCTTCCGAGGTGACCGTCAAAGTCAACATAATCACCGAGATTGAAACAAGAACCTGGAAACAGATTCCCGTTCGCGCCATAGCACGGCCGGGCGACGCGCGGGAGATCTATTTTGAGCCGCCGGCGGTCGACGTAACGCTGGAGGGGCGCGTCGAGGTGCTGGACGGCATAGGCGACGACACGATCAGCGTACTGGTCGACTGTTCGGAGCTGGAGACGGCCGCAACCTATGAACTTCCGGTACTCGTTCACCTCCCGTGTCAGACGGAAGTGCATCCGACGGTCACGCCGGAGACGGTCAAAACCTTCATCCGGGAGAAGTGACGGTATTCGGGCGCGAGTGCGACATCGCAAAGGTTGAATGGATGGCAAACAGCGGCAAAGAACCGGACATCGGATTGCGTCTGACCTGGGGTATTCTGCTGGCAGCGCTCTGCCTTTTCCTGGCCTTGAGCATTTTTTCTTACGAGTGGCGCGACATCAGCCTGCTGAAAGTTCCGCCCAACAGCCCGCCTCACAATCTGATCGGTCCGGTCGGCGCGTGGCTGTCTTTCGTTCTGCTGATAACTTTCGGAGCGGGGGCCTATCTGGCGCCGTGGCTGTTTCTCGCGATGGGCGCCATGCTTGTTCTGAATCGCGAAGACCGGGTATGGCCGCGGCTGGCCTGGGCGTTCGTTTTCATGCTGGCGGTGGTATGCCTGCTGCAGCTCAACAGCGCCACTTGGGAGCCCATGTGCCGCAAGCACAATCTGCCGGCGGACGCGGGCGGTATTTTTGGGCGGGTATTGATGCAGGACCTTCTTATGGAATGGGTCGGGCCGGTGGGGGCCGGTATCGTTGCCTGGTGCCTGTGCCTGGTCGCGCTGCTGATGGCTGTCAGGGTGCGGCGGCTCATATCCGGCTGCCGTTCGGCGGCTGCTTTTGCGCGGGCACAGAGCGAGCGCATTCGCGTCTACCTGGAGGAACGGCAGGATCGCCGCCGCCTGATAGAACGCGAAGAAAGGCAGCTCGAGAAGCGCAGAAAACGTCTGGAACGTTCGATTCGCGAGAAGAAGAGAAGAATGGAACAGCGGGAGGAGCGCCCGGCGCCGGAGACGCCGCCCTCTCCGGAGAAGACTCCCGAGCCGGTGCGAGCGGCAAATACGTTGCCTCGCGCTTCGTCAACGGCCGCGACGGCCGAAGACGCCACGGAACGCCGGTACGAGCTTCCGCCGTTGAGTGTGCTTGAGCGGGCACCCGCCTCGAAGCGGGACGGAGTGCGGGCCGACACCGAAACCACTTCGAGAATATTGGTTGGAACGCTGGCCGAATTCGGCATAGAAGCGGAAGTGACCAATGTTGAAGTCGGCCCCGTCGTGACCCGTTACGAGCTTCTGCCGGCCGCCGGCGTAAGGGTCGAGCGTATTGCCGGGCTCAGCAACAACCTGGCGCTTTCGCTGAAGGCAACCAGCGTGCGCGTGCAGGCGCCGATACCCGGCAAGGGCGTGGTGGGCATAGAGGTGCCGAATACCGTCTCCAAAACGGTCTACCTGCTGGAAGTGCTGGAAGGGAAGGCTTGGAGAGAAAGCCGGGCCCGCCTGCCCCTGATCCTCGGTCAGGACGTCGGCGGCAGCGACATCATTGGCGACCTTACCGCCATGCCGCACCTGCTGATTGCAGGCGCCACCGGTTCCGGCAAGACCGTCTGCATGAATTCGATTCTGGCCGGCTTGCTGATGTCGCGCTCGCCGGAGGAATTGCGTCTACTGCTTGTCGACCCGAAAATCGTGGAATTCGCGGCATACAACAACCTGCCGCACCTGGTCGTGCCCGTCGTCACCGATCCGCACAAGGTGGCGCTCGGTTTGCGCTGGGCGATCAATGAGATGGAAAGGCGCTACAAGCTTTTCGCAAGGGCCGGCGTGCGGAACATCGAGAGCTACAACGGCCGTGAGATTGTCAGGCAGACGGACCTGTTCGGGGAAGAACCGGCCGCCTCAGGCGAAGATTCCCCCGAGCGGCTGCCATACGTTGTAGTAGTCATCGATGAGCTGGCCGATCTGATGTTGGCGGCCCAGGCGGAGATTGAAAACTGCGTTGCGCGTCTGGCCCAACTTTCCAGGGCCGTGGGAATCCACATGATCATTGCCACGCAGCGGCCTTCGGTGAATGTCATCACCGGCACGATCAAGGCCAATTTTCCCGCCCGTATCGCCTTCCAGGTGGCGCAACGCGTCGACAGCCGCACCATTCTCGATACGATCGGCGCCGACAAACTGCTCGGACGGGGCGACATGCTTTACCTGCCGCCAGGTTCGAGCAAGCTGGTACGCGCGCAGGGAGCGATGACATCGGATCAGGACGTCCGGCGGATAACCGACTTTATCCGCAACCAGGCCGAACCGGAGTACGAGCTGGAAATCAAGGAAAAGCTCGACAAGAGCAGCGGGCAGGAGACGGCCGATGTTGACGACGGAAGCGACGAAGAACTGATCGGCAAGGCCGTCGACATCATTCGCGAAACGAGGCGCGCTTCGACTTCTTCGCTCCAACGCAGGCTGCGAATAGGATACACGCGCGCCGCCAGGATAATAGATGTCCTCGAGGAAAGGGGAATCCTGGGGCCGCCCAGAGGCGCCGAACCACGGGAAATCCTTATTGATCTGGATGGAGATATCCCGAATAATGACGATGACGTCCCGGAGGATTGATCATGGCACTCGGCAACCAGTTGCGCGAAGCGCGGCGGCGCATGAAGCAGACCGCTTCCGAAGTAGCGGCGGCAACTCGCATGAAAGTCCAGATTGTTGAAGCCATCGAAAATGAAGACTTCAGCAAGATCGCCGCGCCTATTTACGGTAAAGGCTTTATCCGCTTGTACGCCGAGCACGTCGGCCTGGAAGCGCAGCCTCTCATCAACGAGTACATGGAGCGCTTCGTTGAATCCAAAACGCCGTCTCTGATAAGCGAGGAATCGCCCGCCGGGGAAGTTCATTCCCCTCCTGAAGTGGAGGCCGAGCCCGAGGCGCCGCCCGAAGAGGAAGCGCTGGATCTTTTTTCCCGCATCGACCGGGAGCCTGGCCCGAGAGGCGAAGGCCGGGGCATGCGCATCGCGCGCGGGACAGGGAAACCGAATGTCCGAGTCCCCACCTGGGGCGAGATGCTCAAGCCGGCGTCGGAGTACTTCCGCCGGGCGTGGCTCGGGCTCGCTGCCCGGCTGCATCCCGTCGAAACCGCGCCGGCCGAACCTGAAGCCGAAGCAACCCCGAAGCAACCGGTCAGCGGACTTCCCCTGCGAGCCGTTTCGATTACCGTTGGAATCGTAGTGATACTGATCTTCATTGCTTCTGGTCTCAGTCGCTGCGTTGGCGGCAGCCGCATAGAGCAGGGGGACGAAATACAGCCCGAAACACTGCGCCTGGGTATCGAGCCCCCATCGCCGTATTTCGAATAGCGCGAAAGGCTTCGCGAGGAAATCCTGCGCTTGAATTCCAGTATGCCCCCATCCGGCAAAGAAAAACTCACGTCCGCGCCGGCATCCGCCGTCACCGTTGGATTCGTCAGCCTGGGATGCTCAAAGAATCTCGTAGACTCGCAGCATATGGCCGGGGTGCTTCTTTCGGAAGATGTAGCCCTGGCGCGCTGCGCGGAAGAAGCCGATATCGTACTCGTAAATACTTGCGCTTTCATCGAGGAGGCGCGTCAGGAGTCCATCGAAACAATCCGCTCGGTCTGCCGCCTGAAGACCGAAGGCGTCTGCAAAGCCGTTCTAGTAACCGGATGCATGCCGCAGCGCTACAAGAAGGATCTGCGGAAGCTGCTGCCGGAGGTCGACGCATTCCTGGGACTTGATGAACTGGACCAGGTTGGCGAAGTCGCGCGGCGGCTTGCCGGCGGTGAGAAAGGGATCCTGCGCGTGTCGAACCGATCCAGCGCCCTCTTTGAACCACGCTACCCGGCTCTTTCGTTTACGGGCGGACCGTATGCCTACCTGAAAATCGCGGAAGGATGCAATCACCCATGTTCCTTCTGCGCGATTCCTTCAATTCGCGGCCGCCACAGATCCAGGCCGCTGAAGAGCATCGTTGCCGAGGCCGAATCCCTGCTGGCAGAGGGATTCAAGGAACTGAACATTATCTCGCAGGACGTCACTTCGTACGGGCGCGACCTCGGCGACGGCACGAGCCTGACGCGTTTGATACGCAACCTCGGCGCGATCGGCGGCGCTTTCTGGATACGCCTGCTTTACGGGTACCCTTCCCGCGTGTCGGACGAACTGCTGGAAGCCATGGGCGTAACGGAACAGGTCTGCCGGTATCTGGATGTGCCGATTCAGCACAGCCACCCTGATATTCTGAAGGCCATGGCGCGCGCGGGGACCGCGAGAGCGGTCCGGTCACTGCCGGCCAGGGCCAGGAAGATAATGCCGGATGTGACACTGCGCACGACCTGCCTCGTGGGATTTCCCGGCGAGCGGGAATCGCATTTCGAGCACCTTCTTGAATACCTGCGTGAAACACAATTCGATCACGTCGGGGTCTTCGCGTACTCGCCGGAGGAAAACACCCGTGCGTACGGCATGCCGGGCCGGCCCGCTAAGGCGGTTGCCGACGGGAGACGCCGGCGCCTGATGCTGGCCCAGAAGGAAATCGTGGACCGCAAGAACGCTGCGCTCGCGGGGCTTGAGACTGAAGTGCTGCTGGAGTACCCGGCGGCGGGAAAGCGCGGCGCCTGGATCGGGCGATCCCGGCGCCATGCTCCGCGCGTCGACGGATGTGTCTTCGTCGGCGGCGTCGGGCGCGACGCAGCGCCCGGCACATTCGTCCGCGCACGCTATACACAGCCGTGCGACTATGATATGAAAGCGCGATGTATAAGCCGATAACAGCCCGAGTCACGGCCGACAGGGCTGAGAGTCGGCTTTGATTTGTTCGATCGCAGCGGAGGAAGCATGGCACAGGAATGGGACATCAAACCGCGCTCGGCGGCTTGTATGGCATGTGAGAACGAGTTCGACGACGGTGACATCTGTCACTCGGCGCTGGTGCCCGGCGAAGAGGGTTACCGCAGAGCGGATTTCTGCGACAACTGCTGGCAGCATGGCGCCGGCGGTATGTCGCCGTTCAGCACCTGGCGCGGACGGTTTGTCAGGCCGTCTCCGCCCCCCGAAGAGCCGCTCAAGAAAGAGAATGCCGAGTCTCTGCTGAGGCGTCTCATGGAAGACGAGCAAACCAGCCGCAATGTCATCTACATATTGGCCGTCATGCTCGAACGCAAGAAGGTGCTTGTCGAGAAGGATGTCAAACCCGGGGATGACGGCTCTTCGCTGCGCGTCTACGAACATCGGACCACGGGCGAAAGCTTCCTGATTACCGACCCCCATCTCCTGCTGGACCAGCTTGAAGCCGTTCAACAGGAAGTGATCGAAATGCTCGGGGGGCCGGCCGAGACCGCCGCGGTCGAAGAGCAAGACGTTCCCGGTCGGACGGAAAGCGAATCGCGAGACCAGCCGCAGAGCCATGTTTGATGTTGTCATCCGCGGGGGACGGGTTCTCAACGGCGCCGGATCCGAACCACGCCGCGCCGACGTCGGGGTCCGGCGGGATTTGATTGAGGCCCTCGGGAGCCTGACGGATGTTCCCGGCCGGCTGACGATCGATGCGGGCGGCAAGATTGTGTGTCCCGGCTTCATAGACGTCCATTCTCATTCCGACACCTACCTCTTGATCGAGCCCGGCGCCGACAGCAAGATGCTGCAGGGCGTGACAACCGAAGTCGTGGGCAATTGCGGGGCCTCGGCCGCGCCGCTGGCCGGAGAATACCGCCTGCCTTCCGACTGGCGCGACAAGCCCTACCCCGCCGGGTGGAGCAGCGTGGCCGAGTACCGCGCGCTGCTTGAACAGGCCCGTCCGGCGCCCAACGTGGTCCTGCTGGTGGGCCACAACACACTGCGCGCCGGCGTCGTCGGCTACGAGGATCGCGCGCCGACGCCCAAAGAGATGAAAGCCATGATCGCGCGGCTCGAACAGGCTCTTGGCGAAGGCGCACGCGGTTTCAGCACGGGTCTGATCTATGCACCCGGAATGTTTGCCGGCTACGACGAGATCGTGCGGCTGGCGGCAGTTGTTGCCGCGTGCAACGGCGTCTATGCCAGCCATATGCGCAGCGAAAGCAACCATCTCCTGGAAGCCGTTGCCGAAACGTTGGAAGTCGGGCGCAAATCAGGCGTTCGCGTGCAGATTTCGCATCTGAAAGCCGCGGGACCCGCGAACTGGGGCCTTATGGATCGGGCGTTGGAAGCGGTGCGCGCGGCTCGGGCGGGGTCTGTTGATGTCGCTGCCGATCGCTATCCTTACACGTCTTCCTGTACCGACCTTGACATCGTCTTTCCGGCCTGGGCCCAGGAGGGCGGTCGGGACGCTGTCCTGGCGCGGCTGGCGGATGCCGGCTCACGGCGCCGGCTGCGGGATGACCTGTGCCGCTCGCGGCCGGAAGCCTACTGGCAAAGCGTCACCATCGGCGCGACCTACCACCCCGACAACTCGGCACTGCGTGGTCTGCCCCTGCCCGAAGCCGCCCGGCGGCTTGGCATGGAACCGGTGGATGCGGTGCTGCACCTTGCCGAGACCGACGGGTTGCGGACCGGCGCCTTCTTTGCCGGCATGAGCGAAGATAACATGCTGAAGGTTCTGGCCGAACCGTACGTCATGATCGGCTCCGATGCATCGCTGAGGCGGCCTTCGGGTCCGCTTGCTCGGGACTATCCGCATCCCAGGGCTTACGGAGCGTTTCCGCGTTTTCTTAGAATGTCCCTCGACGGCAGGACCGTGACTCTCGCCGAGGCCGTCAGAAAGATGACATCTTTGCCGGCCTCACGCTTCGACCTTGCCGACCGCGGGAGCCTTCGAACGGGGATGAAGGCCGACATTCTGGTATTCGATCCCGCGACCGTCCGGGACAAGGCCACCTACGCAAACCCGCATTGTTTCGCCGAGGGCATAGCCCATGTGCTGGTCAACGGAGTGCCGACGGTCCGGAACGGCCGCATAACCGGCCGCCGCGCAGGACGATTCCTATAGCCCGGACTGGTCGGGGCGGTCGGATTCGAACCGACGACTTTCAGCTCCCAAAGCTGA
>Ga0180436_10001709_pt1 | contig 21275 bp, 20 predicted proteins | sample SS_ome_2_FD_132434 | JGI IMG/M metagenome (GOLD analysis project Ga0180436, IMG submission 132434) | Hypersaline lake sediment archaeal communities from the Salton Sea, California, USA - SS_3_S_2 metaG | ecosystem: Environmental > Aquatic > Non-marine Saline and Alkaline > Hypersaline >...
AGGGTACATGGATAGAGATAATATCGGATCCCTTTAGTACTTCTTCGAGATTTTTTTTCATACTTATAATATCACCCTCATACTTTTCAGCAGGGATATATGGGTCATATGCAATAATCTTTAAACCCATTGCCGCTAGCTTTCCCGCAAGTGCCCTGCCTATTTCACCAAAACCGATTATGCCCACGGTTTTCCCCAGCATTTCTATAGCAGTAACCATGTATCTAATACCAAAATTGCCATTTCTTACTTCCCTGTCCATATTCAGCATATTTTTGGATAGGGCAAGCATAAGGCCAAGAGCATGTTCGGCAACAGAATCGGTATTCGAACCCTTTGCATTTGTAACTGTTATTCTTCTTTCTGCAGCTGCCTTAAGGTCGACATTGTCAGTTCCCACACCATGCCTGGCAATTATCTTCAGGTCTGGAAGTTTCTTCATTGTTTCCCCTGTTATTCTGGCAATACGGACTAGCATGCCCTGGCAATCCTTCCCGGATTCTATGATGGCATCCTGACTGATGCTTTTGGCAAATTTTACAGTAAACCTTTCTCTAAGAAGCCTGATGCCACTCTGGTGTATGGATTCGGTAAGCAGTATTCTTACAGGCCGGTCATTAACTTTTATCTTATTATCTGTCATTTCCTCTTCCTGTCCCTAAGCTGGTACATCTGTCTCCTTAATGCCTGCAGGTCTTCTATATCCATTCCCATTCCCTTTCTCTTACGGCATCTGTCAATGACGAAGTTTTCAGCTTCTATTACTTCCCGGCATGCTTCTACCAGCCTCCCTGAGACCTCTTCGGGTATTTTTACTACACCATGGATATCTGCATGCAGCAGGTCTCCAGGCTCTACCTCAATACCTCCGATATTGACAGTTGAACCTACTTCTGTCAGATGAACATTTGCATGAGACACAAGTACACATTTTGCAAAATATGCAAAACCTGCTTCTTCTGCATCCTTAAGATCCCTTACTCCTCCATTTGTAATAACAGAATTACAATTAAAGACCATATGTATTGAAGTATTTACTCCTCCCCAGAAAGAACCAAGCGGTTCAGGATCAATATCCTCTAGGACAGCTATCTTCAAACCCTCAAATTTACTAAGGTTTTTATAGTGCACCGTAACCAGCTTTTTTTGCTCTTCTGAGGGGGGTGATTGTGCCGATATCTTGCCTGTAACAGCATATCCTACAACCGGCTTGCTGAAGGGTAATATGCATCTGATCTCGGGACCCATATATCCTTCAGTATTTGATCTTACCCCAAAACTCTCTATAGCATTGCATATTGTGGGAGTATCGAACTTTCTTAGTTCTTCTAATTGTTCATCTGTCATTCTTTTCATAATCTATAACTCCGGATTATTTGTTAATTGGTCTTTATCTTTACCCCTGCAGGATATTTTTCTTTTATATGCTCTACAAGAGCAATAGTCTTTTTGATTATTGCCCTGCAGTATTTTTCACCTTTTTCACTGGTTGCCAGTGTAGGATCTCCCACTATACCATGTTCCAGGTCTGTATATTCAGGCGAGCTTACTGTACCTTCGTCAAACCTTAAGGGTTTTGAAGAATTAGTTTCAGAAGGATTAGTGACAAAATCACTGCTGATTATTGGCGTCCCGGTTTCTTTTACGGCCTTGTCCATGTCTATATAATCAGGAAAACAGTAGAGCCCTATAGATGTCTCCGCCTCATCTGCATGCCAGAAAGGCATCTCAAATATATCATTATGGATATCCTTTACCATATTCTGGAACATTACAGAAAGCACAAAATAACCTTCCAGGCCAAGTTCCTGGACGGTATAATTAGTCACAAATGCCTGTCCGTGGCCGAAAAATAGTATGAACTTATTATATCCCGCTTTTGAAGCACCCCTTACAACATCCTTTATAAGGGACCTAAGAGTATCATTTGAAAGAGGCACAGTGCCGGGAAAGTTGTGATGGTGATGAGGATGTGCTCCATACCAGGGACAGGGAAGGAGCATAGCATCTGTTTTAAGGGCAACCTCTTCCAGCATGGGAAATAGCTGGAGTGTATCATGGCCTGTAGGAAGATGCGGCCCGTGCTGTTCTATTGATCCCAGGGGAAGTATAGCAATATCGCATTTTTTAGAGTGTTCAACTACTTCCTTCCAACTCATATACTGCCACCAGCATTTCTTATTTTTTTCGATAATATTCATCTCTGTCCTTTCGTAAGTATAATATTTATTGCCTGTATAATGCTTCAGCTTCACTCAGCCATGTAAACCTTTCATCATAAGATAATTTGTAAACCTTTTTGTCCCCTGCAAGACCCCAGAGCATATATAACCTGCAGCCCGGAACTGCAAATGAGGTGTGGAAACCTTTATTTATTGTAACTGCAGTGGGGGTGTCGATGGTATAATGCTCATCTATAGTCTTTTCCCGGTTATAAGTGTGATGTATTGCATAAGCACCTCTTGGTCCCTGTGTCTTAAAAAAATAGATCTCATCCAGTGGATACTCTTTTTCATTTTCCGTATCATGCTTATGAGGTGGAAAACCAATCCAGCCACCCGGAACAGATACGGATTCCCCTATTATAATATTACTCTTACCTGACTCCGGACCAAACAGGATCCTCATCTTCCTCTTCCAGCTTAAGGAACCCCTGGTAATCTCATCAATATCTTCCCTGGCTATATAAAGAGGGGTATTTTCCTTTCCAGTAGGTGAGGAATATACCAGGGAATCAAACCCGCTTACGGTATTTATGGTAACCCTGCTTCCCGGAGGTATGAACAGCGCTGAAGGATATTCATCAAATACATCTTTCCTGGATCCCTTTATTCCTTCTAACTTATAGGTCCCTGTGATCACGCTTGCCTCAAAGTCGCCTTGCTGCAGTACCATGACTTGTTCTCTATTTCCAGACTGGTAGCAGGTCTTTTCACCCGGGCCCAGCAATATACGGTCCAGACTCAGATATTGCAGTTCTGAATTTTCATTGTTGATTATACCCGTGTAGCCTTTCTTATCTTTCAGCTGATATGAGTCGCCCATTATCTTCTCCTTAAATAGATTAATTATTCTATTTATCGGTATTAGCTATGATTTATCTGAATCCGGTTTGGTTGCCCCTTCCAGAAGTTCAATGTCAAAACCCAGTTCGGGACAATATAATAGGGAGGAAAAACCTCCCGGGAATTTCGTCTCCTGAACGATCTTTAGCCCTTTTTTTTCTAGGTGGTCAGCTTTATCGCGCAGTTTTTTCACATTAAAAGCTATGTGGTGGACACCATGACCTTTTTTATCTAAAAATTCCCTCTGGTCAATATTTTTTCCGACAGGCTGTACAAGTTCAAGGTCTACCTGTCCCATATGAAAATAACATGTCTTGGTGTATGATTCTGTCTTTCTGCCTTTGTAATAATTTATATATTCTTCCTTGTTCTCATGAATATCCATTATATCCGGTACTTCCATCCCGAATATATCAGCCAGCCTTTTGGCGGTCTCTTCAATATTTTCTACAGCTACACCAACCTGTACAATTACATTATCATCCATGGTTTTCATGATATCTCCTTCACAAACTCTTTGGCAGCTCCTGATGCATCAGGAGCATATATCTCTATGCCGTATCTTCTGGCAAAATCATGGGTTACCGGGGCTCCTCCTACAGCCAGTTTTACGCTGCCTCTCACTCCTGCATTCTCTAAAGCCTTAATATGTTCCGGTATATTGGCAAGTGTTGTGGTAAGTAATCCTGAGAATGCTACTATCTGGGGATTGTGCTCTTTGACTGCATCCACGAATTTTGAGTAATCAACATCAATACCCAGGTCCACTACATTAAATCCCTGGCCTTCTGCCATGATGATAACCAGGTTTTTCCCTATATCGTGAAGGTCTCCCTTTACTGTGCCTATTACCACAGTACCTTTCTCTACCGTAGCCTCATCTCCCTTAAGGAGAGGCTTTAATACTTCCATGGCAGTCTGCATGGTCTTGGCAGAAAGAAGCATATCGGGCATGTAAAGAACACCTTCCCCGAACTTATCTCCTACCTCTATCATGGCAGGAGACAGGGCTTTTTCCACGATGTTTTTGGGGTGCTCTCCACCGTCTACTGCTTTTTTTACCAGCTCTTTAATATCTTTGTAGTTACCTTTAGCGGTAGCAGAGTATATATCATCAAGTATGGGCATGATTATTATCCTTTCTATTAATATCTTCCGTATTTATGTATGGCATTTAGATAGGCTATTACATTCTCATGGGGTATGTAGTTTACTACAGAGTGGGACACAGTCGCTATATAGCCATAACCGGGTTTTAACACTTCCATATGTTTTTTGACTTCGGCATCAACATCCACCGGAGTTCCCTTGGAGAGGGGAAACTCTATGTCTACATTACCGGACAGGCACAGCCTGTCCCCGTAGCGTTTCTTGTAATCAGCATAGTCTATGCCATAGGGGTCCAGGGGGTTTAAGCAGTCCAGCCCCATGTTTATAAGGTCTTCCACTACATCATCTACCTTACCATCAGAGTGAAACATTATAGGTATGCCGGCATTTACAGCAGGCTCAAATATCCTGGCCATCCTGGGCACCCATATCTCTTTCATGAGTTTGGGAGGCAGGAATAGCCCGGTCTTAAAAGCAATGTCATCTGCAGGCCAGATAAAGTCGGCTCCGCCCTCTATCAGGGCCTCTGTTATCTTTACAAAGTGTACTGTGGATTCCTCCAACATCTCTTCTACGAGCTCCCTGTCCTCATAGGCCATCATCATAAAGTCGTTCATCCCGATCACGAATTCATAAAGTGTCTGGGATATGCAGCCGTAAAGACCCCCTACACCTATACTGGAGTTTCTTTTTTTTATAGCTTCCTTGTATTCAGCCAGGTATTTTTTCATATCAGAGAGGTGGCCTTCTGAATCAAGGATAAGTTCTTCATAGTCTTTCCTGTTTTTAACATCCCTGGCATATGCCGGTACCAGGTTGCCTTCGGCATCCTTCCTCCTGTAGGGTGTCCACAGCCCGGCATCAAACAGTATGGCATCCTGCCCGATTATCTCACACAGGTCTAGGTAGTCTTCAGGATACATGGGACGTCCCTGCTCGGCATCTGCCCCCTTGGCCGGATCTCCTCCATATGCAAGGGTGTTTCCGGCAAAGCGGCCCAGTAACTTTTCTACGTGCTTGTCTTCATAGAGGACTTCGAAATTTGGCACCCTGTCTACCGGTTTTCTCTTGAATGCATCCAGGAGTCTCTGTATGTCTGGCTCTCCCGGATATGGGTCAAGGATCTTTGAGTTTATCATGTAAGCCTCCTTCTCTTTAATTTAAACCTATTCCATGATGACCATTATCTTGCCGCCTTTTCTCTTGCCGGCCTCTTCTATGGCATCCATTGCCTTTTCCAGGGGGAATTTTTTTTTTATACAAGGAAGGGTATTTATCTTGCCTCCTGCCATCAACCTGATTACGTTCTTGAATATACCCTTTCCCCCATGTCCTACTGTACCTGTAAGCTGGGAAGCATAGAACTGCATGCGTGAAGCATCGAGCTGGGGATTTTTTGGCCCCAGCCCCACAAGCGATATCTTTCCACCTATGGACATGGATAGCTCCATCTCTTTCATGGTCCTATCCAGGGCACCAGCTGCTTCCAGCTGGAAATCTACTCCTTCTCCGTCCGTGACTCTCATTACCTCACTGTGTGGTGATACCTCAGTTGGATCAAATACATAATCAGCCCCCATATTCCTGGCCAGTTTTTTTCTATTGGCTATGGTCTCGAAACATATAATCCTGGCTGCCCCTGATGTCCTGAATATCTGGATGGCGCTAAGACCAATGGGACCAGCCCCATAAACCGCGACATTTGCTCCAGGATAAAATCCTCCAGGCTCATCAAATATGGCTTTATAGGCAACCGATGTGGGCTCTATGGTGGCGGCAGCGGCAAATACTTTTTCCTGGTCACCTTCATAAGCGTTTTCCAGATCATTTATTTTCCAGCAGTGCATCCCCTTCACAGTTGTGTACTCGGCAATACCGCCATTCACATTTACACCCAGTTCCTCCATATACCTGCACTGTGCTACATGTCCTGATTTGCAGTAGTCGCATTCACCGCACCATAGCATCTGCTCAGAACAAACCCTGTCGCCTACTTCAAGACCCCTGACCATTTTCCCTTTTTCTTCTATTATGCCGCTTATTTCGTGACCTATTACAATAGGAAACCGGCACCAGCCTGGAAACTCCATATATCCTTCATTGTCAGTCTCAATAAAATGCAGGTCTGTACCGCAGATTCCGCAGGCTTTGACTTTTATTAATACATCTCTGGGCCCGACTTCTGGCTCAGGGATATCCTTAAGCTCCAGACGAGGATTTTTAAATACCATATTGCCGTTTTTGGCCTTTTTTATACGCTTCTCCAGTTCACTTACCTCATATTCTTTCCTGGGTGACCACTCAGCGCTGCATACAAGTCCCTTCATTTTAATACATCCTTCCTTCCGGTTATGAAGTATTTATTATTGTCCTGCAGAATATCTTTAATCCTTGATACTTCCTCCGCAGAAGCCTGCAGATAGATAAGGTCAGTTTTCCACCATATAAACTGAAGTCCGCTTTTTATTTGTTGTTTTAAGCTATCCATATCTACTGCTGTATTGCCGATACATATATTATGCCTCCTGCAGGCATCAAATACCCTTGTGGATGCTTTTTTCATTTCCGGATTTGACATGTCCCCTGGTATCCCCAGGCTCATTGAAAGGTCGCAGGGTCCCATTACCACTGAGTCTATTCCATTAACGGATAGTATACTGTCAACATTTTTTACAGCTTCTTTTGTCTCAAACTGCACCACGATAAAGACTTCCCTGTTTTTCTGTTCCAAAAATTTCCTGTGGTCATCTTTGTCCTCTATATCATACCCATAGTTGCAATATGGTGATGCAGGAGAATATCCCCTCTTTCCGTCAGGATGGAATCTTATCCATTCCATGACCTGTTCCACTTCCCTGGCTTCCCTTATCCTGGGAAGTATAAAGCCATCGGCACCTGCATCAAGATATCTGCTGAAAGTGGCGTAATCATATTGTCCTATTTTTATAAAGGGTACAATACCGCTGAGTTTTGATATGGTGACCATATCAGCAATTGTTTCAAGATCATAACTGCCGTGTTCACAGTCAAATATTATGAAGTCAAAACCTGAATTGGAAAATATCCTTCCAATCTGCCTGTTTCTGCATTCAACAACACAGGTACCTATTACCACTCCGCCGTTTTCCAGTTTTTTCCTTAATTTTTTTATATCCACAAAGCTCTCTCAGATCCTATTTTTCTATGCTGCAGCCGATTCTTTATCCGTATAATCAATAGATTTTTTCTAAAAGCAGTCTTTTTAAGTCTTAATATTCCTGATAAAATTTTTTCTGATCATGTTCATTGCTTTTACAGCATCCTGGCTTTTCATGATTTCTTCTATTTCTTTTTCATCAATATTTTTTAATATTTCCCTCATCTGCTTTATAAATTCAACAGATTCCCTGGCAGCACCCAGGGGGTCTTCCCTGTAGGGAAACATATCCAGCACAATGGGGCCGCTGTAGCCCGTCTTTTCCAGCCAGTACAGGAATTCCAGCATCTCAAAGGGATGGATTGAACCTACCATCATATCATCGTCCCATACCTTGTAATTGTCGTTTACATGGACATAGAACAGCTTATCGTCATTCATTGAACATACTGCCACTGATTCTGCGATATTTTCTCCAGCCATATATGCATGGCCGGTATCGATAAGAACACCCACATTATCCCTGTTCACCTTTGTGACCACCATAAGCATCGATGTCACTGAAGCTGTAAAAAGATGGGTCCTGGGCTCCCTGGGTTTATATTCAAGTGCTATTTTTATATTTTTGCTGCCTGCATAGTCAGCTGCCTGGCTGATACTGTCTATTATCTGTTGCCAGCCCCATAAATAATCAGACTGGAAAGAGTAATCATAGCCATCCTGTCCCAGCCACAGGTTGATCATGGGACAATCCAGTATTTCTGCTATGTCTATGGCTTCCCTGATCTTTTTACCCGCAAGTTCCCTGTGTTCTTTTACCGGTGATGTGACTGAACCCCTTCCAAATTCAGGAAGCGAAGCCACATCTGCAGTCACTATGAAAGCCTTCAGCCCATATTCTTTTAAGACATTATCAACTTCCCCCACATTATCCATATTCACATCCCAGTCTCCGTACAGGTCTACGCCTTTCATATCATCGACCTTTGATATCAGTTCTATCTTTTCCTTAAAAGAGGTATCTTTTTTATATCCCTGGGAGAGGAACCTGTCTGCACACTGGCCCCAGAGAGCGATAGTAGTGCCAAATTCTATATTTTCCCTCATTTTCATACTCTTTCCTCCTGGCATTAAAAACAATATTTTGTTAGGCTATAAAATCACTGGCTTTGCATTCCCTGTTAACTATCCATGGAGGCATCTTCCCCCTGGCTATATCCAAAATTACTTCCACAGGGGTCCTGAATATCTCGTCAGGATAGTCTCCTGAGTAACCGGCTATATGGGGTGAAAAAGTAACATTTTCAAACTCCAGCCATTCATTGCCTTCTTTAAGTGGGTGCTCCCCCAAAACATCAATGGCAGCAGCGCTTATCCATTTTTCGCGCAATGCATGTTTAAGACTATCCTCATCTACAATACCTGCCCTGGCCACATTTACAAGTATTGCATCTTTCCTCATCATCTTTAGTTGCTTTTCTCCGATAAGATTATGGGTTTCTTCCAGCAGTGGACACGCTACCATTACATAACGGGATCTCTTTAGGAGTTCTTCCATGCTTACTTTTTTTGCTCCCACTTGTAATATGTCCTCATTACTCACATTGGGATCGAAAACGCGAATATTCATTTTAAAACCTGAAAGCTTCTCTATTATTTTTCTGCCGATCCTTCCGAAGCCTATTATGCCGACATCGGCACCAGTAAGCAGCCCAAAGGGCATTGCAGCTTTTGAATCCCATATGCCTTTTCTTACAAGTCTGTCCTGGTTGGCTATCTGCCTGACTGCGGAAAATAGCATTGCTATGAAGTGGTCGCTTGCCGGTTCGGTGGGATCTTCAGGTGTATGTGCAATTATTATCCCTTTTTCCGTGCATGCTTTCCTGTCAATATTATCAGTACCACTTCCTCCCTTTATTACACATACGGCTTTTTTGAAAATATCCATATTCTCTTCTATTACCAGTCCGCCCCTGGCAGAGGAAATAAATATCACATCTGCATCGGAGGCATATTTTTCAAGCTCTTCCCTTGAATGGCAGTTATGGAATACAAAATCAATATCCTCCTTCCTGAATTTTTCATAAACCCAGTCAGGTACCGGGTGTATATCATTTGCTATAAGGGCGACTTTGAATCTTGGCATTATTTCTCCAATCTGCTTTATCTAAAAATAAAATTTATTTTGCACTAAGAATTAAATATTTACCCAAGGATTTTTAATAAATATCATATCCAACTGAACTTATATATCTTAGGAAAAAAACCTGCTTTCTGCTTTGCATGGTCCGGTGCTTTCTCTTATTACAAGCTGCAGATCCAGCATAATTTCTTCAGGCTTGCCTTTATCGCCTTCAATTCTTTTAATCAAGATAGACAGACAATTATTTGCAATATCTTTTTTTCGATAAGTTATTGACGTTATTCTGGGGTGAAAATAATCATCAATAAACAGGTTGTCAAAACCAAGTACTGAAAAATCATTGGGTACATTCAAGTTCCGGTCCTGTATTGCCCTTATTATTCCCATAGCTAATAAGTCATTATGGGCAATAATTGCTGTTGGTCTTTCAATCATATTAAAAATTTTTTGTGCCTGTACATAACCATCCTTAGGCCAGTAACCTCCGTTTTCTAGGATTAAGTCTTGCTTAAAGTCCAGATTATTTTTCTTAAGCCCTTTTATAAAGCCCTGCATTCGCAACTGGCTATTATATAAGTGGCTGTCTGAATTTATAAATGCTATTCTTTCGTGCCCCAATTTAGCCAGGTAGTCAACAGCCTTGATAGCAGCATTATATCTGTCACCCATAACCGCATCTGTTTCCAGGTCTTTTATTTTTCTTTCTATCAGGACAAATGGGATTTTATACCTAAGAAGATTGTTAAAATTCTCCTTTTTTTCCTGAGTGGCAACAATTATTACACCATCTACCTTTCTGGCAATAAGTGTGTTTATATACCTGATCTCATTATCAGTATTTCTGTTTGTGTTGCACATTATTACACTGTAACCTATTTTATCTGCTAGAAGTTCAATCTCTCTTGATATGAAAGCAAAGAGCGGATTATAACTATCGTTTACGATCAGGCCGATTAATTTGCTTGACCAGCCTCTCTGTACTAATTTTTTTTGACTGGAATTCCTTAAATAACCCCTTTTTTTTATTATCTCATTTACTCTCTTGGCAGTATTATCATTTACGAAACGTGTCTTGTTTATTACATGTGAAACTGTTGCTGCAGAAACATCGGCTTCTTTAGCAATATCTTCAATTGTTACTGTTTTTTTCTTCATAAAATTTACTCAACAATCAGAACAAAATGTCTTTCCTAAATCAAAATATTTGTATTAAAGTAAAAATTAAAAACCCTATATATTGATAACCTTCCCAACAGCCTCAATCTTACGGCTGGCATCCTCAGTATCGGATGTATTTATATATATGCAAAATCCCTTGTTTGGTAGATTATCACAAAGCATCTTTACTTCCTTTTCTATTAGGGCCGGAGTAAAATTAACATCAGAGTATACGATTATTCCTGCCTTTCCATTTTGCTGTATCTTTTTAAACGAATATATAAGCCCGTCGGTTCCCGGTCCGATAGCTTCAGGTTCACGATTTATCTCTATTATCTTTAGATTGGGCAACTTTACCAGGTCATCTAATGTGTATAATGATACAGGATGGATATGGAATATAGTAGAGGGGAAACTTTCATCTATTCTACTGTGGTATTTTAATATAAATTGTCTGTATAATCTGGGAGAAAGTAATGCAGTTGCATCATCCTGGAAAAATTGGCAGACTTCTTTTGTCCATATTCCAAAAAGGTTTGTCACATAACCACTAAACTTGGCTTCCGAAGCAGTAGAATTCAGTATCTTTGCTATTTCTATGAATGCTTCAGTGTAAACACTTCCCATCTTCCTGATTTTATCCGGATTATCGTAAAGTTCAAGCGGAAATTCCTTCTGTCCCAGGGCTGCCGCCATCATATCAGCCGGGCCCCTTAGATGTGTGGAACTGCCAACCGGATAATTATCTCCAAAATTCTCCACTATAGCACGAGTCATGTCTATAACTTTTTTCAGCCATTTATTATTTTCGGATATATCTACAGATACCTTAAATTCGCTCCAGCTCTTTATAAAAGGTTCCGCGTAAAAAGAATCCCTGCCAGCAAAAATAGGACATCCTATTATAGCCTCCGTCCAGGGAATATAAAAATACGGGACAGCTGGATAAAAATAATCAACTCCTATTTTTTCTGTCAAGTCTATAAAATTTTCAAGGTCCTTCAAAAATTCTTCAACTTTGATATCATCTGGTTTTATTTCCCTGCCTTTTGGTATATGCTTAAAAGTATTAACATATGATCTGGCATATTCTTTCCCCAGGATGTTCATGCATAATAAAGGTCTTCTGGTTTCCATTCCGGAAATAAATGCACTATGCCTTTGCTTTATATCTTCAAGATCTCTTTTTACCTGGGTCATAAAGCTCTCCCTATGTCCATTTTTTTGCCTTTTTTAATAATCCTTCTGCGGCTTCCCTGTCAGGTGCTCTGGTAACTATGAAAACTCCTTCTGGACTAAGTTCTTGCATGATAGCATCCATTTTAAAGAAATCCTCCAGTATCCACTGGACCTTTCCCAGCTGCTGTATCTTTTTATATACTGGTAATGCATCTTTTATGTCTTCATTGCCCGCACCAGGTATATACTGGATACCATTTAGTTCCTTTACTTCCGCTATCATGGGAAGGTGTTTTACAGCTTCAGGACCATCCAGGTGGTATATACTGTATGGACAGAATCCTGCCATAGCCTCGATCTCCGGCACCATCCACTTCTCGAAAAGCCTGGGACTTATTGAACCGGACCAGTCTGCAGAGAAAAAATTTATCCTTCTCGGGGCATATATTCCGGGAAAACTATAAAAACCTTTCTGGCCTGTATCATGTGTCAGTTTATCCATTTCCTCCATATAATACTTGCATCCCTTTAGACATTCTCTATGGGCATTTTTTACTGCATCCTCACATTCTTCTGTTACCAGGTCCATATAAAACTGGCTGGTATCCTCCATAATAGCCATTGTATCCAGGGCACCAATGCAGCCGGTTGACTGCATAAGATAATTACCGGGAGCTTCCCGGGCTAATATCCTGGTCCACTCAATTGCTTTCCTTACTCCCTGATTTTCGGGATCAAACCGATATTTTTCCCAGTCACCACAATTTCTGATAGTAGGCTCTACCCATATAGTCTTCTCCCTTATTTCACCTTTTCCGCCCAGAGCAGTAAAAAGTATATTTCCGGGAATATTTACAACCGGTAATGCTTCACCCATAAAATGGGTTTTAGAGATGAGTTTCATAAAAGCTTTGACCAAATGATGTGGTGTCATCTCTTTGGTGATCCCCATTATCTGCCACCAGATATGGTCAGAGATCAGCTCATCAATATCCGCAGGCATTTCACCTCCTGGAGCAGTTACAGAGATACATCCTCTGTCAAGTACTTCCATATTCCAGTAGGCTTCCATCCGCTTATTTTTCTGGTCTAAGTCTTCTATTTTGTTGAGCATCACACCTCCTTTACGAAATCATGATTATTATGATCTTTTGAGTTTAAATCATGTTTTACCATTCATTTTTATATTTTTGACCCCGGTTATCATTGCCACTACATCATTCTTATCAGTTTCTTTTTTCAAGACATCCCCCACTTTTTTTCCATTCCTAAGTACTACTATCCTATCGACGAGCTGGAATACATGGTCAATATTATGGGTTATTATGATAATGGAGACTTTAAAATCATGGCTGAGCTTCATTATAAGGTCCATTACCTTATTTTCTTGTTTTACTCCCAGATTATTTGTGGGCTCATCAAGTATTATTATCTTACCGCCCCAGTATGCGGCCCTGCCTATGGATACTGACTGTCTCTGGCCTCCTGAGAGATTTGCAACCTCTGCATCCAGGTCTTTAAGGTCTATTCCGAATTTATTCAATACTTTCCTGGTCTCTTCCCTCATATATTTAAAATCAAGAATCTTAAATAATCTCCCAAAAAAGTTCTGCCTTATTTTTTCCCTGCCCAGGAATATATTTGACGATGCATCCAGAAGCGGGATTACCGAAGAATCCTGGTATACGGTCTCGATACCATGTTTTTTAGCATCCAAGGCATTATTTATTTCCGCTTCTTTTCCATTGATATAAATTGAACCAAAATTTTTACTATATACACCTGATATAGTCTTTATCAGGGTTGATTTTCCAGCACCATTATCACCGACAATAGCAAGTATTTCATTTTCATAAAGCTTCATATCCACACCGTCAATAGCTTTTATGGCATTGAAGTACTTTCCCAGGTTTTTTACTTCCAATACTATTTTCCTATCCATTTTCACCCCAGATTATTAAAAAGTTTATAATTCTTCAGAAAGGCCCCGTTTCCTGACTCGGAAAGAATCCATGACCAGTGCCAGTATCAATATCATCCCAAATATCAGTTCCCTTAGATTGATGGGGACATCGGCAAGTACAAGTCCGCTTCTTATAGAACCCAGGATAAATATGGCCACGAATACACCAATTAGTGATCCCCTGCCTCCAGCAACTGATATTCCTCCCAGTATACATGCAGTTATTACTTCAAAAAGCAGAGTACCGCTGCCGAATGATACGGTGACATCACCAATCACCGAAACTGAAAGTACACCCCCGATTGCTGCAGCTCCTCCGCTTATCAGAAAGGTAATAAACTTATTCCTTCTTATATTAATCCCAAAAAAACTGGCTATCTTCTCGTCAGCACCTATTGCATAAAGATGCTTGCCGAATTTAGTCAATTTAAGGATAAAATACATAATGAAGAAAAATACCAGAAAATATATCAGTATTATCTGTATGTGTTCAAATATATATATTCTAGCCAGGTTCAGGAAAGGCTGGTAATAGATCTTCATGACCCGTCTTCCTATAACATAGATAACCCCCCTTATCATGGACATCATCCCAAGGGTGGCAATTATGGAATTAACGCCTATCTTGATCACTAGTAATCCATTTATGGCTCCTACTATCAATCCTATAAGAAGTCCTGCCAGTATAGCAACCGGTACCGGTATATCAGCTACTCTGTATAGTAATCCAACAACTATGCCTGAAAGTGCATATGTCGAACCGATAGATATATCAATATTTCCTGATAGTATTACTGGAGTGAGCCCTACTGATAATATGGCAGGAATAGAAAGATTTCCCAGTATGTTCTTTATATTATTAAGGCGGAGGTAATCATTATTGAGTGAGAAAAAAATAACCAGGATTATGATATAGACCAGCAGCAGAAGAGGAGCCTCAGATTTACCAAGGAAAATATTATTTAATGCTGATTTGAATTTATTCTTAAAATTTTCCATTTCTTTTATATTATCCTTTACAATAATGTGTATTTAAAATTATATTCTTACACATAGAAGTTTATTTTCTTTCCCTTATAGCATAAAATGATACAGCTCCGATAAAAACAGCACCCTGTATTATCTGTATCTGGTCTGACTGGATACCCAGGGTTTTTAAACCATTGACCAGGAAAGCCAGGATCAGTACACCCAGTATGGAAGATATTATGCTGCCTTTTCCACCCTGAAAACCAAGTCCACCCAGCACTATTCCCGAAAGGGTAGGAAACAATAGAAGCTCACCATGATAAGAAGAGCCGATACCGGTATTGAAAAACACAATGATAGCAGCAATACCGGTAAAGAAGCCCACAAGTGTATATAGTATTATCCTTGTGCCTTTTACATTTATACCAAAAAGCTGTGATACTTCAGCACCAGATCCTACAGCATATATAGTCCTCCCGAATTTAGTAAACTTCAGGAAGAACCAGTAGATCAATAATAATATGAACAATATAAAAATCGAGACTGGTATATTAAAAAATTCCAGTTCCCCTATATTATATACTTCATCGGTTCCTACAAATATTGACATCTTATTAGAGTATACAAATGCAACTGATTGCAGTACTGAAAGCATTGCCAGGGTAAAAATAAGCGGATTTACCCTGATCTTTTCAATCACAAGACCATTGAAAGCCCCAATAGCCGTAGCAATCAGGATCCCGATGATAACCACCAGCCACAGGCTTGTGCTCCCGCCTGCAGTGTCAAAATATTCACTGCTGACAGCTTCTTCTACTTCTTTAAAACCTATTCCCAGGCTTCCTCCGTAGAGAAGCGCCATAAAAACTGTAGTAAGGGACAGATTAGCACCAAAAGACAGGTCTATCCTTCCCGCTATCATCAAAGGGGTAAGGCCCACTGCCATTATACCCATTACTGTCATGTTTTTAAGCAGAGAACTTATATTCCTGAAAGTAAGGAAATTATCAGCTATGATAGAAAAAAATATGAAAATTGCAATCAGTATAAAAAACAGTATAAGCGGTATGGATGGTTTAATCTTTTTAATCTTCATATATAACTAATTCTTCTTATCTATTTATAATCAAACAAGGGAATTTAATCCACAAAAACCATATTCTTATATATTAAAAGTCCTGCAAATTAAATTCCCTTTTTTCAATCGCCCATTTACTTTAAAAGTTTTGAAGTTTATGGTCGAACATTATTTGTCTATGTTTTTAAATAGTTTTCCACCTGTCGCTACTGAGGATAAATATCATCAATATTATCCAGAGTTAATACTTCGTTCTCTACATACATATATGCAGGAACAGGGTTTCCGTAAATATTTGCTAGTGCCCCAGGTATAAGGTATCTGCCATATCTTTCCGGGAAATAAGCAATACTGGCATCAATAATACCATCTCTTACCAGCTGCTGTCCGTTTGCATCCCCTCCATGACCAATGATAATCCAGTTTTCAGGCTGCCATCTTCCTACTGCTTCTGCTGATGCCTGTATTCCTGATATACTGACCTCATTTACACTGAAGTATAGTATATTTTCATCATCAGGGAATTTTGCCAGGTAGGAGTCCATTCCTGTCTTTGCTACTTCTGCATTATCAACAGTTTCAAAAAGGATAGCCTTGGTACCTTCTGTATCCAGCCTTGCAGTATCCCCATATTTTTCTGCAAGTACGTCCTCTGAACCCTGGGTCCTGAGCATTACGGTTTCACCTGCTACCGGGTTGGTGCCATAATAAACCCTGTCTACATTATCCCAGCCGCCGAATACATTCTCGATCTGTTCAATAGCCCATTCGCCTGCAAGAATTCCGGCTGCATAATTGTCAACACCCATAAATGGAAAACCTGGTACCGGTATATCAACAGCAATTAAAAATACACCTTCCTCCTTAGCCTGCCGGCTTATGTTGGCATTTATTGAAGCAAAAGGCTGAAATTCAATAAATACATCCGGGCCCCAGTTATATACGATATCAGCATTCTCAATTGCGGTGGCGGCATCACTCTTATTATCAAGTATGAGAAGGTTATCTTCCAGTCCTCCTGAAAGAGCCCATTCCTCTTTAATCCCACCTATCACTGCATCCGTAAAAGGTACGCCCCAGTAAATATCACAGTATGCCAGCCTTGCATCCTTTGCCGGTTCACCTTCATAACTTCGTGCTTCTGCCATTTCGCGGAGTTTCTCATAGGTATAAGGTGATTCTTTTTCAACTTCTACGGTTTCTATTACAGTCTCAGTAACTGTCTCCACGACTACTTCAGATTCGGTCTCTGCAGCTTCCTTGCAGCCTGATAGCGAGAATATAATACTAAGTGTAAAAATTAACACTATAGATACTACGGATATTTTAAGAAATCTTTTTAATAACATTATCAATCTTTCCTTTCTAATTAAATAAAAATAGATACTCAATAAAGTTTTATTCCATCTACTACTTCCTTTCTCGTATTATTCAGATAATCAAAAAATTTTTTTAATTAACCTCCTTTCTCAAAAAACTAAAGAACAGGAATAGTTACCTCCTTTCCCTTGATTTTCATTTATTTCATATATAAATCCTTGTAATTTTTAATTGATATCAATATGGCTAATAATTATAATAAAAAATTATAATTTACGCAAAAATTATAAAATTTTGTTTAATATTATACATACAAGATATCCTAAACGCAAGGATTTAATTCATTCCTCAGAAATTAATCATCTTCCCGATTTTGCCTCAAATACCATATAAAATGGGGACATCTTATCTATGACTTTAGAAACCATTTTCCAAATATCCTTTACTCCGTCTTTTCTGGTAACAGTTCTACTTTTACGGTATTTGCATTTGCGGTAGGAAGATGTTGTCTGCTTATGGCAGCCCACTACTCCCACCCACATGCCGTGGCAGAGGGCAAGCATCTTTTTAGCCCTTGCCTTTTTGTAGATATGGGTCCTACATCCCTTATCTTGCCCAGGTCCATACTGTCAGCAGATCTTGCAATAGTAGATGCTGAAGGAAGAAGGCCTTTAAGCCTCTTATAAGCTATCTCCTGGCAACTGGCGCAGGCAAGTAGCAGACTCACATTTAAGCATTGACAATTACGGAGGTAATAAGCTATGCCTGCCTGAAATCCTTGGCGTATTATCCAAGAAACATTAACTATTAAAACAAGCATAGCTATTAATACTTCAGCAATATTAAGCCATAAACCTCAAGGGTATGAATATAAGGATTTAGCTTTCCCCGTGGTAGGTCTTTATTTAAAAACCTTTTAAATCTAATTCAGGCACAAAACGGATAATTTTTTTCCACAGTGTCCGGCCTTTCCTGTAATGGTCTTTCTGGTAAAGAGGTTTGTTTTTACCTGGAGGGTCAATGTATACTACGTCATTTCCCCTTAAGGTCACCCTGTATTTATGCTTCTCGACTATGATATCTTCCGTCTTTTCAGGTATAGGAAATTCAAGTGTTACTCTGTCGCCTTTTTTCAACTTCTCTGCTTTTAGATACCTGCCATCCATAGTGCTATTTATTATCCGGTCATTAACAATGCAACTTGCTTTCTGCGCATCCACCCATCCCGGGAGCCTTAGCATAAGCCTGATATCTTTCTTTACCTTTATATCCACCCTCCCATTAAAAGGTATGTGACTGTCTATATCAGCCCATTTTGATGCCCGGTTCATAAGAAGGTTTACTTTAAGGATACCATTGTCGTAGTTTATTATATTTTCCCAGACATAGTAAACCACCCTGGTAGCATTACCGGTGCAACAGTGCATGACAGACCATCCCTTGCCCTGGACAAAGTCATTTGCGGCCGGCCATCCTGAGAAAGAACCTATGGCCCGTTCCAGCACCCTTTCAGTTGTACCGTACTTGGGAGTCTCGCTTCCTGCAAAAGGTAGGGCTGCCATGTCCCTGTCTATAAGCTCCATATGACCGTCTGTTAACCAGTTAGTATCGGTAAGCTGACATTCTGCAAACTGGTTCCTGGTCCACTTATCCACATCATCCCATCTGTCAATGCCCAGAAGTGACAGCTTTACTGCTGAAGCTATCATATCTGCCACCTCGCATATCTCTGAAGAACAGGGGCCCTCACCATAGTTACCCCCCCTGTATGTAAGAAGTTCGGGAAAGAAACCAAGTGTCCTGCTCCCCTGACTAACTGCATATTCATATGCCTTAAGAGCACTTTCCAGAAGCTCTTCATCTCCTGTTGCTAATACTACATCCAGAGCTGCCACTATTTGGGTAGTATGAGCGTGAAAGTGTATTACTATTGAGTCACCTGTAAATTTTTCCTTTCCTGTCATACCAGGAAATTCTTCATTAAACCTTCCGTCTAAGCCAAAGTATCCTGAATCCCTCATCACATATGTCATTAATTTTAAAGCCAAACTCAATGCATCAGTATTACCCATATACCTATATGTCTGGACTAGGCCCTGGGAAAGCCATCCATTTATGGCAGCCCTGAAACCAACTGGCCTCTTTTCTGGTTTTATGACTTCTTTTCCAGGTTCTGTACAGTTCAGAAAGAGATACGCTATATCATCTTCAAATATAGTAACTCTTTTTAATCCCTCTACCAGCCTATTTGCAGCATCCTTCCATGGACCATCCGGATATTTTCCGGCATAAGCACATAGCCCTCCCAAAATACGGCCTTGCATCATTAAAGGTGCCCAGTATTCACCGCTAGGAAGATAGTCAAGTCCTGCCCATACAACAGGTTCTGAAGGAAGAGCCCAGGGCTTTCCTTTTATAGGGTAATAAAAAAGGCCGTCTTCCCCCTGCATATGGAGATATTTCTTCATAAGAAATTCTTCAATATCCAAATTCTGTCTGCTACCGCTGGCATTTCTTACCAAAGGCAGGGACTGAAAAAATTTTGTCTCTACTATATAGTCCGGCGTATGGTACATTATCGGTTCTTTTGCCAGAAGGTCTATTATCCAGTAGATCTCATAATCATATTTTGGATCAAGTGCCTCGGTCAAAATGTTTACCGACAGGGAAGCCCTTTCGGCCAAGTCAAGTGTATCGGGCACAACTGCCTCATAATATTTACCCCTGCATTCAGGGATATCTATCTCCGGTATATTGTTATTAATATATTTAAACCTCATGCATATTCCTTTCTCCCAGTAAATATTCCAGCACTGCCTAGCACTCCCTTAACTCCCTATCCGTTACGAACCTCGTAGTTTTCTTCCACCTATTTTTCCACTTCTGTAATGGCTTGTCTAGTAGAGTGGCCTATTATCTCCCGGTTTAATACTTTCCAGTCTTATTGTTTCCTTTTTTATAAAAAATATACATTTATCCAGACCTCCCTGATTATTTTAAGGAGTGCGAATAAGCTAAAACCTCTTTAGATCTGCGTTTATCTGTTAAATATTCAAAACATATAAATAAGCATTTGATATACTTAGTGTTATTCCAGAAAAATATTCTACTTTTAGCCTTCTGACAATTTATCTATGATCATTACTTTGCTTCCTTAATAAGACTTTATCCTCAACAGATAACATTTTTTGGCAATGCCTTTAAAATTATATCTTTTGAGGCTGGTATTTTTTAATAGTTGGCCTCATCAGCATAATCCTTATCTGATTAGAAACGGATATTTTTACTCGCATTAGGAACATACAGTTATTCTAACAGTATAATCCCCTATCCCGACAGGCCTTATTTTTTCACAACTAATATAATATAAGGTTATTTTATATAAAGTTCAAATACTTTCTTTTAGGGTATGCTCGGCAATACGATAAAAACTTATCGAATATAATTAAATCTAAAATTGGAAAACTATCTGCTGGGTTTTCTATAAAAATGGGTATTCCATATTCGTTTATGCAAAAATAAAATAAGTATCTTTTGGTAAATTATTTACCGTAAATACTTATGAATAACAGAAGAATTTAAAAGTTATGCGGCCTGCTGTAAAGAAGCTTAAAGATATCCAAAAAATTATAAATACACGCAGTAAGAGGAAATTGTCTAAACGTAGTATCAAAGATAGAATATTTCTTGCTTTCTTAGAATTTCTGACAGGAAAAGTTACAAAGATAAGATTTGAGAGGCTCTCTGGTCTAAATACAGATGATTTTGAATTACTTATAACTGTTTCAGATAAAAGGTATCTCAATTCAAGAGTCAGACTATCAGGAATGTTATTAGATTAGATGCTCTAAGTTCACATATAGTTGCTTCCGGTTACAAATCTTGAACCAATTTTTATGAGAAAAATAATTAATCTATAATAGAGCTTGATAATTATATTGATGTTATCTATTCCATTAATTTTAGACTTCTGTTTGGTTTAATCAGAACCAAGAATCATTTTAGTGAAGCTTGCAACCAGGCTCCTCGCCTCAGCCAGGTAAAGCAGCCAGCTTCCTCTAATCCCTATATATCTATGAACTCCGGGTCATCAGGCGAGTCTATTATTTTCCACTCATTTTCCTCCAGGTCTAAATCGGCTATCTTTCCGATGG
>Ga0180436_10001710_pt1 | contig 21273 bp, 20 predicted proteins | sample SS_ome_2_FD_132434 | JGI IMG/M metagenome (GOLD analysis project Ga0180436, IMG submission 132434) | Hypersaline lake sediment archaeal communities from the Salton Sea, California, USA - SS_3_S_2 metaG | ecosystem: Environmental > Aquatic > Non-marine Saline and Alkaline > Hypersaline >...
AGGTCGTCGCCCGACTCTACGACAGATCGAATTGGACTCGAGCCCAACGGGGTCTGACCCGTCTGGGAAAGGTGCTCTCCAGTATCGTCTTCGTCTTGGTGGCCTTCTCCCCACTCCGCGTCGGCAGCCCGGCCTTCTTCGTCGGCACGGCTCTCTACTTCCTGGGGCTCGTGGGCTTGGTCGTCGCCCTCTTCGACTTCAAGGCTGCGGAGCCGGGCCAGCCGTCTACGCGCGGGTTCTACCGCGTGTCGCGGAACCCTCAGTGGGTGATGCTGATGACGATGTTTGTAGGGGCAAGCCTCGCTGTCGGTTCCTGGGCTGCACTCGGGGTATTCGTATTGGCCGCCGTCTGCTATCACTTCCGGATCCTGGCCGAGGAGCGGTCCTGCCTTGAGATCTACGGCAGCGCCTACGACATGTACCTGGAGCGTGTGCCCCGGTACATACCGCCAGGGCCGAGGTCCCGGCACACAGCGTAACCTTGATGGACATCACCGGCGCCCCAGGGACGCACTTCATAGAAATCCCTTGCCGGAGCCGAGGGAGGAAATCCGCGTGCACTCCGGTCGCCGCTTCGTTGTGCCTTCTCCGATGAGGCCTCCATTGGTTGGATGGTCTTCCGGGCAAGAGAATCGAGAACCAGCAGGAACGTGGCGATGCCTCGCCGTGACAATGCGCACAATCCTCCGGTGGGTCTCTACGCCGACGTGCCCCCGGCGCAAGCGGAGAGGCTCTTCTCCTTTGGGAGCAACCACGCTTTCGGCCTTGTCCGAACCGCAGGCACGGCCTGGCGTTCCATCGGATGCAGGCGGAGGGAGCGAGCGCTGCCGTTTCTCCCCGGCGCCTTCCTCGAGACAGACACGTGGTTCAACCAGATCCTGACCCTGGAGAACGGCTTTCGCATCATCGCCCCGACGCCTGCGCCCTGCAAGGGCTCTACGATCCTGAGATGGTCTGCCACGCCGTGGTGCGTCCTCTGGACGCTGAAGGGATCAAGAAGCCGACGGTGGTCGGCATCTCGGCCGGGGGCGGCGTGGCCCAGATGCTGCTCCTACTGGTTCCCAAGCGCATCGACCACGTGATCCTCCCGCACTGCGGCGTCCTGCGCAAGAGCGGCGCTGCGGACCGGAGGACCAGATGGATGCTCTCGCTGATCAGGCTGCTGCCCCTGGCCGTTCTCCGACGCATCCTCAAGAGAATGACGACGGGCGACGTACCTGCTCCAAGCCAATGGGCCGCGTTCCACGAGGCCTTCATGAACGGACATCCGATCCTAGAACTCAAACCTGCCCACGTGAAACAACGTCGCGAACGGCGAAAGGGGGAGCTGGAGCTCCCCCCTTCACAAACCTCAACTATGCTCTACCGTCAACCGGTCCAGCGTTGCGGATTACCAGTCCATCCCTCGTCCGCGGCTGCCGCATCCGGCTCCGACGCCGCGACCGCGGCCCAGACGGCGCTCTCGAGGCAGGAAGTCGTTATCTAGGCCCTCCAGCATCCACTTGGCCCGCTCCTCGGTGATGCGTCCGCTCTCCACGGCCTGGCGAATACGCTCCTCCATCATCTCCGCGTGAGCTACCTCGAGGGCCTCACGGATCTCGTCCACATCCACGTCCTGTTCCTCGGCCAGCTCAGCCAGGGTCTTGCCGCCGTGCAGCCCTGAGAAGAGCGCTTCAGGATCCAGCCCCAGCGCCTCGGCCACGGCATCATAGCGGGTCCAAAACGCCTCACCAAACTGCCCAAATAGGCCACCCTGCGGGCCGCGCGGCTCCCAGGTCTCGCTGAAGCGCTCAGGGAGTTCATCGCCCAAACGCTCCAGGAGCTCAGACTTCTGCTCCCCCGTCAGCCGGCCGTTCTCGACGGCCTCGTCCAAACGTTCTTCGGCCCCCGCGAGAACGGCACTGACGACGTCATCCAGATCAACGCCCTCCTCCGCGGCGAGTTCGGCGATGGTCTTGCCCTCCTGGAGGGCGCTAACGAGCTCTTCCTCCGTCAAACCAAGAGCTTCGGCCGCGGCCTCCAGGCCCTGGTGTAGCGGCCCGGCCTGGAATGGCCCACCGTGCGTGGGACCTCCAGGCATCCTCCCGCCGACGCGACTGCCGCCGAAGGGACCACCACCCTGGAACATCGCCCCTTGAGGCGGCAACGATCCATCTTCCTCCTGGGCTTGCGCGTGGGCCACACCGACGACGCCGGCTACCCCGACGACGCCCGTGAGCAGTACCAGCGCCCCGACGGAACCGACCACAATCATCCACGTCTTGTTCTTGAACACAGCTTACCTCCTTGAATCTCCTCGCAACTCGCTTACGATGCAGAGTCTACCAGAACTGTGTGAAGAATCCGTGAAGACGGGATGAACATCGTGTGCAGATTCTGCCCGCACTCGGGTACGATCTCCGCGCACCCTATTTGGCGCTGCGGGCGCAGCGGAATCCGGCGCTGCTTGAACTCCCGCTCGGCCGCGACAAGACGTTGCGGGCGCTGCCGCTGAGATTCCACGCAAAGGACGTGTATGAGCCGCCTCGCTGCACCCTATTCTCCCCCGAAGGACATCCCGTGGGATCGACCTGTCGATCGGCGGTGTAGTAGCACGCCCAATCCGCCACCCACTCGAAGACGTTACCCGCCATATCCAAGGCGCCGCACCAACTGGCCCCCTCGGGGAAACTGCCTACCGGAGCTGTCCTGTCATATCCGTCGCACCCCTCATCCACGCCCTCGGCGACGCTGTCGTTGCCGGCGGCACTGTCATCGAAGTTGCCGCGCCGGCAATCAAATTCGTCTCCCCACGGGTACTCGTAGCCCCTTTCGCCCCGCGCGGCGTACTCCCATTCGGCCTCGGTCGGCAAGCGGGACTCGGCCCACTCACAGTATGCCGCCGCGCCGTACCAGGTGACGTTGACCACCGGATGATCGGCGAAACCTGACTTGGGCTGGAAACGGCCTCCCTCCCTGATGATGAGCGCGTTAGCGCCATCCAGACCGAGCCAGGCTGCTCCCTCCTCCTGCTGGTTCCCCTCCTCGCTGAGGAAGAGGGCGTACTGCCGGTTCGTGACCTCTGTGCGATCGAGCAGGAAAGGGCTCAGCTCCACGGGATGTGCGGGCCGCATGGTTTCCCCTTTGCCGTCGTCGCCCATCTCGAACTCGCCGCCGGGCACGTAGACCATGGTCCCGTCGTCTATCGAGCGCGTAGCGGTGTCGCCCGCCTTAGGCAGCGCGGCCGTTCGAGTTGGCGTGGGCCGCCGTGTCTCCGTGGGCGGGATCCGCGTCGCTGTGACCGTGGGGGCTGCCGTCGGCGTGGATCGTGCACCCGTCGCCGCCGCACTCGGCGCTGGCGTCGACGTGGAGCGGAGCGTGACGGTAGGAAGAGGTGCTGCACCCAGGTTACTCCGGCTCAGGCCCCGCAGCGCCAATCCGCCCCCCACGAGGACAACTACGGCAGCCAGCCCTCCCAGAGCCCAGACCGTGCCCGATCGGGGACGGCGCGGCGGTCCCCCACCCTCTCTCGCATCTTGAGCAGGTCGTGCTGTGCCGGACACAGGTTTGCGAGGCTGCTCAGGTCTCTCTTGCGTGAGAGACAAGCCGGAGCACCGCCGCGCACCGGGTCGCTGGATCCTCGTGCCATCGGCGTCTGTGGGCGTCCTGTCCCGCCCGTCCTCCACGACCTGGGTGGGCAGTGCCTCTCGGGTTCGGCGCTGGGCCAGCGTTGCCCGCTGGAGGGCAGCCCTAAGCTCCTCGGCACTGCCGAAGCGCTCCTCCGGGGCCTTCCGCAGCGCGCGCTCAATCGGCCGGCTCAACGCTTCCGGAACGCGCGGATTGACCTGCTCAAGAGGGCGCGGCACTTGACGTCGGATCAGGCTGATGTTCTCAGCCTGGGCCACGGGCGTCGTCTCCGTCGCGAAATCGAGGTACGGACAACCGGCGGCCATGCGGTAGAGAAGCACGCCCATCGCGTAGATATCGACACGCGGGTCGTCGCGCACGCCCGCCAGCTGCTCCGGCGCCATGTACTGGACCGTACCCATGCCCATCCCGGTCGCAGTGAAGAACTGCCGCGTCATCGTATCCGCGGAGACGTGGGCGATCCCAAAGTCCGCCAGGCGCACCACATCCGCCTCATCGAAAAGGACGTTGGCCGGCTTGATGTCGCAGTGAACCACGCCCCTGCTGTGGGCGTAGGCCAGCGCCTGGCAGAGGTCGCTCCCGATGCGTACAACCTCCTCCAGGGGCAACGGCCCGGCCTTCAGTCGGTCAGCCAAAGAGCCCCCGGACAAGTACTCCATGGCCAGGTAGTAGGTGCCTCGATCCTCAAAGACCGTGTGCGTGCGGGCGATGTGCGGATGCGTCAAGCGGAGCGTGGCCCGCGCCTCCTGGATGAAGCGCTGCACCATCTCGGGATTGCCGACGAAGCTGGGCACCAGCTCCTTCAGCGCCACGATCTCCCCTGTGAGGCGCTCCCGCGCCCGGTAGACGAAACCAAATCCGCCTCGACCGATGGCTTCCTCGATGCGGTACTTGTTGTCCAGCGTCGTTCCCGGCTGAAGCATAGGGTCCTCCTCTTTGGGAGCCGCCGGGCCGGGCAGCCGCCCGACCGCATGAGCGTAGGATGTGGGATGACAGAGATGGCTCCGAGCCACGTATTCTACCCCGCAACCGGCACCTGGCTACTCTAATGGATGAACGTCAGAGGTCTCCCCGTGAGCATTTGCTGTGGCCTATAGTCGTGGCAGAAGCACGGATCGAGAGATGCCGTCCTACGTGCCGGGGCCAGACGGCCGGTGTCAAGACCGTAGGCCGCTGACCAGAGAAGCAATCTGGCTGGGGTGAGTCGATTGGCGGGCGCCGCCAACGCGGGGGGCCATCTCCTCCACGGGAATGGAGACCCCCTGACGAGAATCAAGGGACAGCGAACGAGGGGGATGATCGCGCGCCGGGGGGCGGTCTCGCCAGCGCTGTTCAACCCAAGAAAGCGGCAAGCTTCACCCCGGCGCTCCGAGAAGGCGACGTCGTGACCGTGGAGTACGTCGCCCTAGCGCTCGGGCAGATTCTTCACCTCACCGGCATTGGTCACTGTCCTCCGCCGTTTCCTCTTGGGTCTCATCGGGTGGGCCACCACCCTCGCCCGCATTCACGTGCCCGGGAAGCACGATGTCGTATCCGCCGTACCCACCGATATAGAAGCGGATGCTTCGTGTACCGGGCTTCTGCCGCTTCAGGAGATCGTGCGACAGATAGACGACCAAATCGTCCTCAGCCTCATAGCGGACGTAGTCCTCGGGGCTCTCTGGCTTCGCCATCCGACCGGATGGTCCCTTGAAGAAAGTTCATCACCCCATACAGACCCAGGTCCAGCGGATGGTCAGGACCCCCTCGCGCTCCCGCACGTAGTCTCGGGCCCACGCCGACGGTATGCTCACCTGATGCTCAGTCATGGTCTTTCACCTCGTAAGGACAGATAAGGGTGCCCTCCGCACAGCTCTGGCATTCGACCTGGATGGTCGTATGCTCGATGCCAAACCTCTCGGCGAGCGTCGTTTTCAGATCATCCATAATCTCCTGGGCCTCGCTGAGGGACTGGTCGTCCAGGACAACGTGCGAGCTGAGGGAGATGAATCCCGGGCTCACGGTCCAGATGTGCAGGTCGTGGACCTCGGTGACGCCATCGACGCCGTTCATCGCTTGCGCGACAACGTTGGCAGTCATGCCCCGGGGCACGCCTTCCACCAGGATGTGGAGCGAGCGGCGCAGGACGTTCCCGGAGCCGACAAGGATGATGACCGCGATGAGCAGACTGACCAGAGGATCGATGGGGGTCCATCCCGTGAGAACGATGATTATGCCGGCGACAATGACACCGACCGATGCGAGAGCGTCGCCAAGGACGTGGAGGAAAGCGCTGCGCACGTTCAGATCCTCGTGATCGTGTTCGCGCAGGACGAAAGCGACCACCAGATTCACCACCAGGCCGATCACAGCGACGACCAGCATCGGTCCTGCCTGGACGGGTTCCGGGTCTGAGAAGCGAGTTATGGCCTCGCGGAAGATCTCGAATGCCACCACAAGCAGAGAGGCACCATTCACCACGGCGGCCAGCACGCGCAGCCGGTGATAGCCGTACGTGTGACGCTCGTTGGGCGGCAAAGAGGCCAAGCGGATAGCCACGTAGCTCAGTGCCAGCGCGAAGACATCAAAGAAGACGTGGGCTGCATCGGAGAGGAGGGCCAGGCTGCCCGTGAAAAAGCCACCGACGAGCTCGGCGAAGAAGATCAGCCCGGTCAGGCCGAGGGAGAGCAAGAAACGGCTCTCGATCCCGACAGTACCCTGGCCGTCGTGGTCGTGGCCCTCGTGGTCGTTCATCATAGCCTACGTTCGTATGCAGAATTGCGAGGTAACCGCGTGCGGGTGCCTTCGATCATTCGCTTCGGCGCCCCAGTCGGGAGTGGGTTTCTCTTGTCCATCCAGAACCAGGCATGCCAGGACTAGCTCGTTGGCCGCCTGGGATCACCCACCTTGCTCCTCCCTGCGCGGATTACCTCCCGACCTCTTGACCTCTTCGTCGATCACCAGAGCCGGCGTATTGATCACATCGCAGGCCATGGTTTCTTGCATATCCTTGACGTTCATGAAGGTAGCATCGAGCTCAAGCTCATCCGCCGGCGCGCAGGTCAGGGCCTCAAGCAGCCACACTCTGGACAGCAACTGCCCAGAGCTTGATCTCCACGAGTCCTCCCTCGGGGTGCGCACCGAGGGACTTCCCCACCCTAGCAGCACAACACCCTCTTCTTCATATTCATATCACTGCATATCGTACACTGCGCAGCCAAGTGTGTCAAGGACAAGGTTTCGCTCGGCAAGGGGAGTCCCCGGTTAGCCATTGCCCACGGGGGCGCCCATGGCGGACCCAGACGTGCCGTACGCTACGCCGTACCCTCCACAGGCTCACATGTGACGTGCACGTAGGCGAACTCGCCCCGCGGAGGCATCAAGTCGATGACCTCGACGACCTCGAAGGGTACCCCATCGAGTTGGATCCGCTCACCGACCCGCGGACGCCGGTCGTCGTTCACGATGGCTCCCGGATGGGAACTCCCGGCAACCACGTAGCTTATCTTGTAGATCACGGGCCGCCCCCGCTCGATCCCAGGCGTAGGTTCCGGTGGCGGAGTTTGAAGGAGAGATCGAGGGCCAGATTCCGCATCAGCAAGTGCCCGATGCGCGGATCCTCGTCGCAGAGGCTCATCAGTGCCTGGCCTGGTATGGCGTAGAGCCGGGTGTCGTCCTCAACAGAGCACACCGTGGCGGAACGGGGGCCTTGATCCAGAATCGCCATCTCGCCGAAGACCTGGCCGGGACCCAGTGTAACGATACGCTCCATAGGCCCAGAGCACACCGCGTCGGATGTCCCTTCCCGGGATACTTGCACCTCAACCATGCCTTGGCGGACGATGAAGACGCGTTCACCAAGCTCGCCCTCCTGGACGACCACCTCACCGCGCTCCAGAATCAGGTGTTCACCCAGCGCTGCGACGCGCGTTAGCTGGTCCACGGTCAATCCAGAGAAGAGCTCGCTCCGCCGCAGTGCGTCTGTGAGCTCCGTCATCAGACTTCACCCCCCTCGCGCGCGAAAGGCTTTGGCGCGCTCGACGTAGTGGTCCGCGGCGTGCTTCAGACGGGTCAGCTCCTCGTCTGTCAGCTCACGGACCACCTTCGCCGGCACACCCAGGGCCAGGTGCCGCGGTGGAATCTCCTGCCCCTCGGTGACGACGGCACCGGCGCCCACCACCGCCTGCTCACCGACCCTGGCACCATTCAGGAGGATGGCACCGATCCCGATCAGCGCACCGTCGCCGATGGTCGCACCGTGGAGAACGACCCGGTGCCCCACGGTCACACCCGCCCCGACGGTACAAGGGACCCCCTCGTCGGTGTGAATCATCGAGAGGTCCTGCACGTTGCTGCGCGGGCCCACCACGATAGGATCGTTATCCCCGCGCAGGACGCAGCCAAACCATACGCTTGCCTCTGCCTCCACCTTCACTCGCCCCACGATCGTCGCGTTAGGCGCGACGAAGGCGGTGTCGTCAATGAACTCCGGATGGTGGTCAATATCCAAGGTCTTCTCCTCCACCGAGGGTCCCGCACGTACCCTGGTGACCCCTAAGCAATCCCTTTCTTATCGACGTACCCATTGTACCACAGATGGAGGGCGTACTGAAGCCCCAGGGGAAGCGATTGCCGCGTTGGCGAGGGACGACGGCATTGGGAGGGTTCCGGGCATCGGATGCTGCGAAAGCGGAGCGGATGGCCGACACATGGATCTTGGCCTTTCGTTCCGCATCGAGTAGAATCGTCCCAGCAGTCAGGCGGGTCATGGCGCGAGCGCGGCAAAGTGTGATCCTACGGTCGAGCCATCGTCGGGCGTGATCGTCCAGTCCCAGGCCAAGGGCCGGAGACGGTCACGCTGCGCCGTGGACCGTAAGCCGGGACGGGGCGGGACAGCGTCTAGCCACGACGCCCCAGCCCATCACCGACAGAGGAGCAGCCTTGAAGAAGATCTTCTATCCCGACAGCGTCGCCGTCATCGGTGTTTCCGAGCGGCCCGACAATCTGGCGACTGAGATTCTGCGCAATCTGAGCCAGTTCGGCTACAGCGGAGATGTGTATGCCGTTGGGCGGTGTAAGGGGCGGGTCGAAGGCATGCCCATCCTCCCGTCCGTCGACGCCCTCCCCACCGATATCGACCTGGCCGTTATTCTTACGCCCGCTGCGACGGTGCCAGGCCTCCTCGATGCGTGTGGTCGCCGGGGTATTCGCCACGCAGTGATCGAATCCGGAGGCTTCACGGAGTTCTCCGCCGACGGTCGGCTCCTTGAGGAGGAGCTGAAAGCAGTGGCACGACGGTGGGGGATCAGGTTCGTGGGACCGAACTGCATCAGCGTGATCAATATGGAAAATGGTCTCTGCCTGCCTTTCGCCCGCCTCGACGCCGAGGGAGCGAAAAGAGGCCCTGTCTCGGTCCTGGCCCAGAGCGGCGGGGTCTCCATCACCTATTTGATCCTGTTGAGTGAGGCGGGCCTTGGCGCGAACAAAGTGGTCAGCATGGGGAACAAGGCAGACCTGGACGAGGTCGACTACCTGAGCTACCTGCTCGACGACCCCGGGACGGAGATCATCTGTCTCTACCTGGAGAGCATCGAGAACGGCCGTGAGCTGTTGGAGCTAGCCTCCCGTTCCAGCAAGCCCGTGATTGTGCAGAAGGCGAACAGGGGTGACGCCAGCGCGGAGATTGCCTTCTCCCACACCGCCGCGCTGGCCAATGATGACGCCGTCGTCGACGCGGCGCTCCGTCAGGCCGGCGTCGTACGCGCCGACAGCTTCAACGAAGCTGTGGCACTGGCCCAGGGCCTGAACCTGCCTCCGGTCAAGGGTAAGGACCTGCTCATCATATCCCGCTCCGGCGGGCACGCTGTGGTCGCCGCCGACGCGGCAGAGGCCCACGGCTTCCGCTTGATGCGCATCCCTGAACCCTTTGCCGATCGCGTGCGTGAGCTCTTCCGGGCCGACGTGATTGCCCCGACGAATCCCCTGGATCTGGGGGCGATCTTCAACTTCGAAGTGTACGGGCAGATTGTCGAGGAAAGCCTTCGGGCGCTTGAGCCCGACGCCATCCTCCTGGTCCATACATACAGCCCAGGGCTGGAATCCGCTGTTTCTGAACGGCTTGCCCGCCGCCTCGGGCAGCTGGCCGCGGACGTAGAGAGACCGCTAGCTCTGTGCGCCTTCGCCCAACACGAGCAGATCGAGCGCCTGAGGCGAAAGACCCCACTTCCCGTGTTCACCGAGATCGAAGCGGCCGTGCGGGCGCTTGCGGCGTCGCTCGCGCGACAGAGAGATGCGGACCGACTCCATCCTTTGCCCTCGGTACCGGAGGAGAGGCCGGAGAAAGTCGAAGCGCTACTCGCAAACCCCGGCGCCTTGACCGCCGACCGTTCCCTGGATCTCTGTGCTTCCTTCGACATCCCGTGTGTCGAGTCGGCCGTGGTGGAGGACGAGGAAAGCGCGTTGGTAGCGGCGCACGTCCTGGGCTACCCGGTGGCCTTAAAGGGCCTGACGGCGGCGGCGGCGCATAAGACCCAGGCGGGGCTCGTGGCCCTGGACGTGGAGTCGGCCGAGGAGCTCCAGACTAGCTTCGGACGCATTGCGCAGGCCCTGGAGCGCGCGAAGAGCGAGGACGAGCCTTTGCGGCTGCTGGTTCAGTCGATGGTCACCGACGGCCTGGAGGTTCTCATAGGGGGCAAGCGCGACCCAAGCTTCGGTCCGGTAGTCGCCTTCGGCCTGGGTGGGACGGCTGTCGAGGCGGTGAAGGACGTCGTGTTCCGTATGGCCCCCGTCGATCACGAGGAGGCCCGGCGGATGACGGACGAGATTCGCGCACGCCATCTCCTGTCCGGGGATCGCGGACGCCCGGCGATCGACCGTGAGGCAATCGCGCGGGCGCTGGTCTCTATGTCGGACCTCCTGACCTCGTGTCCGGAAGTTGTCGAAGTAGAGGTCAACCCTTTTTCAGCCCTGGAGGACGGTGGTGCGGCGATAGATGCACGCGCGCTCGTCGTGGGCCAAAGAGCTTGACGAAACCATCCTTTTCCGTTACAATCGCTTCGCATTTTCGTGAATGAATCGGGTTTCATGTAAAGATGTTTGAAAACCTAACCGACAAGCTACAGTCCGTCTTTCGTGATCTGGGCAAGCGCGGCATCCTGCGTGAGGATGACGTCGACCAAGTGCTGCGAGAGATCCGTCTTGCCCTCCTTGAGGCGGACGTCAACTACAAGGTCGTCAAGGACTTCGTTGGGCGAGTCCGAGAACGTGCTGTGGGCGCTGAGGTGACCAAGAGTCTCAGCCCGGCACAGCAGGTCATCAAGATCGTCCACGAGGAACTGATCGACACACTGGGGCAACCAGGACGCCTGGAGCTTGCCGGCCCTGCTCCGTACGTCATCATGGTCGTCGGCCTGCAGGGCTCGGGTAAGACGACCACCGTCGCCAAGCTCGGTCAGCATCTTGCTAAGAAGGGCCGGTTGCCGATGATGGTTGCAGGCGACACCTACCGACCGGCAGCGGGCAAGCAGCTTGAGGTGCTGGGGCGCCAGCTCGACCTTCCCATCTATGGGGAAGGGCAGGGCGAGCCGCCTCAAATCTGCGCGCACGGCGTGCGCGAGGCGCGCCGCCGAGGTCGGGACGTGGTGATCATGGATACCGCAGGTCGGCTCCAGATCAACGACGAGATGATGTCCGAACTGGAGGCCGTCAAGCGGACGACGGCACCCGTGGAAATCCTCCTCGTGGCTGACGCCATGACGGGACAGCAGGCAGTCGACGTCGCGGAGGGGTTCCACGAACGCATTGGGCTGACGGGCCTGATCCTGACAAAGGTCGATGGCGACGCGCGAGGCGGCGCAGCCATCAGTATGCGCGCCGTCACCGGTGTGCCGATCAAGTTCCTGGGAACGGGGGAGAAGACAGACGCTCTTGAGGTCTTCCATCCCGATCGACTGGCATCTCGGATCCTGGGCATGGGCGATGTCCTGACCCTGATTGAGCGCGCCGAACAGACATTTGATGAGAAGCAAGCCAAGCAGATGGAGCAGAAGATCCTTGAGGCTAGCTTCGACCTTGAGGACTTCCTGGAGCAGCTACAACAGGTCAAACAGATGGGCCCGCTGACACAGATCCTGGAGATGATTCCCGGCATGAGGGGGGTAGCGGGGCAGGTGTCTGCTGAGGCCACTGACGAGCAATTCAAGCATATTGAGGCGATGATTCTCTCGATGACACCCGAGGAGAGACGTAATCCGCGGATCATCAAGGGCAGCCGGAAGAAGCGCATCGCAGCCGGCAGCGGCACCACAGTACAGGAGCTCAACATGCTCCTGCGGCAGTTCCGCCAGATGCAGCGCATGATGAAGCAGTTGGGTCAGGGCCGAGGTGAGATGCAGCGGCTGATGAGGATGTTAGGATAGGTTGGTGGATTAGCAGATTGGGAGATAGGTGGCTGGTTTCCAGTCCGTAGATCTTCGAATGTGCCAATTTCCCAACGAAACTGTCGTCATAACTAAGCAATCTGAACAGGAGGAGTATGGTCAAGATTCGTCTACGCCGTGTCGGCTCTAAGAAGCAGCCGAGTTTCCGTGTCGTCGTGGCAGACTCGCGATCTCCGCGTGATGGGCGGTTTATCGAGGGGATAGGTTTCTACAATCCGCGCACAGAACCGGAAACCCTGCGTGTTGACGAGGCGAGAGCACTGTATTGGCTGAGTGTTGGGGCGCAGCCCACTGAGTCAGCGACGCGGCTCCTGACGACGCTGGGTACACTCCAACGCTTCGAACGGCTGAAGCAAGGTGAGTCCCTGGAGGCCCTGGTGGCCGAGGCTGAGGCAGAAGAAGACGCAGAGGAAGAGGCCGAGGAAGAAGGCGGCCCTGGGGGCGAAGAATCAGCCGTTGAAGCAGAGGATCTCGAGGAAGAGACCGAGCCTCAAGAGACTGAGTCCCAAGAGGCTGAGGAAGCGACCGACGCTGAGGCTGAGCTGGAAGAGGACGAAGACGAGGCATCCGAAGAGGCCGACGAGGCCGAGGAGGAGGACTCAGAGAACTAGCTGGGGCTTCAAGAAAAGCAGCCCCCACAAGCGTGCGGAGATCCCAGCGTCCGGCGCCGATTCCGGTTAGCACGCATAAGGCTGACATCGCAGTGGAACTCTGCTCCTTCACTGCATCTTCGCGTACACACGTATCCGTCCACGTCATCACTAAGGAAGGAGGAGCACCGATGGCTTCTTCGATGAAGGATTTGGTTGAGTACATCGCCAAGGCTATCGTGGATGAACCGGAACAGGTGCACGTCTCCGAGATCGAGGGTGAGAACTCCGTCATCTTGGAGCTCCGTGTCGGACCTGGCGACATGGGCCGGGTGATTGGCAAGGGCGGGCGCACGGCCAACGCTATGCGCCGCCTGGTGCGCGTCCTGGCGGCCAAGCGGGACAAGCACGCCAACCTGGAAATCGTCTAGATTGAGGGTGCCCAACTGCAAACCGGATTCTACCGGCCAGTGAGCAACGCGCATCCGCCCTATGACCCGGGACGAACAAGCAGATAGCGGCAAGAAAGGCTCGGCGGGAACCCACCCTGGGCCTTCTCATATTGTCGTGGGAGAGATCCGGCGTCCGCACGGGATAAGGGGAGAGGTGCGCGTCGAAATCCTCACTGACTATCCCGAGCAGGTCGACCGGCACGAGTACGTCTACCTAGCTCGTCCTCAGGCACCGGACGATGTGGAACGGTACGCCCTCGAGTCGGTGCGGCCTCACAAGGGCGTTCTGCTCATCAAGCTTGAGGGCGTCGAGGACCGAGATGCCGCCGAAGAACTCCGGGGGATGCTTGTGGAGGTGCCCCTGGAGGATGCCGTACCCCTGGAGGAGGGAGAGTTCTACCACTTCCAGTTGATCGGCGTGGACGTCGAGACGGAGACTGGCGAATGGCTGGGCCGTGTGGCCGACGTGATCGCCACGGGCGCGGCCGACGTGTTCGTCGTCCGCGGGCCGCGCGGTGAGATCCTTCTGCCCGCGATTGAGGACGTGATCCTGGAGCTCGACACGGAGGAGCGGGAGATGACGGTGCAGCTGCTGCCCGGCCTGCTGGAGGACAGCTGACGGTGAGCGACCTACGCTACTGGATCGGATTCAACGAAGTTCGGGGCATTGGCCCCCTCAGGCTCAGGGCGTTGCTGGACACGTACGGGAGTATCGAGCGTGCCTGGCACGCACCGCCGGAGCAACTCCGCAGCGTGGGGGTCGACAGCCGATCGGTCAAGAACCTGCTCAACGTCCGGTCCAAGGTCAGCCTCGATGAGCGTCTAAAGCGGCTCCAGGAGATGGGCATCCAGGTGTTGACATGGGAGAGCCCGGGCTATCCCCAGCTTCTGCTTGAGACCCATGCCCCGCCCCCCGTGCTGTACGTGAAGGGAGAGCTCAAGGAACAGGATGCCTGGGCTGTGGCCGTGGTGGGAACGCGCCGAGCATCGACGTACGGACGCGAAGTGACGCGCCGCCTCGCCGGCGACCTGGCTCGCAACGGGATCACGGTTGTCAGCGGCATGGCGCGGGGAATCGATGGCGTGGCGCATCGCGCCGCCCTGGAGGCCGGCGGACGGACCATCGCCGTCTTCGGCTGCGGCATCGATCACATCTACCCCTCTGAGCACCGGAAGCTCGCCCAGCAGATCGCGGCTCATGGGGCTCTCATCAGCGACTACCCCCTGGGGACGCCTCCCGATGGAAGGAACTTCCCACCTCGGAATCGGATCATCAGCGGACTGAGCCTTGGCGTGTTGGTCACCAACGCGGGGAAGACGAGTGGAGCCTTGATCACGGCCGACTTCGCTGCGGAGCAGGGACGAGACGTATTTGCCGTGCCGGGGAGCATCCTGTCGCAAGGGAGCATCGGGCCCAACCGATTGATTCAGGACGGAGCCAAGCTGGTCGCCCGAGCCGAGGACATCCTTGAGGAACTCAACTTGACCATGGTGGCCGAGCAGAAGCAGGCCCGGCTCGCTCTCCCCGAAGATGAGACGGAGGCCGCCCTTCTAGGACAGTTGTCGGCCGAGCCCATGCATGTGGACGATCTCCAGCAGCGAATGGACGTGCCTATCTCCCAAGTCACCAGTGCCCTGGCTATGATGGAGTTGAAGGGCATGGTGCGGCAGGTAGGAGGGATGAAATACGTCATCGCACGAGAAGCCGGGGTGTCGTACACAGTGGAATGAGCGGGCCACAAACCTCACAGCTCATCAGCTCCTCGACACTTTTTCCCTGATCCCCTACCGACCGCAGGACAATCAGATCTTGGGAGGACGAGATTCATGGCATTCTATGCACTGATCATGGCCGGCGGAACTGGGACGCGACTCTGGCCGGCCAGCCGGCGGGACCGTCCCAAGCAGACGCTTGAGCTCATCGGTGACCGGACGATGTTCGAGCACACAGTCGACCGAATCACGCCGGTCTTTCCCCCCGACCACGTTTTCGTCGTCGCGGGCAGGGAGCACGTCTCCGATCTCGCGGATCAAGCACCTGAACTGCCGGCACAGAATCTGATTGTTGAACCATTGGGACGCGGGACAGCGCCCGCCATCGGCCTGGGAGCTATCCATCTCCAGCATAAGGACCCGGACGCCGTGATGGCCGTGCTCACCGCCGACCATTTCATCGCCGATGTCGAGCGCTTCCAGCGCGTCCTGGAGGCGGCTGCGGAGGCGGCGAGGGAAGGCCACTTGGTGACCCTGGGCATCGAACCATCCTCCCCATCTACAGGCTACGGATACATCCAACAAGGCGCAAAGATGGAATGCGGGGGGGACTTCGACGTCTTCCAGGTAGAACGCTTCACCGAGAAGCCGGACCAGGAGACCGCCTTGCGGATGGCCGAGAGCGGTGAATACACCTGGAACAGCGGCATGTTCGTCTGGAGCGTAGATCGGATTATGACGGAGTTCCAGTGCCAGATGCCCGATTTCTACGTCAAGCTGGCGGAGGTCCAGGGCACTCTTGGAACCGACGCCTACGGATCGACGCTGAAACGGATCTGGCCCACGATCAACAAGCAGTCCATCGACTACGGCGTGATGGAAGGCGCTGGAGATGTCGCCGTGATACCCGTCGACATCGGCTGGTCCGACGTAGGGAGTTGGGGGAGCCTGGCCGAGCTGCTAGCAGAGCTCGGCGAGGAGGATGAGGACGGTAACGTCATCGTTGGTGATCACATCGGCATCGACACCCAACGCACAATGGTGTTCGGGAGTGAACGTCTGATCGCCACCATAGGATTGGAAGATATGGTCATCGTGGACGTGGGGGACGCGGTGCTCGTCTGCCCGATGGACCGCGAGCAAGACGTCCGCGAGTTGGTCCATCTTCTGGAGCGCCAGGAGTCGGACGAGTACCTATAGACTCGGCACCACGAAGACGGGCGTTTTTGGGAGGCCCTCTCCTGGAACCAAGGTTCCGAGAGGGTCTCGTTGGGTTGAAGTTAGTTATGTTCCGCGTTAGTATTGTGTTCTGAGGTCAATGTATGAAAGCTTATTGTTTGAAATGCAAAGCCAAACGTGAGATGAAGAGCCCCGAGCCGGTGTACACCAACACGGGGACACCGGCCACGAAGGGCGTCTGCCCGGAATGCGGCACCAAGTTGTTTCGCATGGGCCGCACGCCTGCCCACGAGGGACTGGATCCCGAGGAGCACACGGTGATGTCGAAGGCCAGGGCACGACGGGAAAAACAGCCCGGCCTGGTCATCGTCGAATCGCCGGCTAAGGCGCGCACGGTCAATCGCTTCCTGGGCGACGACTACAACGTGCAGGCCTCCGTCGGTCACGTGCGGGATCTGCCCTCCAATCGCATGGGGGTCGACATTGAGGATGGTTTCCGACCGCACTACATCGTCCCCTCCAAGCGGAAGGACGTGGTCCGAGATCTCAAGGAGGCAGTCAAGGAGTCCTCTGAGCTCTTCCTGGCAACGGATCCGGATCGCGAGGGCGAGGCAATCTCGTGGCACCTGTTGGAGGTGCTCGACTCAGTCATCCGCTGGCGACCCGTGCACCGCGTCGAGTTCCACGAGATCACGGACGAGGCCATCGAGCACGCCTTCTCCCATCCCCGCGAGATCGATCGGCAGCGGGTCGACGCCCAGCAGGCGCGGCGTATCCTCGATCGTATCGTGGGCTACACCATCAGCCCGCTGCTGCGAGACAAACTGGGGCGCCGCGGCATCTCCGCCGGCCGCGTGCAGTCGGGCGCCCTCCGGCTGGTCGTGGAGCGAGAACGGGGGATCGAGGCCTTCGTGCCGATCGAGTACTGGTCCCTGGAGGCGGAGCTGGCCAAGCAGGAGCCGGAGCCAGACTACCCGCCCAGCTTCATCGCCAAGCTCCACCGCATCCGGGGCGAAGAGGTGGACATCCACAGCGAAGAAGATGTCCAAGCGATCATAGACGACCTGCGGCGATCAACCTACGCGGTGGTCAGCGTCAAGGAGGGACAGCGTCGCCGGAGACCCTATGCCCCCTTCACGACCAGCACGCTCCAGCAGCAGGCGTCATACAAGTTAGGCTACACCACGCGACGCACGATGGCTGTGGCTCAGCAGCTGTATGAGGGGATCGATCTGGGCGACGGGCCGATAGGCCTGATCACGTATATGCGCACCGACAGCGTCAACGTGGCCGAGCAGGCCCAGGCCGACGTGCGCGCGTACGTGACCGGCGAGTACGGCGACGAGTATCTGCCGCCCGAGCCGCCGCAGTACAAGACCAAGTCCAAGTCCGCTCAGGAGGCCCACGAGGCAATCCGGCCTACGAGTGTCTTCCGCACACCGGAGTCCATGAAGAAGGTCCTGGATCGGAGTCAGTATCAACTTTACGAGCTGATCTGGAGGCGCTTTGTGGCCAGCCAGATGGCTCGGGCGATCTACGATACCATCGCCGCTGAGATTGAGGCTGGGTCTTCGGGGGACGAGGGAGCACTGCCCTACCTCTTCCGGGCCAGTGGTTCGACGCTACGCTTCCCTGGGTTCTTGGTCGTGTACGAGGAGGAGAAGGACGAGGACGAAGAGAGCATCGAAGAACGGAAGCGGGAGGAGATTCCGCCGCTGTCCGTCGACGAGCTGCTCGACATGGTGGACCTGCTCCCCGATCAGCACTTCACGCAAGCGCCGCCGCGCTACTCCGAGGCAAGCCTGGTCCGGGACCTCGAGGAAAACGGCATCGGGCGGCCAAGCACGTACGCGCCCATCCTTTCAAAGATTCAGGAGCGCGGCTACGTGGAGCGCCGAGGGAGAAGGCTGTATGCCACCGAGATTGGCATGATCGTCAATGACCTGCTGGTCGAGTACTTCCCAGACTACGTCGACCTGGGGTTCACGGCCCAGATGGAGGATGATCTTGACCTTATCGCCAGTGGCGAGCGGGAGTGGGTGCCCATTCTCGAGAGTTTCTACGGACCTTTCGCCGAAACGCTCACCGAGGCTCGTGAGCGCATGCCTGAGGTGGACATCAACAACCAGCCAACGGGCGAAATGTGTCCCAAATGCGGGAGTCCGCTCGTCTACCGGTATGGACGGTACGGGAAGTTCATCGGCTGCAGCAACTTCCCAGACTGCCGCTTCAGCAAGCCGATACTGGTAACGACAGGGGCCAAGTGCCCTGAGTGCGGCGGCGATCTGGTGGAGAAGAAGACGAGACGGGGCCGAACATTCTACGGCTGCTCCAACTACGACCCGGAGAACCCAGAGTCCTGCGACTTCGCGGTCTGGAAGCGGCCACTGCCCCAGGCGTGTCCCAAGTGCGGCGGCCTACTCACAGAAGTGCGCCAGGATTGGGCAAAATGCGAGGCCTGCGAAGAGGAAATTGAGATCGTCGACCTTCCCGAGGAACCTGAGGAGTCGGCTTCGTAACGGGGGGACCGTTTGTACAGAGACGCCGGTGCGCACGTGGTGCGCAGGTATTTGTCCTATGCCGGACTGTGTGATAAGATTGTTGTGCACCAAAGCGGCCGATCGGATAGCCCGCTTAGCAATTTTCCCGTGCAACTCGCAGACGCCAGGGGGTGAAGATGGACAACATCCTGCAATTCATTCGACAGCGCAAGGTCCTGGTAGCCGCGCTCGGGGGCGTCCTCGTCGGTCTGCTCCTCGGTCTCGGCATCGGATGGGGGCTTTGGCCGGTCCAGTGGACCAACTCCACACCCGCGGAGCTCCGCTCGGATTTCCAAGAGACTTATGTCCTCCTGGTGGCCGAGGACTACGCCGAGAGCGGGGATCTCGAGCTCGCGCGCGACCGCCTAGGGATGGAGCTCTGGGAGGAGAATGAGCTCGCCCAGGCCCTGGCCCGGGTTGAGCAGGCCCAGGATGGGCAGCAGGCGCTCGACGTCAGGAAACTGGCTCGCGACCTTGACGCTGAGGCACCGGTTCCCGACGAAGGCGACGGGGAGGAGACCACCGATCTGGGCACGCGACTGCGCCCCGTCACCCTGGTCTGCGGGGTGGGGCTGCTCGTCGTCGCCCTGGTCGGAGGGGGGCTGTATCTCTACTCTCGTCTGATCGAGCGACGGGAGGGACCCGAGGCGTCGCGACAGGAGGTCCGTTCGACAGCCAGAGGAGATGCGCCACCCGATGAGCAGGTCGCGTGGGAAGGCCAGGCGCCCAATGCCCAGTTCGTCACCACGTACAGCCATGGAGACACCCACTATGATCCCTCTTTCAGCATAGAGTTGGAGAGCGGCGAGTTCATGGGGGAATGCGGCGTGGGCATCTCCGAATTGATCGGATCGGGCGATTCCGACAAGGTCACAGCGCTGGAGACGTGGCTGTTTGACAAGAACGATATTCGGACGGTGACGAAGGTCTTGATGTCCAAGTACGCCTTCGACGATGAAGCGCTGCGTACGAAGTTAGCCCCCAAGGGTGAGCCCGTTCTGGTCGAGGAGGGAAAGGACGTCATCCTGGAGACGAAGATGCTCCGTCTGCGGGCGCATATCGTGGAGGTAGATTACGGGGACGGGGATATGCCGTCCAGAAGCTTCTTCAACAGCCTGACGGTGGAGCTGGCTGCCTGGGTGAAGCCGGAGGCCGAGGGAGGAGAGTCACGCATTCCGGTGAGCGCTCCGGGCGCGTGAGGATGACGACGAAATAGGCCCACCGGCCCCGCTGCCGCTAATCATGGGGCGGTCCGGCCCGCTTGCCCCGACGATGATGGAGGCTCCTGAGGCCGTGCATACGGGGCGTTAACAGAAGAGCGCCCGCTCGATTCTTGAAGTCTGATTCTATACCCCCGTCGCTTTGATTGCGGCGGGGGTTCTGCTTGGGTGAAAGGCCCGGTACGATGCTGCGTACACTCTGGCACCGTTTCCTGCGTCTCTTCTTCCGCTTGCTCTACAACGAGCTGGCATGGACCTACGATGTGGTGGCGTTTGTCGTCTCGTTGGGCCGATGGAGGGCTTGGGGACGGACCACGCTTCCCCATCTGCAGGGCGGCCGCGTCCTGGAGCTGGGACATGGGCCCGGGCATCTTCTGGTGTCGCTGGAGGAGCGCGGCCTCGCACCCTTCGGGGTCGATCCTTCGCCCCATATGGGCCGGCAGGCCAAGGTGCAGCTCCTTCGGGCCGGCGCGAGCGTCCCTCTCGTCCGGGCGCGGGCCCAGGCGCTACCATTCCGAGCCGCCAGTTTCGAGAGCATCGTCGCGACCTTCCCGACAGACTACATCATCGATCCACGGACCCTGGGCCAGGTGACGCGTCTGTTGAAGCCGACGGGGCGATTGGTAGTTGCCGCAGCGGCCAGGTTTGAAGGACAAGGCCCGCTGGCGAGACTCCTATCCTGGCTCTATGAGGTCACGGGCCAGAAAGAGCCGGAGCCAGGTGCCTTCTCATCTCAGCTCACGAATGCCGGGCTCTCTTGCCGAACGGTATGGGAGGATGTGGACGACACAGAGGTGATGGTCGTCATCGCAAAAAAAGCGCCATAGGTGAGCCAGAGGCCCGAGGGGACGGAATCTTCCCGCGGACTGGAATAGCTGGGGGCACTAACGAGTTGTCGCCTTGACCGGTGCGATGCACCACGAGCGTATGCTTGCCACGTCCGCGACAAGTCGTTAGCGCACCCGACTAGCTGCCATACTTGCCTCGCGCGTTAAGATATGGTAGAATGCTGACAACGTGGTGGGTGTGGCCTAATTGGTCAAGGCACCTGGTTGTGGCCCAGGCGATTGCGGGTTCGAGTCCCGTCACTCACCCAGCGAAAGCCGGATTTAGATCCGGCTTTCATCCTATTATGCCCCCGTAGCTCAACTGGACAGAGCGTCGGACTTCGAATCCGCAGGTTGGGCGTTCGAATCGCCCCGGGGGCGCCTGGAACCTAGTTCCCGGGGATAGCGGTCCGGGAATTGCTCCCAACGTGGCGTCCTCGCCATGTCGGGGGCGTTTTTCTGTGTCCATACTCCAGACCTCACCCATCAACGCCATGGCCTCGGGAACGAAGGACGCTTGCGCAGGGCATGCTTGGGATTGAGCCAACCCAACTACCCAGCGGTGGCGGACCAGCATGTCGTTTTATGGGAGCGATAGCCGAATAGGTGCAGGCATCGCGGGTGCAGCGCCCTTGTTCGGCGGGCATACGTCGGCCCTCCGTCCGCTCGACGGGGAGCGCGAGGAGTCGATCAGGTCGACACTGATCG
>Ga0180436_10001713_pt1 | contig 21266 bp, 13 predicted proteins | sample SS_ome_2_FD_132434 | JGI IMG/M metagenome (GOLD analysis project Ga0180436, IMG submission 132434) | Hypersaline lake sediment archaeal communities from the Salton Sea, California, USA - SS_3_S_2 metaG | ecosystem: Environmental > Aquatic > Non-marine Saline and Alkaline > Hypersaline >...
ATTCTACGATCTGGCGGTCGTCGATCCGCCGACGTTCTCGAACTCCAAGAGCACCGAAGGCGATTTCGACATCCAGCGAGACTACGTCGAGTTGCTTACGGGGCTGGCGAGCCTGATGTCGCCCGGCGGAGTGATCTACTTCTCGACGAACTTCAAGCGGTTCAAGTTTGACGAATCGTCCGTCCCGAACACCACGCCCCGCGAGATAAGCAAGCAGACGGTGCCAGAAGACTTCCGCAACAAGCGAATTCACCGATGCTGGCGGATAGTGGTCGCCCGTTCGGCTTGACAAGCGGGCCGGGGCGTCCGAAAATCGCCGACGAATCGAATTGCGAACCCAGAGAGGTCCTTATGTACTACGATTTTCCGGCAATCAAGCCTATTCGCCATCTGCTTGTCGACCCCGAGATCACCGAAATCATGATCAACGGACACGGTCAGGTCTTCGTCGAACGAAACGGGAGGATGGTGCTGGACGATTTCACGTTCCCCGACGATGCTCACGTTCGCGGGCTGATCGACCGGATGGTCGAGCCGACGGGGCGATCGATAACGACCGCCGCTCCGTTTGTGGACTTCCGCCTGCCGGACGGTTCCCGCGTGAATGTGATCGTGCCTCCGGTGGCGGTCTGCGGCCCGACGGTCACGATCCGCAAATTCACCAAGACGCTTACGACTGTCGAGAATCTCATCGAGTCCGGCACGCTGTCGCGCAGGATGGCCGACCTGCTCTGCGCCTCGGTCAAGGCGCGGTTGAACATCATTTTCTCCGGCGCCACCGGCACGGGCAAGACCACCACGCTGGGCATACTCTCGAATGCGATACCCGAATCCGAGCGTATCATTACGATCGAAGACACCGCCGAACTCGACCTGCAGCAGGAGCACGTCGTCGCCCTCGAATCGCGCCCGCCGAACTCCGAGGGCAAAGGCGAGATCGTGCTTTCGCAACTGGTGCGCAACGCGCTTCGCATGAGGCCGACCCGGATAATCATGGGCGAGATACGCGGCGACGAGGCGCTGGACATGCTCCAGGCGATCGCCACCGGACACGACGGGTGCCTGTCGGTTATGCACTCATCCTCGCCGCGAGACGCCGTTTCGCGCCTGGAGATGATGGCGCTGTCGCGCGGGCTGATGCTGCCGCTGTGGGCGATCCACCGCCAGATATCGGCCGCCATAGACCTGATCGTCCAGCACGAGCTCTTCCTCGACGGCGTTCGCCGCATCACGCACATCACCCAGGTCTGCGGCCTGGAGGGCGACCGGATCGGACTGCGGAACATCTTCGAATACAAGCGCACCGGCCAAGACCCCTCCGGTCGGCAGAGCGGCAAGTGGATATGCAGCGGGGTAAGCGACGATTTCCTGCCGAAGTTCGAAAAGTTCGGCATGGCCGTCCCCGCCGCGGTGTTCAACGTGGGAGAAGAGCCGGCGTAACGGCCGGTAACGGCCAGTGACCAGTAACGGCAACGGCTACGGTTGGTCTTGGGTCAATTTTGCCGCGGCCGGTAGTATCAGGCGGGTCCATACATCCGAGTTTGGAAGCTTGTTGCGGCGTGCGGCCCAGGCGGCCTGGTTCATGTCGTTTTCATCTCCGATGACAGTGGCGCGGAGTGAGGGGCTTAACATGACGATTCTCCCGGTGGCGTCAACTTGCGAGAAGACCACTGTCCAGAGCGTTTGCTGGGTGAGTCTTCTACGATAAAGGTGATCGGGAAAAGTCCTCACAACTACCAGCGCCGGGGTGTCGCCGGATCGATTGTAGTACGCGGTGATCTTAAAACGCCGGGCTTTGCGGATGTGTTCGTTGGGCGTATTCATACGCAGATTCCAGGCTGACCAGTTCCGCGGCAGGTTGGCGCCTGTCTTTCCGATCTCAGCGATCGCCTTCAGCAGTATCGACAGGCGCTCGGCTCGATGTCGCAGAAGGGCCGGGTTCTGCCGATCGTCTGTTAGGACCGATAGCCCGTTCGATGCAGTTCTTGCGAAGAAGAACGTGTTGGCCGCCGCCTTGCATGCGATCATTCGCTCGCTCAGCGGAGCCTTGGCGTCTTTGGCGTGAGAAATGTGCGTCTCCAAAGCGATTCGATCGATGGCGGCGGCGTACAGAACCACGAGCGTCAGCATCGCCGCAGTGGCGAGTCCGCGTCTTGTGAACAACTGTCCCAGCAGGATCGCCGCCAGCGCCAGCAGCACGCTTGAAATGCCGATATGCTGGATCAGGTTGGCCGTCAGCGGTGCGTCGGGGTCCACCCGCCATCGCCAATCCGCGCTGCTCGAGCGGCCGCTACGGCTTGCGCGGGTGATGATTTGATTGTGTCTCTCGGTCAGGAATTGTTCGACAGGGACCGCCGCGAGCTTGTCGTCGGCGTCGGCCAGATCGACAAACACGCAGATGAGCAATTGTCCGTACCGGGCGACTGTCGGAACCGTCGACAGCGGCTTGATGTTTCCGTATGAACTCCCGGTCCGGATATCGTCAACGATCGCCACGTTGTCGTCCATATGCACGCCTTGGCTGCTGGAACTGTATCCGCCCCCCACGCCGCGGTCGACCCTTATGCTCCAGTATCCGTTCCCTTCAATCTCGGGCTCGGTTGAGGGCTCGTCGCGATGCACCGACACGCGGCTTATATTCATGCGATAGCTGATCGTGCTGTCGCCGAGTTTGAGTCGCTTGGATATTTCACAGGAGCTCCCGTTTCGCCACGTGACATCGAACTCGTCGGCGCGAACGGCCCGGAAGCCGTCGGACGCAGTTGCTTCCATTATCACGGCGTTGATCAGCAGACGAGCCTCGGATAGCTCGACGTGCCGGTGGGATTTGATTTCGGCGGTCAGCGGGGCGGCTTTTTTCGTAGGTATGCGGATCGTACCTAGATCGGTCGATTCCAGTGCGTAGACTGCTGTGGTCTGGCGCCAACTGAAGAATCCGATCGAAGCGAGAATAGTGATCGCCAGAACAGCGCAGACCGACCTGGTTACAATATGGCGTTTTCTCAACCTCCGCGATGGTGCGCCCCGGAAGCTGCGTTTCCGACACATGACGAGAAAGAGCACCAGCAGAACAACCAGCAGCGCAACGCCGGGGAACACCGTTGCTACTATGGAGTAGTCATGAGCGACTCTGCTGGCGGCTCTCGCGTCGGCCTCGGCCTGTTGGGCCGTGGCGCGTGCTCGGGCCCGTATGATTCGCGCCTCTTCGGCTTGTCTTCGTTTAGCCTCGGCGTTCGTCGGGGCAGTCGTCGGCGAACGCGGCGACGGGGCGGTCGGTGCAGAGCCGTTAGGGACCGCCGGCTCGTTCACAGCTTCTACGTACGAAGACGAATCGTGAGCTACTCTCGCGACAAACAGGGACATCGTAAAAGCAAAGACTGCAACGATCGCCAGAACAACGAACACTGACCAGGTATTGCCGCCCGATCCGGAGCGTCCCGGGCGTGAAACGCCTTCCTTGCGCACGTATCTGTTATGTCCGAACAGCAGACCCATCGCCGCCATCGCCAGCATTGACGGTATGCAGATGTAACCGTTTACATCTCTCCAGAGTTCCTCCTCGGCCAGGCAGCCCAGAAACGCCGCCAGACCCGTGACGATCAACGCCGGCAGCCACGAGAACCACACGGCTCCGCGCGTTTGCGACAGCGACGCACATATATGCGTGCAGGCGAACACCAGCAGCGGGATTACCACCGCCAGGAAGTAAAGATACTTCTCGGGCCAGGGGCCGAACGGCGTGGTGAATCCGCTGTCGACGACGAGCGACCAGGCGTATTGAGGCAGGTCCAGAGCGATGCTCAGTGTGCCGATCAGGCAGAAAGCCAGAACCGAGCCTCCGCCGACAAAGATACCGCTGAGGTATCGCTGCGAGCGAGTGGGGGGCAGGGCGAAGGCGAATTCCTCGCTCCCGTCGGCGGCGTCGAGGCCGCCGAAGACCACGCCCGAAATCATCGCGAATATGCTTCCCGCGCCTATGATCCATCCGGGATGGTGGAACAGCATAAGCGCCCAGCCGCCGATCAGGAGGACTGTCAATCCGCTCATAACAGCCCACCGTCCGGCCAGCCAGTGACGCCACATCAAACCGCGGAACACGTTGACCCCGCCGGAATGCGTGGGACTCGAAACCGTGTCAATTGTCGCGTTCATAGCTGCATGTCTCCGAATTCGCCGCGAGCTTCCGGGCCGAACAGGTCGATGAATATCTCTTCCAGACCCAGCGGGAATGTGTTCACGCGCAGGTCCGTGCGTTTGTGCAATTCGTCAAGTTGGGTTTCGCTGACTACACGGACCACCGAGGTGACCACCGGGCCCTCGATCTTCGTGCGGATCGCGCCGGGGATCTCGAAGCGGTCGGGTATCGTGTCTGTGTTGAACACCACCTGCACGCGTTTGGTGCGGTTCTGCAGATCGTCGAGCCGGGCTTGGGTTACGATCCGACCGCGGTCCATGATCCCTACGTACTCGGCCACCCGCTCGAGGTCGCTGAGAATATGCGTCGAGAAGAACACCGTGCATGGCGAGACGTTGGCGATCACGTCGATCGTTTCGTCGATCAGTTCGCGCCGTGCGACAGGGTCGAGACCGGCGGCCGGCTCGTCCAGCATGAGCACTTCGGGTCTGGCCGCAAACGCGAGCAGTATGGCGACCTTCCGCTGCTGACCGCCGGACAGCAGGCCGATCTGGCGATCCCAGGGAACATCGAATCGCTTGGCCAGCGAGCGTGCGTACGGTTGGTCCCATTTCTCGTAGAAGTGGCCCAGGTAGCAGCACAGCTCGGAGATCGTCATCCACTCGTGGGCCTTGTGCATTTGCGAAACGTAGCCGATGCGCTGGCGGTGGATCGGATCGCTGCGCCAGAGGTCCTGGCCGAGTACGCGCCCCTGGCCGCCGGTGGGGCGGAGAAGGCCCATGAGCATGCGGATCAGCGTTGTCTTGCCGCCGCCGTTTCGCCCGACGAGCCCGTAGACCACGCCGTGAGGCACGTGCAGGTCCAGACCGCTGACGGCCGCGACGCCGCCGGAGAATGTTTTCGAGAGGTTGTTGGCCTCGATAGCCGTCGGATTATGAATCATGTTGCACCTTCTGGAGTTCCTCTTGAACCATTTGCATGACCAGTTGCGAGGAGGCGCCCATTTGTGCGGCCTCAACCGCCAACTGCCTGGCCAACTGCTGTAGCGCCTTGCGGAGTTGCTCTTCGGACAGCGCCCCGGCCGACTCGGACACGAACGCGCCTTTGCCCTGTTTCATCTCGACGACCCCGCCATGCTGCAGTTCGGTATACGCCTTGACGACAGTCGTGGGATTAACCGCAAGCGACCCGGCCAGGCTGCGGATCGAGGGCAACTGCTGGCCCGGCGCCAGCAGACCGGAGGCGATGTAGTACTTGATCTGGTCCATCACCTGGCGGTAAACCGGTACGCCGCTGTTTGGATTTATTTGTAAATGGAGCATTATCTGTAGGCTCCGTCACTGTAGAAAACAGGCGATACGCGAGACCAGGAAGTTGATCCGGCCCCATTTCTGAACGTCCATCTCGACAATGTCCTCTTGCTCGAGTTGGGCGTACGCTTTGGCTATAGTCGCCGGACTGACCCCCAGCGACCCAGCCAGACTGCGGATCGACGGCAACTGGGCTCCCGCCGACAGGAGCCCCGAATCGATCTGTCGTCGGATTCGATCGGCCACCTGCTGGTAAACCGGCACGCCGCTGCTTGGATTGACTTGTAAATGGATCATGAGTCGATCTCCACTGGCTGAATACTATGACTGTATGATAACACCCATACAGTAGTAAGTCAACTTATTCTGAAGAAAAACAATGAGAATCTTGGTGTTTGTGGCTCTATGTGATTGTAAGGTAATGATTAAGCGTTCTTGTCCGACGAGAGGAATCAGCACGCTATTGTGGACAAGGCGGCTGAGATGCTGCAAGCTTCGGCGGCGCCAGCGCCGATAACGGCGTTGCGACTCCGTCGCAAACAGGCTGATCCCGACATACATCGGGATCGTGTCGCTAAACCAGCTTTCGGCGCCGTTGTGTCTTCGGTAGCGCCGCCGGTGAAAAGCAGTTTGTACCTTCCCCCTGCCGCGCGGTAGACTCTCGGTTCGCGTAAACCTCAAAAAAGGAATCGAGTCAGCATGATCTCAAGAACTAAATGGATCGCGGGACTTATTGTATTGTCAATCTTCGCCGGTGTTCTCGCCTCGCCGGTTCTTGGCGCCGGTAAGGGCACAAGTCCGCTGAAGGTCTTCATTCTGGCCGGCCAGTCGAACATGCAAGGCGCCGGGCAGATCAAGGCCAATCCGAAACGCAACAAGGGCAAGGGCTCGCTGCAGTACATCGTGCGGGATACCAAGACCGCCGAGATGACCCGACACGTTGTCGACAAGAACGGCGACTGGATCGTCCGCGACGACGTCTGGATCTGGTACTTCGACCGCAAGGGCGGTCTGACCGCCGGTTACGGCGCCAACGAGACCACGATCGGTCCTGAGTTCCAGTTCGGACACGCCGTCGGACAGGCGTTCGACAACCAGGTGTTGCTGATCAAGGTCGCCTGGGGCGGCAAGAGCCTGCAGAAGGATTTTCGCCCGCCCAGCAGCGGCGGGGATGTCGGGCCGTATTACACCAAACTGCTGGAGCACGTGAAAGACGTTCTTGGCAATATCAAGAAACACTTCCCCCGCTACGACGGCAAGGGTTACGAACTGGCCGGTTTCGGATGGCACCAGGGTTGGAACGATCGGGTCAACCAGGCGGCCAACGACGAATACGAAAAGAACATGGCCAACTTCATTCGCGACATACGCAAGGCCCTCGGCGTGAAGAATCTTCCGTTCGTGATAGCCGAGACCGGCATGTCGGGGCATGCCGAAAAGCACCCGCGAGCCTTGTCGCTGATGAAGGCCCAGGCCGCCGTCGCCGAGTATCCCGAGTTCAAGGGCGACGTCGCGTTCGTCGGGACAAAGGATTTCTATCGTCCCAGGGAGGAGTCGCCCAGCGGGCAGGCGTATCACTGGAACAACAACGCACTGACGTATTTCCTCATCGGTGACGGAATGGCCAAGGCGATGATTTCGCTGATCGAAGGCCCCGACACCGTAGCGACCAAGGGGCATCCCGACACCAGCGGAGCCGGCTGGTCGGACCTGCTGAAGCCGGACCTGTCCAACGCGATCTACCCCAAGGGCGTCTGGTCGGTGACCGACGGAGTGATGACCGCCACGAAGGACATCAATCTCTGGACCGAGAAGCAGTACAACGATTTCGTGATAGATCTGGAGTTCAAGAACGGACCGGCGGCCAACAGCGGCGTTATCGTTCACTGCAGCGACATGAAGAATTGGATTCCGAACTCGGTCGAGATCCAGATCGCCGACGACTATGCGGCCAAGTGGGCCAAGGCGCCGAAGACCTGGCAGTGCGGGGCGATTTTCGGTCACCTGGCCGCCGGCAAGCGCCTGGTCAAGAAGGTCGGCAAGTGGAACCGATACACGATCACCTGCAAGGGCAAGATCATCACCGTGGTCCTCAACGGCGAGAAGGTCACGGAAATGGACATGAGCAAGTGGACCTCGGCGAAGGTTAATCCCGCCGGCGACAAGATCCCCGGCTGGCTGAGCAAGCCCAAGGCGACATTGCCGCTGAAAGGACATATCGGCTTCCAGGGCAAGCACGGCGGGGCTCCGATCTTCTTCCGCAACATCAGGATAAAAGAACTCTAGAATTCGATTGTTTTCAGTACTCGCAGGTAGGGAGAGATTCTCATGAACAGGCGATTTGCGGTGTCGGTGTTTGCATTTGTGGCGATAGCTGTTTTTGGCGGCGGGCCGATCCGGGCTGTTGATTATCCCGGAGAAGTGACCGAGGCGTGGGACAAGGAGTATCATGAACTTGTCCGCGGGATAAGGACCTGCCTGAAGGAGCCCAATCCTGCGGCTTCTGCGCTGCTTGACGCCAATAGCCGGATAACTCCCGCCGACAAGTCGCCGGCGGGCATCGTGATCCGGCGGGTCGGGGCGCTGATCGCGCACCTTAAGACGCTAGGCGGCGCGGCTGGCTTGAAGAGCTTTCAGCCGCAACTCGACGCGCTGAAGAAGAAGCTGGCCGGCGGGGCGTCGGACAAGGACGTCTACACCGAGGTCTGCAAGCTTCGGCGTGCGGTGGTGATGTCGAACCCGCTGCTGGACTTCGACTCGATGGTCTTTGTGACCAAGCGCGGCAATCGCGAAGGCGTGCTGCAGTGCTGGGACTACGGCTACGGCGTCAGCGCCGGCGGGGGACTCTACAAGGTCTCCGGGCTCAAGTCCGGCAAGCCGGTTATCAAGAACATGCTCGCCGATGCGACAGTCGCCAACGGGCGAATGAAGGGCAGGAAGCTCACCGGCGGGGCGTTCAATATCCCCGCCCTGAGCTACGACGGCAAGACGGTAGCGTTTTCGTTTGTCGAAAAATGTAATATGAGGATCAACTGGCCGCGTGACGTCTTCGAAGCATTCACCAACGAGACCTGCTTCCACCTGTACAAGATCGGCTCCGACGGGTCGAATCTCATCCAACTGACCGACGGGTGCCGCAACGACTACCATCCGGCGTTTCTTCCAAACGGTCGGATCGTCTTCGTCTCCGATCGCCGCAACATCATGGACCGCTGCCAGGGCGGAAGCGCATTTCGGGAGTTTTCGCAGCCGTGCGGAACGATGCACTCGATCAAGGCCGACGGAAGCGACCTGATCCGAATAAGCTACCACGAGACGACCGAACTGTTCCCCGCCGTAGACAACAACGGAATGTTGGTCTACACGCGCTGGGACTACGTCGACCGCGACTTCTGCGCGGCGCACAACTTCTGGATCTGCTACCCCGACGGTCGCGACCCCCGCGCCCCGCACGGAAACTACGCCCTGCCGCACCACACGCTTGACGAGAAGGAAATGTGCAAGGACGGTCGCGCCGACCGGCCCTGGGCCGAGTACACAATCAAGCCGATTCCCGGTTCGCGGCGTTATGTCGCCATTGCCGGCAAGCACCACATCTCGAATTCGCGCGGCGTGATCATCCTGATCGATCTGGGAATCGAAGACGACAACAAGATGTCGCAGGTCACGCGTTTTCACGACTACGCCCTGATGGACGAATCCCGCGGATACCATGGCGACATGGACAAGGGTCTGCCGCACTGCTACGGATACACCGATCCGTGGGCCCTCAGCGAAGACTACATGATCGCCGCGATGGGCTCGGATGTCTGGCTGCTGGACAAGTTCGGTAACCGCGAGATACTCTTCCGCGCATCCCAGCAGGCGTGCAACGGGATCAGCAGCATCCGCGCTCCGATCCCGCTGCGTGCCCGCAAGAGGCCTCCGGCGATCCCGACGATGACATACCAGGGCGAGCGCTATAAGGCCCCCGGGCACAAGCGGGCCACGATCAGCGTGATGAACGTATACGAGTCGGATTTCGAGTGGCCCAGGAATACGACGATCAAGTCGATCCGGGTGATGCAGATATTCCCGTATCCCTGGCACAGCCCTTGGGAGAACCAACCGCGCGTCGGACCCGGTCTGGGCGTATCGACCAGGGCGGTCCTCGGCGTGGTTCCCGTCGAGAAAGACGGCAGCGCCTACTTCGAGGCGCCGGTCGGCAGGGCGATATACTTCCAGGCCCTCAACGAGCACGGAATGGCCGTCCAGTCAATGCGGTCCTGCACCTACGTTCATCCCGGCGAGAACCTGAGCTGCGTTGGTTGTCACGAGAAGAAACTGCACGTTCGCAAGCCGGGTAAAGTGCCCGCCGCGATGAAGCGGGCGCCGTCGAAACTCGTTGCGAATATCGAGGACGGTTCGTGCCCGATGACCTACGCGCGACTGGTCGAACCGCTGCTCAAGAGCAAATGCATCCCGTGCCACACCAAGAAGAAGAAGCCGGCGCCCGATCTGAAGAAGTATCAGTTCTTCTTCCACGGAACCGGCGGGTACAAAGGCGTCCTGCCGGTCCACGGCGGGTACCGCACCATCGCCGGACGGTTCGGCGCGATCCATACCGGGCTGGCCAAGGTCATGCTCAAGAAGCATCACCGCGAGGCCCTGACGATGGCCGAGATCAACCGAATAACCCTCTGGTGCGATTCGAACTCCAACGAACTGGGCGCCTACTACGACGAGGCCGCACAGCGAGCCGGCAAGATCGTCTGGCCGCTGATCGACATGGACCCCGAAAACCCCGCCGGCATCGACCTGTTCAAGGGCGGCAAGCCCGAGCCCACGCCCGGCGCATCGACACCGATCATGAAGAAGAACGAGGCGCAGATCCTGAAAGTCTATCCCAGGGACAAATGGCCCGCTCCGCGCAGACGCTAATCCCGCGAGACGTAGTTCAGGATTGAAGACCCTTCGGGGCGACAGAGCTTGTCCAACGCGGCTTTGTCGCTCCGTTTTTATTTCGTAAACGAAAACGCGTAGAGCTTTGCGCCTGTCAGCTTGAATCTCAGGCTGACGGTCTTGCCTGCGAGTTTCGCTCCCGGCGGCGTTATCTTCGCGTCAGTCACGTCGCCGCTGATCTTCGGAAGCGCCGTAACGGCCTTCCCGTTTTCGTCGAGAACTACTATTCCTACTGTTCCGCCTTTGGCGTCGGCGGATATCATCAGCGATTTACCCGACCAGACAATCGGCCGGGTTGTCAGTGTTGCCGGCTTCTTCGAGTCGACAGGTTCGTATCCCGCGAAGCCATCGGGCCTGAGGGTCGCTAAGCAGAGCGAGCCTTTACGCCATCCGTTGTGCAGGTAGTCGCTGCCGCCGTAATAGAGGCGGATCTCGTTTTCGAGGAACACCGGGTAGGCGCACGGGTAGACGCAGCCGTAATCGTAGTCGAGCATCTTCTCCGAGCAGGGGATCAGCGGCTTGCCCGGCGAAACGCGGCTCCACTTCTTCGTGTCGGCGCTCCAGGCCAGTTCGGTCCAGACGCGGTTGGACGGTATGTCGAAGATTGCGATCAGGCCGAAGTATACGTTGTGGCGGAAGAACACCGGCATGGCGTAGGTCTGCTGCTTGCTGGTTCCCTCGAGGACGACTACTTCTCGGGTCCAGTTGACGAAGTCATCGCTTTCGATTCTGGCGACCTGTCGTCCGTGCGGGCGGCCCCAGGACCGCGTGATGCCGACGTATTTCTTGAGCGTCGGAGCCCAGAAGGCGTTGTTGTGCGTATCGCCGGCGACGCGAACGCCTTTGCACTTCTCGGGCTTGGCCCAGTTCAGTCCGTCCGGCGATACGCTGGTGTACAGGCCCTGGTAGAACGTCTTGTAGCGGCGATTCGGGTCGGGATCGTTGAAATCCTTGAACACGCCCGCACCGTGCGGACCGCGCAGGACGATGTTGTTCTTCTTGTCGCCGGAGTTGCGGTCGTGGCGATTCTTAGGGTCGTAGTTCATCAGACCCAGCTCAGGTTTTTTCCAGTTGATCCCGTCTTTCGACGTTGCGTAGCAGATCCCCATCTCCCGGCGGCCGGAGCGGTAGCGTTTCTTCTTTCGCTCGGCCTCGGTCATCTTCCTCGACCATGCCGCGTCGATAATGAACGGGCTGTACCAGCACTTGTAGATCTTCTCTTTCTCATCGTAGATCACGTTGCCGTAGAGATTGTCGTATCGCATCTCCCATTCCTTGTCCTCGACGAACAGAGGATTGGCCTTGTGCTTGGTCACCTTGCCGATCTCGAGTTTCGCGTTGTCGACCGAAGCGATGACTCTGCTGTCCAGCACGTAGTACTTGGCGCGGGCCGGGAGTTTCGTCTTTGTTTCGCCGGCTGCGGCATGACATGAAATGAGGACCAGCGATGCTGTTGCGATAACTAACCGTTTGTTCATTTGAATGCTCCCTGTGATCGTCCGTTGTTGGGGCGGATTGTTCTTATAACGCAAGGCTATCTTATGCCGCAGACGGTCCGCTGACAACAGTGATCTGCTTGACCCGACGGCCGCGGAGGGTATGATAGTCTCTATAAACCGGCGGTATCCTGGTAAATGGGGTCTCCGGCCTGAAAGGAGCTATTATGAGAACGGGTCTTGTTGCGGTTCTGTGTGTCGAAGCGGTGTTTTTCATCGGTTGTGCGTTCAAGCCTTCCGGGTCCAAGTCGTCGCCCGGACCTTCGGCTCGGTATGCGTCTTTCAACAGTTGGCGCGTCGAGGAGATCGCCAGGGTTTCTTCTCTGGCGGTTCCTGAATGCGCCGCGGTCGACGCCGCAAGCGGCAACGTCTACATATCGAACATAGACGCCCCGAAAGAAGGCCCCGACAACAGGTACAACACCGACGATAACCGGGGCTTCATCACCCGCCTCAAGCCCGGCGGCGAACTGTCGCGCATGCGGTGGGTCCAATCCGAGGTCAACGCCCCGATCAATTCGATCAAGGGCCTGTGCGTGCTCAGGGGCGTGATCTACGCCTGCGACGTGGACCACGTGCGGCGGATATCAACCGAGACCGGACAGGCGCTCGAGCCGATCTGCATTCACGGCGCCGAGTTCCTCAACGATGCTGCGACCGACGGGAAGTACGTCTACGTCTCGGACTCAAACACCGACAAGATACACCGCCTCGACGGCGATGAGTATGTGGACATACCGGCGCCGAAAAATCCCAACGGAATAGCGTTCAGCGGCGGCAGGATGTATGTCGTCAGTTGGGCCGCCCACGAAATCTACGAAGTCGACATGGACGGAATATCGTCTCCCAGGCCGATGGGTCTTGCCGATCATTTCGCCGGTCTCGACGGCGTGGAGATTCTCGCCGACGGGACATTCATGGTCTCCGATCAGAAGCAGAACCGCATCGCTCTGGTCAGCGCCGACTTCAAGCGCGTGCGAACGCTCGTGGAGGTCGCCGGCGGACCGGCCGATTTCGGAGTGGATCCCATTCGGGGCATGCTCTACGTGCCGCTGATCTGGGCCGATTCGGCTGTCGCATACAAATTGACGAATTCTCCGCGCTAGTCTTGCATTTGACGGGCGCCGGGGAGACCGGTTGCGGTCTTCCGCGCCCCCAGTTGAACAACAAGGAGTCCGCTGATGAAGTTCGCCCGAACCACGACCGCCGTATGTGCAGTTATCCTGTCGCTTGCACCGTCATTCGCCGCCGGCCGGACCGCCGGACAGATCCTCGAGGCCGCCGGAGTCAAAGGCGGCGTGATCGTGCACGTCGGCTGCGGCGACGGAGAACTAACCGCCGCCCTGCGCGCCGGAGACAGCTTCATAGTGCACGGATTAGCGCGCGAGCGGGCGGACGTTGACAGAGCCCGAGCGACTGTCGCCAAGGCGGCTCCGTACGGCAAGGTGTCGATAGATCTCCTGCCCGCCGACGATCGCCTGCCTTACGTCGACAACATGGTGAACCTCGTGGTCTCAGGGGATCTTGGCTCGATTCCCATGACTGAAGTGATGCGGGTGCTGTGTCCCCGCGGCGTGGCGTACGTCAAGTCCGGCGGCAAGTGGACCAGGACCGTCAAGCCCCGCCCCAAAGAGATAGATCACTGGACTCACTACCTGTACGATTCAAGCAACAACGCCGTGGCCCGCGACACCGTCGTGGGGCCGCCGAGGCGAATGCAGTGGGTCGGGGCTCCGCGATACTCCAGGCATCACGATCGCATGTCTTCGGTCAGCGCCGCGGTCACCAGCGGAGGGCGGGTCTTCTACATCTTCGACCAGGCCCTTCCGATGTCGATCCTCCTGCCGTCCAAATGGGCGCTCATCGCCCGCGACGCCTTCAACGGCACAGTGCTCTGGGAGCGCGCCATACCTCAATGGCACTCGCAGATGTGGCCCCTGAAGAGCGGGCCGGCCCAGTTGCCGCGCCGCCTTGTAGCCCGCGGCGATCGCGTCTGCGCCACGCTCAGCATCGACGGTCCGATCGAGGCTCTCGACGGGGCGACGGGCAAGACCGTCCTAACGTATGAGTCGACCAGGGGAGCCGAGGAGTTCATTTTGTCCCAGGGCGTCTTGTTCGCGCTTGTGAGAAAAGGCGCCGTCAGCAGGCCGATGAAAGGGGGCTACGGTTCGAAGTTCTGGGACGAGGCCCCGCGGAATATCGTCGCCCTGCAGGCCGACACGGGCAAGGTGTTGTGGACGGCGACAAGCTCCGTGATGCCGCTTACGCTGTCGGCCGACGCCAAACGCGTGGTCTTCCACGACGGCAAGACGCTGGTCGCACTGGATCGAACGAGCGGGAAGGTCACCTGGCGGTCCAAGGAGATCGCACGCACCAAAGAGGTCAAAGGATTCTACGGACCGACCCTGGTGCTGTATGAGGGCGTTGGGCTCTTTTCCGGCGGAGAAACCGCCGGCCTGCAGACCGGGTCGTGGTACATGAAAGGCAAAGACACCCTGACGGCGGTTTCACTCAAGGACGGCAAGACTCTCTGGGAGGCCTACCACCCGCCGTCGGGATACCGCTCGCCCGAGGATGTTCTCGTCGCCGGCGGTCTGGTCTGGACCGGCGAAACAACCAGCGGCAGGGCGGTCGGAGTCTTCACCGGTCGGGACCCAAAGACCGGCAAAGTCAAACGCGAATTCCCCCCCGACGTGGACGTCTACTGGTTCCATCACCGCTGCTATCGCGGAAAGGCCACCGAGAACTTCCTGCTGATGTCGCGGACGGGAGTCGAGTTCATCGATATTCGCAAAAAGAGCTGGAATCCGAACCACTGGGTTCGCGGGGCGTGCGGATACGGCGTAATGCCGGCCAACGGGCTGCTCTACTCGCCGCAGAACCCGTGCGCGTGTTATCTCGAGACGCGAATGACCGGCTTCAACGCACTGGCGCCGGCGTCCGGGGGACCCCGCATCGCCAGGAGTTCGACGCGAGACGTTCGCCTGGTCAAGGGGCCGGCCTTCGATCGGATCGAGGCCCCGAAAGCAGACAACGACTCCAGGCAGGATTGGCCGACGTATCGATGCGACGCCCAGCGCAGCGGTCGGGCCGGTACGATCCTCTCTGCGAAACTCGGGAAGGCCTGGGAGGCTGCATTGGGCGGCAAGCTGACCAGTCCGGTAATCGCCGGCGGCAAAGTCTACATCGCCAGGGTCGAGACGCACGAAGTCATTGCTCTGGACTCCGACTCCGGCAAGCGGCTCTGGAGCTTTCGGGCCGGAGGGCGCGTTGATTCGCCTCCGACGATTCATAAGGGTCGAGTCCTGTTCGGATCGGCCGACGGGTCTGTTTACGCCCTGCGCGCTTCGGACGGTGCGCTCGCCTGGCGGTTCCGCGCGGCGCCCATGGACCAACGCGTTATGGCAAACGGGCAGATCGAATCGGTCTGGCCCTTGCACGGCAGCGTGCTGATTCGCGACGGCGTGCTGTACTGCGTCTCGGGCCGTTCGATGTTCCTCGACGGAGGTCTGATATTCTGGCGGCTCGATCCCGTCGGCGGGCGCGTGCTGTCGCGCACCGTCCTGAACGAGACCGAGCAGGAGACCGGCAAGGATCTCCACGAATACGTCAGTTGGCTGAACATGCCCACGGGCCTGCCGGACATTCTCTCGTCGACCGGGCCGCTGGTCTACATGCGGGGGCAGGCCTTCGGGCTCGACGGCAAGCGTCTCCCGCTCAAGCCGTTCCCTCGCGGCGCCAACGCCGACGCCGGAGCCCCTCCCGGCGTGCAGAGCGCCAAGCACTCGCACCTGTTTTCTCCGACCGGTTACCTGGACGACGCCTGGTGGCATCGCACTTACTGGATGTACGGGAGCATGTACGTCAGCGGCTGGTGCGGGTATTACCGCGCCGGCACGCAGGCTCCCGCCGGGCGCATAATGGTCTTCGACGACGAACAGATATACGGATTCGGACGCAAGCCGCAGTACTACCGATGGACCACTCCGATCGAGCATCACCTGTTCGCCGCCAACAAGAAGGACCCTCATTCCGGACCGACCGCCCGGGCCGGCGGCAAGGCGTCGATCGTGCGGATCGCAAAATCAAAGAGCCTCAATCCCGCCAGGAAGCCGGTGACGGTCGAAGCATGGATCAAGCCTGACAAGTCCAACGGCGTCGTTCTGGCCCGAGGGGGGCAGGGGATCGGTTACGTGCTCTACATCCAGCGCGGGCGAGTGAAGTTCGCCGTGCGCGGCGGCGGCAAGCTGGTTACGATCACCGCCAAGGCCAAAGGCAATGCAAAGATCACCGGACGATGGACGCACGTCGCCGGCGTCTTGACAGGCGACAGGGAAATGCGGATTTACGTCGACGGCGCGCCGGCCGGTTCGGGCCAGGCGGCGGCGATGATCGCATCTAATCCCCAGGAAGGCATGGAAATCGGGGCCGACGACGAGAGTCTCGTAGGCGACTACCCAAACGCCATGCCCTTCAGCGGTCTTATCGACGAGGTGCGGGTGTATCGGCGGGCTCTGAACGCGTCCGAAATAGCCGAGCGGGTCACTCAAGGCGGCGGACTCAAGGGCGGCTCGGCGGGGCTGGTTCTTGCCTGCTCGTTCGATGATTCAAACGGCTCGGACACCTCGGGAAACAAGAACCACGGCGTTGTTTCCGGCGGCAAGTTCGCGGCCGGCAAGAGCGGCAAGGCGATGAGGTTCTCCGGCGGCCCGCTTGGCGGCGCGTCGCGCGCCAATCGCGGATTCAAGGTCAAGCACGCATGGGCCACGGATCTGCCGCTGCTGGCTCGCGCGATGGTGCTGTCGGGCAAGATGCTGCTGGCGGCCGGGCCGGCGGACCTGATCGACGAAGAAAAAGCGGTGCGGATGCTCAACGATCCGGCGACCCAGGGCGCGCTGGCCGATCAACTGTCGGCAATCGAGGGCAAAAAGGGCGGACATCTCTGGGCTGTTTCCACCGTAGACGGTGAGAAGCTGTTCGAATTGAATCTCGACAGCACGCCGATATTCGACGGAATGGCCGCCGCGGCCGGCAAGCTGTTCATCGTGACTACGGACGGCAAAATAGTCTGTCTTGGCGGCAAGTGACTTGGCGGCGCCAATATCCGGTAATGCTGCGCTACAATTAGGGTGAGATGACCAACGGATTAACGAACCTGAATCAGCGCATAAACCGTCTGGCGGCCGATTTCGCCGACCGGATGACCAGTCTGCGCCGCGAGATTCACGCTGAACCGGAGGCGGCTTTTTCCGAGCAGGCCACTGCGGCGCGGGCGGCTGATGTGCTGGCGGACGCCGGGCTCGACGTGCAGACCTGCGTAGCCGGAACGGGCCTTGTAGTCGCCGTTCATGGCTCAGGACCGGGGAGAACCGTCGCGCTGCGTGCGGACATGGACGCATTGCCGATCACTGAAACCACCGGCAAACCCTATGCGTCGCGCCATGCGGGTTTGTCGCACGCGTGCGGGCATGACGGACACGCGGCGATGCTCGTAGGCGCGGGGCTGATACTCGCGGAATTGCAGGGCGATCTGGCCGGCGAGATCCGCCTTCTGTTCCAGCCGGCCGAAGAGACCGGCGCAGGAGCCCGCACTATGATCGAGGCCGGGGCGCTTGGCGAGCCGGCTCCTGACGCAATCTTCGCGCTGCACGCCTGGCCCGGTTTGCCGGTGGGAGTCGTCGGGTCGATGCCCGGATCGATGACCGCATCAAACGATCTGTTCACGCTTACGGTAACCGGCATAGGCGGACACGGCGCCAGACCGCACCTGGCGAGGAGCCCGATTCTGGGGACGGTCGAACTCGTCGAACGAGTAAGCGAACTGACTGACATCGGCGACGGCGTCGATCCGCCGAGGGTCGTAAGCGTCGGATCGGTCCATTCGGGCAGCCGGGCCAACATAATTCCACGCGAAGCTGTCGTCGAAGGCACAATCCGCACGCCCAACCTGGCGATTCGCGACGAACTGTACGACTCGATCCGGGAGATTGCCCGCGATGTCGCCCGAAGACGGGACCTGCAGGTTGTCTTCGACTCGCACACTTACTGCCCGGCGGTGGTCAACGATCCGGGCCTGTACGAGCTGTTCACCCGGACGGCCGGTGATCTGTTCGGCCCCGGCGGCTGGGTGCGCATGGACCGGATGTCGATGGGATCCGAGGATTTCGCGTGTTACCTGGAGCACGCGCCCGGACTGCTTGTGCGGATCGGAACGGGATCTGAAAGCGGACAACTGCACAACGGGGATTTCGATTTCGCCGACGGAGCGCTCGGCGGCGGGGCGGCTCTCATGGCGGCGATGGCCGCTGACGCCGCCCATCCGGACACCGAGGCGAAGAAAGGCTGACGACACGATGAAGGCGTTTACCAGGAACGAAGAGCCTACGATCGGAATCGAAGAAGAACTCCATATCATCGATCCGAAGACCGCCGAACTCAAGAGCGGCATAGAACAGATCCGCGAGCATCTCGACCGGGAAATGCGGGAGAGCATCTGCTACGAACTGTTCGAATGCGTTGTGGAGAATCGCGTCGGGGTGTTCGAAACCGTCGGCGATCTGGTCGCTTCATCTCTTGACGGACGTCGCAAGCTCGCCGCGGCGGCCGAGAAGATCGGCCTGAGGATCGCCGCGGGAGCCAGTCATCCGTTCGGGCGATGGCGAGATCTGTCTGTCGCCGACGATCAGCATTACCGCGAGGTTATTGAAGGATACGGATATCTCGCAAGACGCCTGCTGTCGTTCGGACTGCACGTGCACGTTGGAGTAGGATCCGCCGACGAGGCGCTCTACGTGATGACGCGGATGCGTCCCTGGATATACGCGCTGATGGCGATGTCCGCCAATTCGCCTTTCTTCGAGGGATGCCCGACGGGTCTGCAGTCAACGAGAATGCACCTGTTCGGATCGATGCCGAGAACGCACCTGCCGCCGCGATTCGAGGCCTGGTCGGATCTCGATAGACACTACCAAACGCTCCTGGAGGCCGGCGACGTGACGCGTCCGGGCGAACTGTGGTGGAACATTCGCCCCCAGCCGCCGCTGGGAACGGTTGAACTTCGCGTGTTGGACATGGCGACCGACGTGCGGCGGACAGGCGCTCTCGCCGCGGTCTTCCAGGCGGCCGTAGCTGCGTTCCAACGCGACTTCGACGCCGGCAAGCCTATCGGAGACTTCTCAGACGAGCACCTCGACCAGCATCGCTGGCGAGCCATGCGCGACGGACTTGACGCCGTCCTCGTCGACCCGTTTACCGGTCGATCCGTGCCGGCCCGGCAGTACTTGGCGCAGCTTCTGGACGATATCGACCCGGTGTCGGAGGAACTCGGCTCGAAGCAATACCTGCAACTGGCCCGCAGAATGCTCGACATGCCGACCGAATCCCAATGGCAACTCAAACGCGCCGACGAACTCGGCGGCGATCTGCCGGCCCTTGAACTGGAAATCGCCGACAGGACGCTTCGAGACGATCTGACGGACATCTAACGCGATTGGTCGGACCACACAACAGGGGCAGTGTAATGCTTATCGTGCGTATCAGTAAGAAGTTACGCGACAGGGGGAGATTCTTTTCCATTTTTCCGGAATTCTTGTCCGGACGGACTCTGCGGCGGCAATCTACTGGTGAAAGCAGTTAAAGCCATCAAAACCCAAGATTGAAAGGACAGGATAATGATCAAATTCTTCTTAATACTGGCACTCGTGACCGGCGGGATCTTCGCTTTCAGCGTTCTCGAAGAGGTCCACAAGGAAAACCCCGAAATCCTGGCCCAGTTGGATCAGGCCTGGCGGGAAATCATCAACGGCGAGCATAACGATCTGAGGCCTGGCGGCGGATCGACGGGCGCCGGACCTGTCTGCGTGGCCGCCTCCCGCCCCAACACGTTCGGATACGCCGCCCGCAGCAATCTCCGCCCCGACTTCGGCGGCAGGCGATACTCGAACAACGCCTCGACGCAAAACAACAACATCCGCTTCAACGGCAACAACAACGCAAACGATCTGGCGGCAGCATACAAACAATGGCGCGATGCGGTCAGGAAACACCAGAAGGCGATGCAGGCCAGCGGCAACGGCGGACAGGACCCCGCTTGCCGGGCGGCCCTGCAGAAGGTCTGGAGCACCAAGCACCGCTACGACACCCTCAAGGCCCAGGCCTATGGCAGGTAGTTGTCGGCGCCAAAACGCCCCGAGTGATGCGATCGGGGCGTTTTGCATTGGTGTGCCCGGCAGGGCACACTGACTTGGAGGTGAAAGTCCTCTGTGGACCCGGCAAGGGGAACCACTAGCCGGACGGCAAGGGCCGCGTCGCGAGGCGCCGGTCTGAAGGAAGCCGCAGGCAAAACGCTGCCCTGACGAACAGGAATCGCATATGAGGCATGCAGTTCGGGTGAGAAGGCCAATATCTTCAAAGCCCCGTACTTGCACGGAAGGACTGTATGTATATGCGGCGGGGATAAGCGTGAAGGTCAGTGTGCATTACCCGGGGAGGTCTGCGTCTTGGCCACGTGCTACCGTCGCCGCGAGGCGGCGGGATAGAGGCGTAGAAGTCAGCCGAGGGCATAGTAGGGCCGAGTCCGACCGGCCTGAAGGCCCGAACATTGTTTACCGGTCGCAACCTGGAGTCTCGATGAATCGCAAGCAGCAGAAGACCAGCGGCAACGCTCGTGCCGCGGCAAAGGGTAGGGAGCGGAACTCCCGAGCGTATGCCGCGGTGCTGTCGGATTCGTCGGCGGGTTCGGGTCCCTGCGGCCGTCCGGCTCTTGAGCTAATGGAAGCAGTAGTCGGACGCGAGAACATGAAAGCCGCCTGGAAACGCGTCAAGGCGAACAAAGGCGTGCCTGGAGTTGATGGGATGACCATCGAACAAACCGGGCGCCGCCTTGTAGCCGACTGGGCTGCGATCAGAGAACAGTTGTTGAAAGGCGATTATCAACCGCAGCCGGTTCTGGGCGTTCAAATACCCAAGCCCGGCGGTAAGGGGATGCGTCAATTGGGCATTCCCACGGTGACGGATCGTCTGATACAACAGGCGTTGGGCCAGGTGTTGAGTCCGATGTTTGATCCCGACTTCTCCGACAACAGTTACGGCTACCGTCCCGGCCGCAGTGCACAGCAGGCGGTGCGTCAAGCCCGCAGCTATGCGGCGTCAGGCCGGCGATGGGTCGTAGACATGGACTTGGCGAAGTTCTTTGACCGCGTCAACCACGACATCCTGATGTCGCGAGTGTCGCGTAAGGTCCGAGACAAGCGGGTCCTCAAACTGATAGGGCGATACCTGCGTGCAGGCATGATGGACTCCGGGATAGTATCGCAACGGACCGAAGGCACGCCGCAAGGCGGTCCGCTGAGTCCGCTCCTGTCGAATATCCTTTTGGATGACCTC
>Ga0180436_10001714_pt1 | contig 21251 bp, 20 predicted proteins | sample SS_ome_2_FD_132434 | JGI IMG/M metagenome (GOLD analysis project Ga0180436, IMG submission 132434) | Hypersaline lake sediment archaeal communities from the Salton Sea, California, USA - SS_3_S_2 metaG | ecosystem: Environmental > Aquatic > Non-marine Saline and Alkaline > Hypersaline >...
GACACCTATGATATAGATCAGCGTGTAGTAGATTCCCACCAGAATGAAGGCGGCGGCGGTAAGGCGTCGCGCCCAGATCTCCCATTGCAGGATCCTGTCGAAGACCGTACCCATCCAGCGAATACCTAGAGTGAGAAGCACCGCAAACACGACAACCGGCAGGGCGGTGCCCACTCCATAGATGGTGGGCATCAAGATTATCGACTGGTAGTCAACCGCCAGCGGTATCAGACTGCCAAAGAAGAGAGCCGCCGACACGGGACAGAATGACAGGGCAAACAGTAGCCCGAGCAGCCCAGCCCCCCAGGCACCCATCCTCTGAGCCTGGGCCGTCACGCGCCCTCCTACTCGGACGCCTGGCAAGCGGAAGTTGAGAAGTCCGAGAATGAAGAAGCCCGCGACGATCATTGTCGGTCCCAGAAGCTTGTTGAGATGTTTCTGTAGAAAGAGGGCCACCTCGGGAATCGAGCGCACCGATGCCACAATCAACACTCCAACCGCGACATAAGCGAAAAGTCTGCCAAGGGTATACAGAAGCCCCGAGAGCAACACCGATCTGGGTCGCTCCAGTCGTCGACCGATATACGTGATGGCTGCGATGTTTGTAGCCATGGGGCAGGGTGAGACGGAGGTCAGGATACCAAGCCAAAATGCCGAGCCAAGAGCGACCAGGTAACTATCCATAGCTAATTGGACTCGGCCACCTCAACAAATGAACTGATCTCGGACTGCACGTAAGATGTGAACTGCTCTTCGTCGCCGACCGTCTCCCAGATCTTGTCAAGATTCTTCCAGTCGACTTCCTGTCCGTCGACATAGCGGGATACTATCAGGGACTGCGTGAAGAGGCCATACCTGTCGACCAGGTAGGCATACTTGTCGTCCTCGAAGTTGGCAACCTGCCAGATCAGACTTCCATCGGCAAGCTGAGGACCGAATCCGTTCATCACTGAGTTGTGAGAGAAGGTCTCGAGCTTCTCACAGGTGTAGCATCGGCGATTGCCATGAAGATAGGCGACCACCACCTGGTCAGATGCTTGATTCAGGGCCTGATTGGTCTCCGCTTGTGATTCCGCTTGTTGGGTTTCCTGATCTGTCGAACAGGCCAGGGGGAGAAGTAAAACGAGCAATAGCGCTATGACAATGTGCTGCTTCACAACGGTCCTCGGTACTTGATCTCATCCACTTGTCAGCATCGCCTTAAGATCGTCAACAGAAGGCACTTTGCCAACCGATTTTACCTCGCCGTTGACGACAATCGCGGGGGTCATCATGACATCGTAGCTGACGATCTGCATGATATCAGTGACTTTCTCGACAGAAAAGTCGAGTCCCAACTCCTTGACGACCGCCTCAGTGCGCTCATAGAGTTGCTTGCATTTGGGACAGCCCGGTCCCAGGATTTTGATCTCGTTCAAGGTCTTACCTGCTCTCTGCTGCTTGGTCTGGCTCTCACCAAAAGATAACCCCGCCGCAAGGCGGGGTCAACTAGTGCGTCAATTAAGTGCGTGAACGAGCAATCAAGACGCTAGTTTTCTGTCAATCTCATCTAGCCGGCTCTGGATCTCACGGTGACGACGGGTCTGCTTGTAAGCTAACATCCCTAGTTGAAAGAGGATAGGTACTAGCAGAATAACGATTATCACATTTCCGTTCATGACGACCTCCGATCTCGAATCCTCTGACATGAGTACCTTGGGAAGGTCTCAGTATTCGAGAAAACCGGCTGCTATCTCGCATGAGTAGTTATCCATTCGCCCATAATCTGAAGCACCTTGGGCGAAATGGTCTCCTCAATGATACCGTATTCGCTCACGGCGCCGGTTTCGCAGGTCTGAAAGAGGTGATTTAGTCGCTCAAACCGGTGAATCTTATAGTCGGTGTTTCCGCCCGCCTGGAGCGCCTTCTCTATCGCCGGGACATTCTGTTCGGCGGATACCTGCAAATCAAGTTCGCCGTTGAGGACCAGGACCGGGCATTTGACTTTGGCAATGTCCACTGCAGGATCATAACTGACGAAGAACCGGAACCAGGGGGTGACCATCTGCTTGATATGCGGTTCAAGCATGGTTTCGTTGATGTCGTAGGCTTCACGCTGCTCGTCGGTCAGATCGGACAGAGATTTGTCGATTATGGCTCGCAGTTCGCTCTCGATAGCGGCGCTGTCGGCATCCGATTTCAAGACCTGATAGAGTTCGCCGGACAACTTCAGATTGAACTCGATGATTTCTCGGTCTACGTTTTCGGCGACAGAAATCAGCTCGGATTGCTCTATGAGAATCTCCTCACCGGTCACTCCGGTACCGGCCATCATGACTACAAAGCCGATCTCGTGGTCTTTGGCAGCGATCATAGGCGCGATCATGCCCCCCTCGCTGTGGCCGATTAGTCCGATCTTGTTGTTTTCGATGTCTTCGCGGGCCCTGAGAAACTCCACTCCGGCCTGAGCATCACGGGCGAAATCTTCCGACGTGGAAGTGACGAAATGACCCGTGGAGGCTCCCATACCACGATCATCGTACCTAAGCACGGCGATTCCGTTGCGGGTCAGGAAGTCGGCGATCACAAGAAACGGCCGGTGAGCGAAGATCATTTCATCCCGATCCTGGGCACCCGACCCGGTGATCAACACGGCAGCCGCAAAAGGCGGTTCGCCTTGAGGCAAGGTTAGGGTACCGGCCAGAGTGACACCGTCGGTTTTGTTCTCGAAAGTTACCGCGAGCGTGTCATAGGGATAGGGCGGTTCGGGTGTCTGAGGGCGGTTAAGTTCGACCTCCTTTTCGGTTCGTTCCAGGGCCAGCGGTAGCTGCATCCCGCCCTGAGTGAACTGGCAGTCGATGCTCTGGCCGTCCTCGGCCATTTTGCCCGACAATGACAAGAACAGCGCCGGCATGGCCAGGTCCAGCTTTCCGTCGGAGAAACTCACGGAATCGACCGGATTATCGAACGAGCTCTGATCCGGGCTGTCCATGAGAGCCGTCAAGGTTCCGTCCTCCGCCCGCTCGATCTTGAACACCAGACGGAGTTCTATACCACTGATGTTGAGAGTGCCCTGCCAGATACCGACGATATCTTCGGTTTCCTGAGACACAGCCTTGGGGCAAGAGACCAGGACAACAGCAGCGACCAACAATCCAAAAACAAGTTTGCGCACGGTACCTCCAATGCAACCGGTTTGCTAGTTAGCGATTATACCGACGCAATCTTTCGATATTCAAGGAAAAACGTGGATACTATTCTGACTCGGTTGCTATCGGTTGGCTCTCCCGGACCACTCGTGTCCCCGCAACTCGGTCGCCGAACCGGGCTCTCTCGGGTGACCTTAGGATAAGAATGACTCCCAAAACATTGAACGCCGGCAGCGAATCCACCGCCCTCAGAATGTTTCTCACCAATCCCTGGGTGATGCTCACTTTTGAACCGTCCGCCGAAATCACTTCGAGTCTCAACAAGCGCTTGCCGGGAGTTGCTCCCCAAAGGCCTTCGGACAATACAAAGTAGGCAACGATTATTGCCAGGAACGTAAGGCATAGTGGATCGGAAACGAACCAACCGACGGACCAGACATGGTCTGCCGCCGACATGAGCCAGGTCCCTTTTATTGCGCGGGTGGCCGGAAAAAAGAGAACGCTAAGCAGAAGGAAATCTATCAACAAGGCGGCGAAGCGGACTCCCACTCCGGCATACAGCAATTTAGGCACACGGTTTCCTCTCTCTGAAAGTGATGGACGATTAAGTCCCGGATTGCACCAAGGTAATGCAGAGCCGAAGCCCGCACAAGAGCCGGTTGCATATCTCAGCCTGTACGGTATCCTCCGTATGGGATGGATCCCACATCGAGTCAACGCACAGACGCCCGAATTTGGGCGCGAGGCCCCGGGTCGAATCACAGGAGTAAACAATCCTGAGAAAAAGTCGATAATCTAGTAGATAGCAAAAGGGTGCGGCTAATCAACATGCCTCTTCATCTTTAGGTGCCAGGCCGCGTTTCATAAGCTTTGGGTCCGCGAAAAGGGGAAATCAGATGGCACCAGGCGCAGATGTTGAGGAGAAACCCGCTTCGACAGAAAATGATGCAGGCAAGGGGTACACCTGCTACCCAAGTAATATGACATTCAGCCCCGGGGCGGTCTCAGAAATACTCCAAATCACGAGCGATGCCGTAGTTGTTGTCGACTCAGATGATTGCATCAAGGTAGTGAGTGCCTCACTCGGCAAGATGATGATGGTGACTCCCGAAGATGTCATCGGAAAGACCTGGTACGAAATCGTGGTACCTGCTGAGGACAAGGCGGATGCTCGCCAGTTCGCTGAGGATGTTCTCTCGGGTCGGATGGAATCGAACGCCAGCTTACTACTTCGATTGCCTACGCTGGGTGAGGATGTCTGCACAATCAAATGGGCCTGCATTCCTTTGGGCGGTGACAAAGGCGGTCCCAAGATGGCAATGGTCGGGGAGATCCTGTCCAAGGAGTCGGATCTTGTAGAACATCACCTGCACCAGATGCAACTGCAGTATCAAAGCGTGGTCGATAACATCGCCACCGGCGTAGCCGTGATCAGTCCCGATATGGAAGTGGTTACACTCAATCGCCAGATGCAGGAATGGTTTCCCGATGTCCAGCCGGCTGACCGTCCGATGTGTTATAAAGTCTTCTGTGATCCACCGGGTAGTGAAATCTGTAGTTACTGCCCAACGATCAAGACGCTCACCGATGGCAAGGTGCACTGGGCTCTGACCGACACACCGGCCGGGGACGAAATCAGACATTACAAAGTGGTTTCGTCACCTATCACCGATCCACAAGGCAACGTCATAGCTGCGATCGAAATGGTAGATGATGTCACCGAGAGAATTCGCTCGGAGAATGCCCTGTGGAAGAGCGAGGCCAGGTTTCGGTCAGTCTTTGAACAGGCAGCGGTCGGCGTGGGACGTGTTTCCAGGGAGTTCAAATGGCTCGAGGTCAATCAGAGGCTGTGTGAGATCGTTGGCTACTCAAAGGAAGAGTTGCTGGAGAAGACTTTCGAGGATATCACGCATCCAGAAGATCTCACGAGCGATCACATGTACATCGAAAGGATGCTTTCGAAAGAAATCTCTACCTACTCCAAAGAGAAACGATACATCCACAAAGACGGCAGCTGGGTATGGATAAACCTGAGTGCCAGTGCCGTCACCGACGCTGACGGAGAAGTTGAGTACTTCGTTTCTGTAATTGAAGATATCACCGAGCGTCGTCTGGCCGAAGAACAGCTTCACGACTTGGCGGTCAAGTACAGCACCATGATGGATGCCGTTCCTGCAATGCTGTATGTCAAGGACAACCAGGGCCGGTTCACGGCGGTCAATCAGGCTTTCCGGGAGTTCTGTAACAAATCCGACGACGGGATTCTGGGGCACACGTCAGAGCAAGTATTCGAGACTCCGGAATCACGGGCCTACGAGGAGGGGGATGAGGACCTGTTTGAGTCCAAAAAGAAGGTCGTCCGCCCGGCCCGCCGCTGCGTGGGACTTGATGGAGTTGAGCGCTGGATGTCGACCACTAAGGTGCCCCTATTCGATGCTGACTCTGAAGTGATCGGACTGGTTGGTCTGGTTCAAGACGTAACCGAAGCTCATCGTAGTCGCGAGCAACTGGTGCAGGCCGACAAACTGGCGGCCATCGGCACCCTTGCGGCCGGTGTGGCTCATGAAATCAACAATCCGATCGGGTTTATAGCCTCCAACCTCAATACCATGAGCAAGTACCTCGGCAAGATCAGTAAGTTGGTGGCCAAGCAACTCGAGGATAAGAGCTACGAGGGCGGCATACTTCGAGATATCATGGAGGACTTCCAGGACGCCGTCGACGAGTCCCGAGAGGGAGCCGAACGAGTCAAGGATATTGTGGCTGACCTCAAGTCATTCTCGCGCGTCGACCGATCACAGGCGGAGTACGCTTCCATCAACGATGGAATCGCCACCACGCTGAACATCGTCTGGAACGAGCTTAAGTACAAATGTACTGTCGAAAAGGATTTCGGCGAACTGCCTGATCTCTACTGCCGTCTCAACCAATTGAATCAGGTCTTCATGAACCTGTTGATCAACGCCAGTCACGCTATCGACAAAGAACCGGGAGTTATCAAGATTAGGACCTGGACCGAAGACGAGTCCATTGTGGTTTCCATCAAGGACAACGGAAAGGGCATTCCCCCGGAACAGTTAAGCAAGATCTTCGAGCCGTTCTTTACAACCAAGGAAGTTGGCAAAGGAACCGGCCTGGGCCTCAGCCTTGCCTACGACATCGTGACAAAACACAACGGCAGTATGGATGTCCGCAGTGAGGTTGGTGTGGGCACAGAGTTTATTGTCACGCTGCCCATCGGAGGGCTAGGCGATGAGTGATCATTCAACAATACTCATTGTTGACGACGAACGAAATGTCCTGAAGGCGTTGCGGCGTCTGTTCATTGACACCGACTATACTATTCTCACCGCCGGTTCCGGCAACGAGGGTTTGGAGATACTGCGGGAGAAAGAAGTCCACGTGGTCATATCTGACTATCGCATGCCCGAAATGAACGGTGTGGAGTTCCTTAGCAGAGTGCGTGAGGAATCCCCGGAAACGATTCGCATGATTCTCAGCGGATTCGCCGATGCAACTGCGGTGGTCGATGCGATCAACGATGGCCAGGTATACAAGTTCCTGGCCAAGCCCTGGAACGATCAAGATATCCTCTCAACCGTCAAGCGGGCCATCGAGCACTACGGACTTCAGTGCGAAAACCTCCAGTTGCTGGGTCAGCTGCAACAGACAAATGCCGAGTTGAGAACCTTCACTGAGTCCCTGGAGCGCAAAGTCGACGACCGTACACGCGATCTGCAACTGCAGCACCGCGCTCTCGAGGTGGTGCGCTACATGGTTGACCTGCTTCCGGCGGGAATCCTGGGAGTCGATTCGGATATGACGATTGTCTATATGAACGACTACCTGGAAAAGTTCATCTCCGTCTTTGGAGGAGGGCTGGGCTCGCAGGCGGACGAGGTTCTCGAGGAATATATCGTTTCCGCCATAAGAGAGGCTCAGGACCAGAGCCGGGTGGTAGTACAAAATGTCGATGGCAAGGACGGCGTGGGCATGGTATGTCGCCCGCTTCCCCGGGGCGGTGGAGTGGTCGTTCTTCTGGGATATATCGATGCCGCCAAATGTGCGGAGTCACTCGTTACGGAACCCTCGGGGAGTATCTGAGAAATCTGAGGTTGTATGAGAGATATAATTCTATTAGTCGATGACGAACCCGGCGTCCTCAAAGCGCTCACCCGAGTTCTGCGGGAGACCGATGCGGAGATTGTCAAGTTTACGGATCCCCGGCAGGCCCTGGCCGAACTAAAGAGGCAGAAGGTCTCGGTGATAATCTCCGACCAACGCATGCCCCAGTTGACCGGGGTCGAGTTTCTTCGCGAATCTCGCAAGACTAACCCGGACGCGATCCGAATCCTGCTCACGGGCTACGCCGATATCAATGCGGTGGTCGACGCCGTAAACGACGGCGACATAAAGTACTATTTCAATAAGCCCTGGGATGATGACCTCCTGACCAGTCGTGTAAACGAGTCGTTGGAATACTTCGCCATGAAGAAGGAGAATGTCCGACTCGCCAAGATTATCTCTGAGCGCAACAAGGAACTAAAGCAGATAAACTCAGCGCTGACCAAGAAAGTCAGGGAGCAAACCGAAAAGCTGCACAAACAGAACTCCGGTCTTAAACGGAACTTCGCTCAGGTTATTCGAGCCCTGGGCGCCTTGACCGAGATGCGCTATCCCGAAATTGGGAGTCATTCGCAACGTGTGGCGTTCTTTGTCCAGAAGCTGGTTGAGAAGATGGACCTGGAAGAGAGTCACCGACAGTTCGTGCTAATTGCTGCCTATCTGCATGATATCGGGAAGATCGTTTTGCCGGACTCCGTACACCAGGCGCCCGGCGAGCTGAGCACCAAGGCATTCGAGAAGCTGCGGTCACATCCCATCCTGGGACAAAAGTGTCTTTGTGGTGTGGAAGGTCTGCAGGAAGTCGGGTTGATGATTCGCCACCATCACGAGCATTGGGATGGGACCGGTTATCCCGACAATGTGGCCGAGCTGGCGATACCCCTGGGTGCGCGACTGATTCGGTTGGCTGACGCCTTCGATCATGACGCCTTTTCGCGGGGCTATCCCGATTTGAACCAGTTGAACGATGCAACGGCTAATCTGGTGCGAAAGTCGGGGACGCTCTTTGATCCCGATCTGGTTCGCAAGTTCATTGATGCCGACCTGCCGCGTCAGCTGCACCACGGTGGCGCCGGCGACGTGACCGCCGTCAAGCCGGAGGATCTCGCCGAAGGCATGGTGGTTCTCGAAGACATCTTTACCCGTAACGGACTGTTCCTACTGCCAAAGGGAGCCAGGCTTTCGCGGGGCATGATCGGTCGGGTACAGAAGATTGACAAAGTAGACAAGATTCCGAAAGCCATTAGGGTAACACTCAGCGACGACGACGCCAAGGAGAAGAACGAGGACAGTCTCGGCTTTAGTCTCGATCTTCTAGCGTCCGGCGTAGGTGCCTAGCCAAGTGGAACAAGGAAGTGAGGAAGATAGTATGACAGACGAATTGGCCAACACAGGTACTCTTGAAAGCAAGCTTCAGCATGTCGACCAGGTGCTTTCCATGGTCCTGCACTACGACGATGTGCAGAAGATAGCCGAAGCTCTCAAAGAGGTCATCCAGAATCCTTCGGGTCTTGGCACCGCGACCGACATCGAAGGGGGGAAACAATGAGCCCAAGTGCAAGCGTCCTGGCTCGTAAAGTGAAGTTGCCATCGGCGCCGGTTATTGTCCAACGGCTCCATGACCTGATCAACAAGGAGACCACCGGAGCAAGGGATATCGGCCGTCTGATAGCCGCCGATCAGGCCTTGACGGCCCGTGTGCTGCGGGTAGTGAACTCGCCGTTCTACGGCTTCTCCAAGAAGATCACGGCCGTTCCGGACGCGATAAAGATTATGGGGATAAAGGCCATCCATCGACTGGTTCTGGCCGCTTCCGTGATGGAATCGTTTGGTGATGAGATTGATCGGACTATAAATGCCAAATCGTTCTGGTTGCATTCACTTGGAACCGGACTGGTAGCGAAACACCTCATCCGGACCGGCGACAAGGAACTCGCCAGTGAGGCCCTTACAGCAGGCATTCTTCATGACATCGGACGCCTTCTGTTTATCCTGGCCGATTCTGATTGGTTCCAGATGGCCTACGGCAAATCGCAGTCGGCTTGCGACCTGAAGCGCGAGGAGGAGTTCTTTGGCCTCGACCATCAGGCGGTAGGAGCTGAGCTTGCCGCTCGTTGGAACTTCCCCGATCGGATACGTGAGGCGATCGAACACCATCACCAGCCCGAAAAGGCCGACGCCACCAACGTGATCGTCGCCGCTGTTAGCGTTGCCGACCTGATTTGTCATGCCCTTCAGATCGGTGACAGCGCCAGTTTCTATGTTTCGCAGTTTAGTCCGGAAGCCTGGGCACGACTGAAGATCGGATACGACGAGCTCCCGGGAATCCTGCGGGGTGCTCTAAAAGAGCTCTCGGAAACGCAGCGAGCACTGTTAGCCAGTTGATCGGATTTGGTCCGAAGCGGAGATCAGACCAACAGAGGAGACTTAGGTTTGCAGAAAGTCCTTTTTGTCGACGACGAGGAAAACATTGTCAAGAGTCTGCGGCGCATGGTGAGAGCCGAGGGCCTCGAGTGCGAGACCTTCGGTGCCTATGACGGTCGCGAAGCGCTCGAGTTCCTGGAGAAGCAGGATGTTGATCTCGTAGTTTCAGATATACGCATGCCCATGATGGACGGCGTAGAGTTCCTGACACGGCTCAGGGGGATGCCTCAGAACAAGCTGCTTCCGGTCATCATGCTAACGGCTGAAACCGATCTGTCGGTCAGAAACGTGGCTCTCGGTATGGGCGCAACGGACTATCTCAACAAGCCGGTCGACCCTAATGAGATGGCGGCCCGGTTGAGAAACGCGTTGCGACTGAAGTCTTTTCAGGATGAAATCCTCAAGCAGAGTCAGGAGCTGCAGATCCAGTTAGAGCAGGCGCAGCGTCTGGAACTGGCCGGTCTCATTGCGGTTCAGGCGGTCCACGACTTAAAGAACGCCCTGACCGGTATAATCGGCAGTGCACAACTGATCATGGTTAAGAACGAACGGGACGAGGACCACGAGGATCTCGAGAGGATTCTCCTTTCGGCCAGATATGCCACCAATCTCACCCGTCACATTCTTGATTCCTCCCGGTGCGAGCGCGCCCCCGAGAAACTTGACGAGCCGACCGATATCTGTCGCGCCGTGGATGACTGCGTCCAGATGATATCGGCTTGTCTGCCTCCCGATGTCCAGGTGCATTGGTCGCGACCGGGGGCGGCCGCAATGGTCAGTAGCCCTCGAACCGAGACCATGCAGGTGATCACTAATCTCCTACACAACAGCGCTCAAGCCATGGGTGACGCAGGCGTCGTGAAGCTGAATATAGACACAGAGGCCGATCCGGACTCGATAGTTGTCACGGTTACCGACAACGGCCCGGGAATGAAGGCCGAAGTCGCCGAACGTATTTTCGAGCCGTTTGTTACAACCAAGTCGTCCAGCAAGGGATCAGGCCTGGGACTCTCGACGGTCAAGCGCATCATGGAAAGATATGACGGTTCCATTTCTGTCTCAAGTCCTGAAGAAGGCGGGGCAGCGTTCGAACTGAGATTCACGCGTTCCGTAGCCCGAAAAGAAGAGCTTGAGAAGACGACGGTGGGGGCATAGCCTCCGGGCAAGGTCGGGTTTACTCGAGCCCCGCCATCACGATCTCGCAAAGTCGCTCGACCGATTGGGCGCCATCCTGTCGCAGCAGAGGCAGACCTAGCTGAGTCGCCTCACGCTCCACCAGTTCGTTGTACCACATACTTCGGGCCATGAAGTTCTCATACATCCGTTCTTGATCATCCGACGCGCCGAAAAAGTCGGTGTTGCCAAGCTCCCTTTCTCTTAGCACCGGTGCGTCTACATTCAGCCAGAACGATCGCACGCGGTCGAGACCAAGCTCTGACACGCGTCGGGGGCTCATCGCCCAGCCATCGATCACTATAGGTGAACCCCAGTCGGCAGCATGACTACGGATGACTTTCTCGACTGCCGGCCAGGTGCCGCGGTGTTGAACTTGGGCGTCTTCGATAAGCTTCTCGGGAGAGCTGTTGGTGAAGTACGCGATCGAGTCTCCGGTACTCATGACATGTAACTCTGGATGAGTTTGAGTATTCGTTATTGCCCGTGTGGCGATCATGAGATCGTAAATGGTCAACGAAGTAATCTTGAGCCTGATTGCCAGGTTGCGGCCCAGGGTGGTCTTACCCGCCCCGGGACATCCGCCAATCAAAATGACTTTGGTTCTTGTCATCAGACTCCACTTCCGTTGGTAACCGTCAAAGACAACTTACACTTCCGACTTAGTCCTTCTTCCGAAGGTAGCGTAAAGCGCCGGCAGTACCAACAGAGTCAGGGCCGTCGAGGTGAGGATTCCGCCCACGACGACGGTTGCCAAGGGTCGCTGTACCTCAGCCCCGACGCCGGTCGATATGGCCATAGGTACAAACCCCAGGGCGGCGACCATGGCGGTTGCGAAGACGGGGCGGAGGCGCGTGACGGCGCTCTCACGCACCGCGTCCATGAATTCCCGGCCGTCGGCCAACATGCGCTTGATACTAGAAACCAGCACAAGCCCGTTGAGTACCGCAATTCCCGAGAGGGCAATAAAACCAATCCCCGCCGAGATAGAGAACGGCAAGCCGCGTACTGCCAGCGACACCACTCCGCCCAGAGCGGCCATAGGTACTCCGGTAAAGATCAATACGGCATCGCGAGTCGATCGATAACTCCAATACAGCAGTGCAAATATCAGGAGAAGTGCAATCGGGACGACAATTGCCAGTCTCGCCTGTGCTCGTTGCATGTTCTCAAACTGTCCGCCCAAGCGCATGAAGTATCCGACCGGCAGTTGGATTTCGTTGTCCAGCCTTCGTTGCAACTCGCTCACGAAGGAGCCGATATCCCGATCTCGCACGTTGCACTGAACCACGATTCGGCGTTTGCTCCACTCGCGTGTGATCGATGCCGGGCCGGACTCCAGTATCGGCCGCGTCACTCGGTCCAGCCCCACCAGTCCTCCTTGCGGCGAACGAATGGTCACGCGACCGATATCCTCGAAGCCTGCCAGGCGCGTGGTGTCGATTCGCATCACCAGCTCGAATCGTCTTTGTCCTTCGAAAACATCACCGACGGTGATGCCGCCGACGCTTTCGATCGCACTCAGAACATCGCGCGCCGAAAGACCAAATCGAGACAAACGTTGACGGTCGACTTCCAGGCGCAGTTGAGGTTGGCCGGTGAGCTGTTCGACTGCGACGTCGGCGCTGCCTTCGATCGACTCGGTGAGTGCCAGGACCTCATCCGCTAGATCCTCGAGAAGTATCAGGTCATCCCCGAATATCTTGATACCGATGTCGGACCGGATTCCGGCAATCATTTCGTTGATACGCATCTCGATCGGTTGGGTGAAGATCCTCTTCTGGCCCGGCAAGTCCGAAAGCGAGGAGTCTATCAGACTCACTAGCTCGGCCTGGCTGGAAGCCTTTGTCCATTCGGAGCGAGGCTTCAGCGAGATGAACAGGTCGCTAAGTTCGAGTCCCATGGGATCGGTCGACAGCTCGGCGGAGCCGGTTCGGCTCCACAAATGGTCGATCTCGTCGGGGAACTCCTCAAGCAGATAGCTTTCTATCTGCGTGTTGTAACGCACCGATTCCTCCAAAGAGATTCCGGCCAGACGCACGAAATTGATCGCGATAGTACCCTCGCTCAGGCGCGGAACGAACTCCGATCCTAAGCGCATGAATAGGGCGAGCCCGCCAAGCAACAATGCCAGGGCCGAGACCAAAACCGTCCGGCGATAGCGCAGGACGCGCTCGAGAATCGGCCGATAGATCTTCTGCAGCCAGGACACGAAGAACGGTTCGCGAGTCTTCTTACGTCTTTTGACAAATGCACCAATCAGGGCCGGGAGAACTGTCCACGAGACAATCATCGAGCCGGTAAGTACAAACACCACGGTGTAGGCCATGGGGCGGAACAGCTTGCCCTCGACGCCCTGAAGCGTAAGGATCGGCAAATAGACCAGGATAATGATAATCTCTCCGAACAGGGTCGGCTTGCGCACCTCAAGAATGGCATCGCGGATTACCTCCAAACGTGTCCGCGAACCGAGTGACTCCTGCAGCCGACGGACCGAGTTTTCCATCTGAATAACGGCGTTGTCGACAGCCATTCCGAAATCGATCGCCCCCAGGCTCATGAGCGACCCGGCGATCCCCACCCGCGACATCAAGTCGAAGGCAAAGAGCATCGAGAGAGGGATAGCCGAAGCGACAATTAGCCCGGCGCGGAAACTTCCCAGGAACATGAAGAGAACGGCGATCACCAGGAGGGCTCCGAAAAGCAGGTTGTTCTCGACCGTACGCAGGACTTTGTCGACTAACTCGGTTCGCTGGTAAACCGGAATAGCCCGGACTCCCTCGGGTAGCGATTCCAATGATTGCTCGAGTCGGGAGGCCAGCTGCTCGGTTACCTCGGCGGGGTTTTCTCCGGTGATCATGAAGCCAAGTCCGAGAACCGCCTCACCCTGACCGTTATAGGTGGCGGCCCCCAACCGGTTCTGATGTCCGATCACTACTTCGGCTATCTGGCGAACGGTGATCGGTGTGTTCTCGATCGTCGCTATGACGATTTCCTCGATCTCTTCGCGACTCTCGACCGTCCCGATACCGCGAAGGATCGTCATCTCGCCGCCTCGCGAAACCTGTCCACCGGGGACATTGCCCAGGTCATCGCGCAGCGAGTTGACTATATCATCCAGCGAAAGATCGTATCTGGCGAGTTTGTCGGGGTCGAACAGGATTACATACTGGCGCTCGAATCCGCCCCAGCTGTTGATCTCGGCCACCCCGGGAACCGCGAGTAGCTGGGGCTTCAGCAGCCAGTCCTGGTTGGTGCGGGCGTCGGTGGGATCTTCGGAGTCGGATACAACAATATAGTGGAACACTTCTCCCAACCCGGTGGAGACCGGCCCCAACTGGGGCGCGGGGATACCTTCGGGGAGATTTGCCGCCAACAGCCTCTCACTTACCTGTTGGCGCGCCAGGTAGAGATCGGTGCCGTCCTCGAATATGACCGTTACCTGGCACAAGCCATACTTGGTAACTGACCGCAACTCTTCTAGGCTTGAGAGCCCGGTCAGGGTTTGCTCCAGGGGATAGGTGACCAAACGTTCCAGATCCTCAGGAGCCCAGCCGGGAGCTCCGACGTTTACCTGGACCATCACCGGGGTGGTGTCAGGGAAGGCGTCGAAAGGAAGATCGAACAGCGCCACCAGGCCGAGGATACAGAGCAACCCGGCCAGGGCCAGCACGGCGTACCGGTACCGTAAGGTGAAATCAACTAGGTTTCTTAGCATGCTTGCCTCAACCGATCGGTTCGAGGCCGCAACATCCGGCACCGAGACTGGCTTTTTTGAGTTCGGTCTTGAGCAAGAACGATCCGTCGACCACTACTTCATCACCCGGATTCAGATTGCTACCGGTTACCTGGTAGTAAGGTCCGGTGCCTCCCACGATCTCCACCTTGCGTGGCCGATATCTAAGCTCGTTCTCCTTTACGAAGACCACATTGCAGCAACCTTCCCACTGCACGGCGTCCTTGGGAACCAGAGTGATCTCTTCAGTCGTGGAGCGAAGAATTGACGCCCGTCCGAACTCACCGGCCTGGAGACCGTGATACGGATCGACGACCTCGGCGCGGACGATACCGGTGCGGGAGTGTTGATCCATGAATCGAGAGACCCAGATCACGCGAGCTCCGACCCGATTTACACCCCGGCCATCACTGGCAAAAAGAAGCGGTTGGCCCACGCTAACCTGGCGGATCTGCTCTTCGGTGAGGCGGGCTTCGATCCACATCGAGTTCGGATCGGCAAGAACACCGAACGCTTCGCCGGCTCCTTTTAGCTCGCCAAGCCTGGCGGCTCGTTCGACCAGGACTCCGTCGGAAGGCGACCTTAGAGCGAAGCTGTTGGCCACTCGGCCGTGGGTGATGACATCTTCAATGTCGCTAATGCTCAGCCCGGCGGCTGCCAGCAATCCACGGGCGGCTACATACTCCGCCTTGGCCTGCTCATGTTCGGTATGGTGCTGGTCGAACTCGTTCTGGCTAATGAGAGAGCCTTCGAGCAGTTTCTCGTAGCGCTCATGCTCCTTCTCATGGAGAGTATTGGCAGCATGAGCCGAAAGCAAGCGCGACTGTAGTTCGGCGATTTCCGGCGAACTGACAATTGCCAGAATTTCTCCGGAGCGAAGTTCATCTCCGGGTGAGACGAGCCATCGCGATACCAGAGCAGAAACAGTACTGGCAACAACGGTCGAGTTAGTCTCGTCGAATGTTACTTCAGCCGGGGCCTCGATGACTTCCTCAACCGTTCCCGGTCTGGCCATTTGCAGCGACAGACCGGTCTTTTCGGCGGTCTTGGCCGAGGCAAACTGGATCAGGGCTCCGTTGGTGGCGCATATCGGCGAGTTTGGTCGAAACCACAGCGAGACGGCAATGTCCCCCTGGGCCTCGGCGAGTGCTCGTTCACGGATCATCGTCTCTTGGGGAAAACTGATGTCCGGGTGGCACAAGCGGCAGTGTGACTCCGGCAACTCGTGGGGGCCGCACCAGTCGAAGTCTGCCTTGTACTGCGGAATCAGTTCCGGATGGCACTGTGAGCATTCCGACTCTGGCACGGCGTGTTCGAGGCACCAGTCAAGTTCTTCCTGAGTCTCTGCCGGATGTTCGCCCGGGCCGTGGTCGTGACCGGCGTGAGGGTCGACCGCCGCGACTTGCTGTGTCTGGCCGTGTTCACCCGGGCCGTGGTCATGCCCAGCGTGAGGGTCGACCGCTGCAGCGTCGACGTGTTCGCCCGGACCATGGTCATGCCCAGCGTGGGGGTCAACCTCGGCTGACTGCTGCTCGCATCCGAATAGAATCAGAGCGGCCAGTAGAGGCACAAAGATGATCGGCATCGATCTGAAATGTCTGAAGGAAATATCCATTCCTCGTTATCTCCCATTTCTTCCCTCTTGTTGGTGTCAGGGGAAGCAGTTGTTGAGTTGAAAGACGCGCCACGGTTCAGGACCGGACGCATTTCTGGCGTTAGGAGGCCAGTTGAGGAGGATGATCGATCGACCTAATCAGCTTGTCCTCGATCAGAGGAGTCTGATAGCAGGGAGACTCGGAGACCATGTCATAGAATGACAGCGTGAGATTCACCGGCGGGTAGATCGCCGGATTATGCGAAATGCAGCGGATGCAGGTACAAGCGCAGTCGCCACCATCATCCGCGCAGGCATCGGTGCAGTCGCTGGCGCACTCCTTGGCGTGTTCGGCTTGTTCACAGTCATCGCACTGCTCCTGGATAAAAGGACCAAAAAGAACAAAGGCGCAGGCCAGGAAAAAGCCGGCGAAAGCGAGCGCTCGCAGGACTCCTCTGGCGGTTACTTTTGATCCCAGTGTGGTCATACTACTTTAAACATCGGAGCAGAGTTCGAGTTCATTTACAGTGCTCTCAATATAGCCGCAAATCCCAAAATCGCAACTGACTGTTTGGTCGGGCCATGTAACATGAGGACTAGTAATGCCTTACGTGCATGAAATAGGTCCTCGTTGGTCTCCGAATTGATTCTGTACGATCGTTCTGGCCGGGCTGGAATCTTGACCCCGGGTGTGGTCTCGACTATACTGGCCCGAACTTCGCCCGTAGTGGGGCTCGAAAATGACAGAGAATCAATCGGAGAAAGCAGGCGATTTTGATCCAGAAGGTTCTTTTGATAGCAGTCGCGGGAGCGATCGGCACTTTGGCTCGCTACAGTTTGATAGGACTGGTGCAGAGGGTCAATACCACTACATTCCCGTGGGGGACCGTGGCGGTCAATGTCTTAGGTTGTTTCTTGGCGGGGCTGGTTTTCACGCTCTTCGAGAATCGTTGGCCGGTATCGGCCGAGACCAGGATCGTGATCCTGGTCGGCTTCCTGGGCGCATTCACCACGTTTTCAACGTTGATTTTGGAATCGAGCGGACTGGGCCGGTCCTCGGATTGGCTCTATGCTCTCGGCAATGTGCTTCTTCAGACCGGCCTGGGATTCGGTGCCCTTTACGCCGGCGCCGCTCTGGGCCGGGCAGTCTGACCACCTACGCCGGTTTGGGGTTGGGGCCGAGCAGTCGCTTCACCGCCACGATAAAGAACCCGGTCAGGAGCAGATTCAAGGCCAGCGAAAGCGCCGCCACCGCAACCATCTCCTGATTAATGCCGTAACCCAGCGAGATTATCAGCACGCCCGCGCCAACCTCACCGCGTGGCCACATTCCTATACACAAGGCCAGTCGTTCTCTCCAATTGACTACGTCACGATACACGAACAGGGGGAACATCTTGCCCAGGTTGGCCAGAACGGTAACGATCAGAACGTGCCACGCCAGGGTTTGCCAACTACCACCGGAGGTCGAAATGGCTGGCATTGACAGTCCCACCAGGACCATGAAGACCGCCGAAATGATGGTCGAGACCTTTTGCTCCTCGGGACTCTCGGGACCTTCCTGGTGACCTTCGCGGTTGTCGTCAAGGTGGGGGTCATGACCAGCCGGTCGGGCCAGAACGCAACCAAGTACAAAGGCTGGAAGAAGTACTTCGATGTGAACCGGAACGACATCGTCGACCAGTTTGCTTGTCTGGTAGATCACCTCAGAAACCAGGCCGATGCCGGTAGCATAACCGAGGACCCACGGCCAGGAGACGGGAATCCGTACCTTATGCAGGTACTTCCAGGCCAGCCACAGAAATATAGCCATTATGATTACGATAACACCCAATTGCCAGCGGACACCCACGATGAGCATCTTGAGGGGAATCATCAACAGGACCGTGTCAAGGTCGTCAAAGATGGCGAGAATGCGAATTTTACGGAAATACCAGGTAGCCGACAAACCGGCGGCAGCCAGCATCGAAAAGAGTACACCGGCCGAGGTCGGTGCGGCAAATCTTCCCGCCAGGAGAGCTTCGGTCCAGATATCCATCTTGCCCCATTGCGAGCTGTCGCTGAAAGCCATTACGAAGTAGAGCGTGACCAAAATCCACGGGAAGCCGGCAGCCGTCGCAGCGACGAGATAGTCGAACCCGTAGCTCTTCATTCTGGTACGATCGATCTCAAACTCGTAGCCCACATGGATCATTATGAAGCCCAACATGACCATGGTGAGCACGCGGATTACCTCGCCGGCCATCTTGGATTCGCCGGTAATACTATCCATGAACTGAGAGGCGATCAATCCCAGTACCAGGAGAATCGAGAACAGAATGACTTTCTTCAAGGACTATCCCCTTTAACTGATGACGCTACACTAAACTTAAGTGCCCTGTAGAATATGACCCCCAACGTAATGCCTACCATCGCAAGAATCAATATCCAGGCGGCTTTTTGATATTGGCCGAACACCATACTGGAGGTCGCGCGGCCATAGAGAAGTACGGCATACACGGCGTAATATCCCAGAAACAGGAGTCCCTCGGATCTAGAGACTCGAGCTTGACTGAAAAGAACCGGCACACACGCAGCCATCGCCATGATCATGATCGGAAGGTCGACCGTGACCGCTGACTTTGAAACACTGAGCGCAGCTCCGTTGACCAGCACCATCACTCCCGGTACCGCCAGGAGGTTGAACACGCTGCTGCCAATGACGTTGCCAATCGCAAGGTCATGCTCACCCTTTCTTATGGCGGCCAGGGTGGTGGCGATCTCCGGAAGTGAGGTCCCCACGGCCACGATAGTTAGTCCCACCACCAACTCGTTCACGCCGAAACCGGCCGCGATTTCCACCGCGCCTTTGACCAGCCAGTGAGATCCCCAGGCAAGAGTGCCGATTCCAGCCAGAGCAATCAATGTCTGAACGATCCAAGGCCGCCTCACCGTCGGAGGATCGGGCGGCTTAGCCTCGCTGGAGGCGGGCTCAGATTCGGCCGTGCGGTAGAGGAAAATCAGGTACGCGGACAGCATTGCCAGCAACGCCAGCCCTTCCCAAAGGTTAAGACTTAGGTCGTATGTGAGAAGGAGAAACAGCAGGCTGATGCCTATGAGCACCGGGATATCGCGCGCGAGGGTTTTCCGGTGAGTCATCAAGGGGCGCAAGACTGCGGCCAAACCAAGTACAACCAGAATGTTGAATATGTTGCTGCCGACAATGTTGCCCAGCCCGATGGTCGACTCATGCCTCAGGGCGTCGGCTACTCCAATGGCCAGTTCGGGAGCGCTGGTGCCGAAGGCAAGCACGGTCATGCCCAGGGCCAGCTGGGATCGCCCGGTGCGTGAGGCCATGCCCGAAACCGAACGCACGAAAGCCTCGGCCCCGGCCAACACCAGTGTCAGTCCGCCGACAAAGAGTAGTATGTCCCACAGCTCTTTCATCCATCCTAGAAGGACGAGCCAAGGGTCTTTGTTCCCTGACCAGGATCAAGGTGCAGAGAAAACGGAGATGCAGCCAGGATGACGGCTAGTAGGTGAGTTCCTCGGCTATTTCGTAATGCTGGGCCCGCGAATCGAACCGTTTGAGGACAGCCTGAGCTGCCGCGGGGACATGGGCCACCTCGTAGTCCTCGCCGGTGAACGCCTTGATGTTCTCCAGGCTGTCATAGTGCATAATAGTGATGAACTCAACCTCGTCCTGCAATTCGCGACGGAGAACCCTGATTGACCTATAGCCCGGTATCCTTTTGGCCTCTATTCCGGGAATAACCTCTGTCGTCAGGACTTTGAAGTAGGCCTCGGCGTTATCAAGAGTGGTGTAGCCGTGCCAGATTCGTGCAACCATCTTTGCCTCGCTTAACTTTTAACTAGATCTTTTCTGCCGCCTTCAAATGTATATCTTGTAATATGCTCGCAAAGGCAATGACATTATTGGCTACCGCTGTCCTCGTGCTGGGCGGCACGGTGTCCGCACAGGACACCTCCAAGCCGCCGGGAATCCGTTCACTGTGGAAAATGGGGGACAGTCTCAGTCGCACCGAAACCCGAAATATCGGCCAGTCGGCAATAGCTACCTATCTGTATATCGAGGAGTACGAGGTTCGCCACGAGGTGATGATCCCTCTGTACCTGATGGAGGACTGGGTCGGATTCGAGTACGAGGACGCGTCGAGTATCGACACTGCGGAGCAGCGGGCAATTCTGCCAATCATGGAAGAGTTCCTGTCTGGGCGCAATCCGTTGTCGATCGACGGAATCGAGGTCCAACCGATAGTGTACCGGGTCGAGTTCGTGGATCCGGTATCGATCGCTTCAATTCAGGACACCGTTACCCCAGGGCCAATAGATTTGTACACCTCCTGGATCGGGATCATTCTTATCCATGAAACCAAAGGCATCCCCGGCACGGTCGAGATTGCGTGGGATATGCTCAACGCCAGCATGACCGATATCAAGAGCCTTGTGTTCGCCTTCGATCAGGCAATCGAGATACAGTTCTCGGCTGACAGCGCTGTCTATCGATGGGACAATCCCGGCATCGAGCCGACTCCGCCGATTAACGAAATAGAAGCCGAAGGCCGTTCCTGGTGGAAGTTCTGGGGGGGCGGAATCTCAGACAAATCGGCAGGCAAGATACACGAGACACTCCTTCGCAATGTTTATCGAGCTTTCGACTATCGGAGCGAGAGCGATGTTTACGACGCCCTGGCGCGAAGTGTCGGGGGCGAACTGCTGGACGAGATATACCTGCAGATTCGCAAGAGCCTCGCGATGCAGGAACAGGGGGGAGCGATCTCTCGTATACGTAAAGTGGAAATCGTGGAGGGCCGCGTCAAAGACAGTGACGACGATAGCTTCCGCTACGCAGGCAACTGGATTGTCGAGGGTACCGTCGAGCACTGGGGACATATCCACGCTCGAACCAATGGCTACTCGGCAGAGTTTAGTATTCGGGAAATCGAAGGCGCCTGGAAGATTGTCGACTTGCAGGTCACGAAACAGGAAAGGCTTAAGTTCGAATCAACTCTGCGTCAGTGACGGACCGCAATTCATATGATTAGCCTCCAGAATGTGACATTCCAGTATC
>Ga0180436_10001716_pt1 | contig 21233 bp, 13 predicted proteins | sample SS_ome_2_FD_132434 | JGI IMG/M metagenome (GOLD analysis project Ga0180436, IMG submission 132434) | Hypersaline lake sediment archaeal communities from the Salton Sea, California, USA - SS_3_S_2 metaG | ecosystem: Environmental > Aquatic > Non-marine Saline and Alkaline > Hypersaline >...
GGTGCCGTCATTGGACCAGTAGGTCGTGCCCATCGAGTCGACAACGGCGAACTTGAAGTAGCCCGTGCCGTCGTAGGGTGTGCCACTGACCTGCACTTCGCCCTGATAGGCAACCACGGACGGCGCGTCATCGGGTGCACCGGGCGCCACCAGTGGCATCACGAGCGGCGCCGCCACGACTGCAGCAGCCAACGCCAGCCCGACCAACAACACAACAAGGACCAGAACCAGACGCTTTCGCACAGTCATCACACTTCCCTCCTTACGCTGAGATCGGAGTTACCCTGATGTAGCCAGTGGGCCGCAGCCCGATAGCTGCAGGATCGGCACAAGGTTGCGCGGCGTGAGTTGGTGCGCCGCCTGCCTGCCAAGCATCACGGCTGCGATGGATGCCGGGAGAGGGGTGCGCGTACGGATAGGACAGGAGCTCGGCGTTAGGGCGTGATGCGCCCCCGCGGGCAGAATGACGTGCCACCGAGGGACGCCGCGACTCTAGCACGAGCCGGAGGCCGTGTCAAAGCGGGGCGGCGGCGGGCAGTCAGCGATCAGCGCTCAGCTGTCAGCGGTCCGGTGTCAACGGTCCCGACGGGCCCGTCGCGACGCTGGCCTGAGCGATTCGCTTCTGGCGTGGACCTCTCGGCGGCACTGCCTATACTGGAGACGGTTCCTTGATAGCCGGGAGTCACACGTGGGCGATGCATTCGCAGACATGTTCGGCAGTGTGGGCTGGGTCCGCGTCAACACCCTGGACCCATCAGTCGCCGCGCGGGCAGTCGACGTCGGCCGTACCGAGGGACTCGACGCAGCGGAGACAAAGCTGGTCGACCACTACTCGTCTGCGTGGGTGGCGGACCGCCTCGGCTGGCTTCGCTACCTCGAGGGGTTCCGCGAGCGCTATCCCCTGGCCCTCCTGGCCCTGGAGGACTACAAGGCCGGCAAGTTCTATGCATCGGCGCTCGTGACCCTGGCGCTGATGGATGGCTGGGTCAATGACCTCAACGTCGTCGACGGCCAACGCCGCAGCCTCTTCTCAGACGAGACGGCTAGACCGGACGCCGCGCTGCCGCCGGCGCTGTGCAGGCTACAACAGGTCTTCGGCAGGCGGCGCATGGCAACACGCACGGACAAGATCACGATCCCCTACCGGCACGGCATCCTCCACGGGATGGATCTGGGCTACAACAACCGTATCGTGGCGGCCAAGTGCTGGGCCGCGCTCTTCGCCGTGCGGGACTGGGCCGTGGCCCTCACGCCGTGGGAGCCGGCAGACCGTCCGGCTGGGCCTCCGGATCGCGTTGTCTCGGAATGTCTGGCGGCCTGGCACGAGGGCGACTACACGCGGATGGCCAACTGCGTCGCGCCGATGATGCGGATGATCCCCGCCAACGTCCTTGACCAGGTGGCAGGGACCGACCTACGAGCCTATGGAGCGGTGACCATCGAGGAGTGGGCACGCAACACCTGTGCAGGGACGGTGAGAGCCGAGGTGTCTGTGGAGGGCCGTGTCGCCGCCCAGACGCTGGTGTTCAGCCTGGCGCTCAACGGGCCCGACGGCGATCTGGTCTGGGAGCCCGGCGTCGGCACGGTCTGGGGAATCACAGGCTGGCATCGGCGACCGTGAACAGACCGCGCTCCGCCTGGTCTATGGTCGCCGGAGGGTCAAGGCTACCTGAGGGCCAGCGGGAGGGTGACGCAGCTCTTGAGCTCCATCCAGGCCGGCAGTGTCGGTGGGTCGCTAGAGTTAACAGTCAGCGAACCACATGCGGCCACGAGTCTGCCGACCCCACCACTGGACGCCCCTCCAATGGGTCGAGGTAGATGGGATTGGTGAGCGCCAGCAGATCGTCATGAGCGTCGCGAATCTCCACAGCTGTCCAGCGACCATCGGTGGGTGCCAGCATCCACTGCAGGTCTCCCGCGACGCCGGAAGGCTCTCTGAGCAACGCCTTCCCATCCACCAGGACCCGCACCTCAGCACCCTGTGGGCAACCTGACCAGGTGAGGGAGAACCGGGCCGCGCACGTGACGACATCGCTCATCCCCCAGACCTTGACCGGACCATCGCCCTCGGCCTGCTGGCCGAGCGCCCGCAGTGCCAGCACCGGGCCGCTACTCAGGTAGGCGCGCCCCGCGCGGATACCCTCCAGCAACGCGCGCTGCGACAGATCATCCGCCTGGACGACGGTGAATCCCGGCGTCACGTCGGCGTCAGGTGGCGGAGGGCCGTGGACATCGGTGCCGGCAGTTGCCACGAGACGGTGCCCTTGGTTGAGCCAGTCGTAGTACAGAAGCAGGGCGAACTCGTTGTTGGAGTCGCCACGCCACGGACCGTTCCACACCTCCACAGCAGTCGCGTTGCCGGGCATCATCTTGCCGAAGCGCCACGAGCAACCAGTGCAATCGGGGTCGCCGTCCGCCTGTGGATGGGCGATCACGAACAGGTGGTGGCGGCCCGTAGCGGCCGCTGCAATCGCCGCTATCTCACCAGATTCCGGCGCGACGCGCCAGTCGATCCAGTCGGGGGTGCCGAGGCAGAGCGCGTGCCCGTAGAAGGTAGTCAGCTCCATCCCATCGCAGACGAGCGGCAGATCAGACGGCAGCTGCCGGGCCGCGAGCCGACCCGAGATCGTGTTGTGGTCGGTGACGAAGACGAAGTCGAGTCCGTAGGCCTGCGCCAACTCGGCCAGGTCGCGCACGGTGAAGTCGGCGGCGTCCGAGTGGCAGGTGTGGGTGTGTAGGTCGCCGCGGTACCAGCCGGTTGCCGCACGCGCTGGTGGTACCCCCTCCGGCTCCCCCACCGGGGAAGAGGACCAGACCTCTCCCCCGGTGGGAGGGACTGAGGGGGGTAGCCCGCGCGCCTCGAGTCGAGACGCAGCCACGTCAAGCTGGTAGCGCACCGGCGCGCCGGGCATGATCATGTGCGTATCGATCTCCACCGTCCACTCGCCCGCGGGGAGCGCACCGGGCAGATACCCGGGTGTGGCGGCGCTGGCGGCAATGGCAACGCGATGGTGCTGCCCCCCGCGGTGGCCGGCGCCGCGGAAGCCGTGTGGATCGAACAGCGTCAGCGTCGGCCAGTTGCTGATTCCCTGAGCGCCCTTGGGCTCGAACCGGAAGTCGATCTCGAGCGAAGTGCAGCCGGACGGTAGTTCGAAGTGGTGCGGGATGTACTGCTTGGCGTCGCGGGATGTAAGGGCACCCTCAAAGCGTAGCTCCATTCGCGCCTCCATCGGGTCGGTTGGGCTTGGCCACTAGTTGCCGGTGTCTGTGGCTAAAGACTGGTCGTGCGGGAGACGGCGCTCCCATCGCCGGTCGCGCCCGCAGGCAGCAGGGGGGATGCCGCGAGCAGGCTCACGTACCCCATACTAGGCGCAACCGGTCTGGATGCAAGGGCGGCTGCAGCTTCACTGGCGCTCGCTGACCTAGCCCCATGCTTTGAGCCCGCCATCTGATGTAGGTGGCGGGCTCATTGGCGCCAATCGACTGCCCTGAAGCCGGTGGATCAGCGTGCAGGACTCAGCCCGATTTCCGGGCTAGGAAGACCAGGTCGTGGGTATCGGCCGTTGCCGGCTCGTCGGTGAAGTCACTGCAGATGTCGATCGTGTCGAAGCCGGCTACTCGCAGCATCAGCGCCAACTCGTTCTTGGTGTAGTCGTCCAGATGCTGGGTATGGACCTGCTCCTCCACCAGCTCGCCATCGCGCCACAGGCGCGCCCGAATCTGCCGCACCGCCACGTTTTCCAGCGGATCCGTGGACAGCGTGCGCGTGGACGTTTCCAGCTCGCTGCCGTCTGACAGTCGCTGGCGCTCGCTGGAGTCTGGCCACGGTTCTTCGGGTCCGTTACGGAACTTGGGCAGGCGCGCCAGCCAGGCCGGTGGGTCATTCCAGCGAGCCATGTAGTCGAAGGCGAAGGTGCCGCCAGGACGCAGGTGCTCGCGCACGCGCGCGAAGGCCTTGAGCGTCAGGTCGTGCCGTCCACCCAGACCGATCACGCCGCGGGCGATGATCGTGCGGTAGCGGCGCGGCAGGTCCAGCTGGTGCATCGGCTGCACGTAGAGGCCGGGGCTATAGCCGGCGGCCCCAGCAGCGATGCGGGCCTGCGCCACCATATCGGCCGAGATGTCAACGCCATCAGCATCCAGGCCGGCCTTCAGATAGGGGATCAGCATTCGCCCAGTGCCGCAGCCCAAGTCCAGGGCCGGCTCGCCGGAGCGCTCGATGATTCGCTGATAGTAGGCGGTCTCCTCGCCAGGATCAGTCTCGAACTCAGCCCAGTCGCGCGCGACCAGGCCGTAGTGCCACGTAGTTGGCATTGCCAAGTGTATCTCTCCCGTATACAGGTACCGGCAAAAGGAGACTGGAGAGCGGGCGAGACCTAGAGGAGGCAGCGAGGCGCACTCGGGCGCCGTGCTGCCCTAGGGGGTGAGGTAGGGCTCTCTCCGTCACTCAGTCTCGATCATCTCTCGGATTTGATCCTCGCTCAAGTGCTTGTCGTGCTCGCCGTGGGCGTGCGCGTGCACCATGAGGATCAGTTCCCGCTCGTTGTCCGATGTGATGGTGCTTAGGCAGGCTGGGCAGGTCACCTTGTATTCGTTCATCACACACCTCGTCTATTGCGAATCTGTACGAAATGCTGCGACTGGCGCTCTAGCTGAGCCCAGACTCACTCAACGGTGAATTGCCCCATCATGCCGTAGTCCTCGTGCTCAAGCATGTGACAATGGTACATATACGGGAACTCCTCTGTGGCTTCGTGATCGAAGCGCACGATGATTTCGGTCACTTCACTTGTCACAACAACTGTGTCTTTCCAGCCTCTGTCCGCTTCGGCCGGTGGCGCACCGTTGTGCGTTAGGATCTGGAACGATGCACCATGGATGTGAAATGGGTGCGGCATTCGCTGAGCCGTTACTCGCCAGATCTCAACCTCGCCTTTCCTGACGCGCTCATTGATGTACCCCATGTCCATCGCGCGCCCGTTGATCGCGAACAGATCCATATTGGCCACGCTGCCTCCTCGCACTTCCATCTCCAAGGAGAACGCTCGAGTCTGGGTAGCATCTGCCCGGTCGATGTAGGCAATGTCATTGAGTGTGCTTGGCAACGTCCCAGATGCTTGCATCGCAGGGTCGACCCGCAGCTCAACAACATCCGCTTGCGGTATGCCTCCACCGAACAGTCCTCTGTCCTCTGGGTCTGCGGGGAGCAGACCTGCGATCAGCGTTACCGTTGATCCGCTGGACAGATCGACCATGATCTCATTGCGCTCGCCGGGCGCCATATCGATGGACTCCGTCTCAACCGGCTGATTCAGGAATCCACCCTCCGTGGCAATCTTGTAGAACGGCGCGTTGTTGCTGAGAGAGAAGCGGTAGAACCGTGCATTTGACCCATTGAGGAGCCGCAGCCGAACCCAGCCTTGGGGCACGAGGTGGTAGGCATCTACGGTTCCATTCACCACAAGGGTATCCTCGCGTAGGCCATCCATCAGATCCTCCGCGGCTACGGCGTACTTGTTCATCTTTCCGTCCGTGAACGAGCGATCCTGAACCACCAAGGGAACATCATTCAGCCCGTACTCCTTGGGCAGGTCAAGTGCCTGGGAGTTCTCATCCTCGATCAGGTACAGCCCTGCAAGGCCCGCATGGACCTGGTGGGCCGTCTTGCCCATCATATGAGGATGGTACCAGCTCGTTCCGGCCTCTTGCCTGACGGGTATCGTGATCTGCCAGCTCTCCCCGGGCTGAATGGCTGATTGGGGCCCCCCATCGATCTCCCCATTCACATGCAAACCGTGCCCGTGCACAGTGGTCGGTTCTCCCATATCGTTGACGAAGGTGATGCTCGCATCCGTATCTCTGTAGAGTCGGATGGTTGGGCCCAGGTAGTCACCACTGAACCCCTTCGTCTCGCTCTGCACGCCTGGATAGAACTCGTGCTGACCGTTTTGGATGGTCAACACGATCGCTTGGGTATCCCGGCTGTCGATGAGGGGCGGAATGTGGAGTTGGTTTGTCGCTTCGCTATCCGGCACAGCGCTGTTGCATCCCGCGATGAGGAGTGCACTCATTATGGTTGTCAGTAGTACTCTTAGTTTCATCTTCTACCTATCTTCCGTCCTCGCCTGTCTCTGGGCTGCAGAGAAAATGCTATATTAATATATATTATATAGTATATCAAACTGAGATGCAAGGCCAAGGACTTCCGTCGCGATTCACGAGTCACGATCGCCAGACAGGAAGACCAAGCGCCAGCGCGCGACTGGCCAGGGTGGGATCCCCCGTCTGGCCAACACCGGTTGGCGGAGTCCTGCATGGTGAGTGGCGAATCGTGAGGTCCTGGGAAGCACAACTCTTCACTCCTCATTCGTCACGTGCTGCTCATCACGCTTGACTCGCCATGTCTCACGCATATGCTGTAGGTGAGTAAGGAGGCCCTACCCATGAGCGCGGTTGGAGGCGGCTCCCCTCCCCCGATCATCATCGTCACCGGTGGCGTCGGCACGAGCGCTGAACAGGTGGTGAACACAGTGCTGGCGCAGTATCGGGACGTCGACGTAACAGTCGAGATCGTGTCGCACGTCCACAGGGCTGCGGAGGTTGAACGGGCGGTAGCGGAGGCAAGTGAGGTGAACGCCACCATCGTGCACACGCTCGTCGACGCCGAGCTCCGAGCACTGGTGAGTCGGAAGGCCGCGGAGCTGGGCGTGGTGGCCATCGACCTCGTGGGACCGCTGATAGAGCAGCTGTCGGCGGTGCTCGACCAGGAGCCGCTGGGCCTCCCGGGCCTGTACCGGGATCTCCACCGCAGCTACTTCGAGCGGATTGACGCCATCGACTACGCACTGTCCCACGACGATGGGATCAATCGTAAGGACTGGCCCGAGGCCGACGTGGTGGTCATCGGCGTTTCCCGCGCAGGGAAGACGCCCCTGAGCGTTTTCCTCTCGGTACTGGGCTACAAGGCCGCCAATCTGCCCATCGTACCGCAGATCCCGATCCCGCCGGAACTCTATCAGCTTCCCCGTCGGCGTGTCGTGGGCCTGACCATCGACCTCGATCGGCTGTTGACCATCCGCCGGCAGCGAAGCCGGCTGATGGGGATGTCGCCCGCCACCGACTACACGCGCCCGGCGAAGGTCGCCGACGAGCTGGAGTTGGCCCAGCGAGTCTGCATACGTGGCCGCTTCCACGTCATCGACGTCACCCACCAACCGATCGAGGTCATCGCCGACGAAGTCGTGAGACACATCGGTGACTCGTGACTGGCGACCGGGGATTGGGTGGCTATCGGAAGCCGGGTACTGGACCTCGGGTGGTAGACGGTGTATCGTGGCTTGTCAGCCAGACGGTCGCCTGAGTCTCTGCTGGCCACTACACCTCACTCATGACCTATGACGCCCCGCTGGAGGAACAGATGGCCGAATTGCCACCCCCCCAATCACCAGCTGACGCTCTCCAAGCCCTCTTCGCCGATCCCCCCGCAGCGTTCCGACCGATGCCACAGTGGTCGTGGAACGGCGATCTGACACGGGAGCGGATCACCAAACAGCTGGCGCAGTTCGCCGCGCAGGGATGCGGCGGGCTGTTCACCCACGCCCGGCCCGGGCACATCACGGGCTATCTGTCGGCGCGGTTCATGGAGCTGTGGCGATTCGCTCTGGACGAGGCTGCGCGGCTGGGGATGGGGTTTCATATCTACGATGAGTTCATGTGCCCGGCCGGGCACGCGGGCGGGCTGGTGATAGGGGAGGGGCCCCACCTGGCAGTGCAGGAGCTGACGTTGAGCGCGAGAGCCGGGCTGACGCGGTACCCGCCGCCGTCGCTCGGGGTGTGGCGGGCGGAGGGAGAGGGCGAGGGCCGGCGGCTGGTGCAGTTGACCGATGCTGAGGCGCGCGCACTGGGGCCGGATGCTCCTGCGTGGGCGCTGGTGATAGCGCCGCAAGGGCCGCAACCTCGATATGGCGGGCACCCGTTCCCGGACCTGCTGCGGCGCGAGACGACGGATGCGTTCATCTCGTCGACACACGAGCGGTACGCTGAGGTGGCGGGGGAGACGTTCGCGTCAGCCTATGACGACGCCGCTGGGGCGCCGGACAGCGGCGTGCGGTTCATGTTCTGCGATGAGCCGATGCTGGTGGGCAGCGGCGGGTTGCCCCTCTCGCCCGACGTCCTCCGCCACTTCGAAGCCGATCACGGGTACGACCTCCGTGAGCACCTGCCAGAGCTGGCGTGGGGAGCCCCGCCGGACGCGCGGGCCGTACGCTACGACTACTGGTGCACCATCAACCGCCTCCTCAACGAGGCCTTTATGCGCCCGATGGCCGAATGGTGCACCGCGCATGATCTCCTCTTCACGGGGCACCTGATGGAGCACGAGTGGCCCAGCCCGCGGAGTCACGCCAGCGCGATGGCCTCGCTGCGCTGGATGCAGGCGCCGGGGACGGACCTATTGGGCTTCCAGTACGCCACTACGACCCCTGAGGAGAACGGGATCTATCTGCTGAACCTCTACGAGCTGCGCAGCGTCAAACGGCAGCTGGGGCGCGAGTGGATGCTGGTGGAGACGTGCGGCGGCGGCGGGTATGGCCGCGCGTTCGATCTGTTCAAGCCGCTGGAGGACCTGGTGATGGCCTTCGGCTTCAACGTGATCGACCCCCACCTGAGCGCCCAGACGGTGGCGGGGATCCGCAAGTACGACTGGCCTCAGACGCTGTCGGACCACAGCCCGTGGTGGGCGCACTACCGCCACCAGGCGGATCACGTGGCGCGGGTGAATGCGGCGCTGTGCCAGGGGCGTGACCCCGGTGCGCGGGTGCTGGTGCTGCATCCGACAACGACGGGGTGGTTGCACTACACCGCACCGGTCTTCGGGAAACTCGCCGGGCCGCTGGCGGATGCTGATGCCGCGGCGATGTCAGCCCTCCGCGAGAGCCAGGTAGAGCTAGCCCTGACACTGATGGCCGTCCAGGTTGACTTCGACCTCGGCGACGAGCTTATCCTGGCCGAGCTGGCCAGCGCAAGCGACGGCAAGCTCGTGATCGAGACGGCCACTCCCCTCCCCAACCCTCGCCCCGTCCCGACGACCGGCCGGAGGGAGGGAGCCGACGCACCGCCGCGCGCCCTTCACTCTGCCTCCAGCGAGCCGTGCCGCTTGGGGGGGGAGAGCCGAAGAGGGAGGTCTGCCGCCACAACACGCTACGACACTGTGGTCGTCTCTGCCGCGATGGAGACCTGGACGGACACCACTCTCGCACTGATGACGGCCTACCTCGAGTCCGGCGGACGCGTGATCGCCCTCCGCCGACCCGACGGGACGAGCGCCCCACCCCTGTTAAGCGGGCGTCCATCGGATGCGCCCCGGCGTCTCTCTGAGCGTTTCCCCGACCAGTGGACCGCGGTCGACAGCGCAGAAGCCGCTGCGTGGTCACTACGCGAAGCGCACACCCCTCCGCTGACCGCCCCTGATGGCGGCCCGCTGCCGGCGGGCCTGGTCTGGCGATATGCGGCGCTGGGGGACGGAACGAGCCTGTGGTTCTTCTGCAACCCGTGGGCCGAACCGATCAGGACCAAGGTGCGGCTGCCAGGGCGAAAGCTGCGCGTGATGGACACGACGACGGGTCTTGTAGGGCCGGCGCACCAACCCGACGCTCCTGCTGAACTGCCGTCCAGCAGCGCGGCGGCGCAGCCGTCCCTGGTGGCGCCCCTCGATCTGCCGCCGCGGGGGCACACGCTCTGGTGGGTGTCGGCGGACGCCTCGACACTGGCTGCTCAGGCTGGTGAAGCGTTCAGCCTCACACCGGAAGGGCGGACAGTTGTCGGGCCTGAGCGAGGCAAGAGCACCACGGAGCCCATCGAGCTGTCCCTCATGGGAATCGAGCGGCTCGACCCGAACCTGCTGATGGTGGACTACTGCGATGTGGTCGCCGGGCAACGAGGTGGTGGGCCTCCTCGGGAGCCGGGCAGGGGGCGGATCAGACACCATCTCACGGCGGACGAGGCGATGTGGCGGTCGGTGGGGTTCGACAGCAACCCGTGGCAGGCGTCGCACCAGTTGAAGCGGACTATCATCGACCGACCGGTGGACCCCGACAGTGCGGCGCGGATTGCATACCGCTTCGTGTTGGACCCCGTACTGCCGGCGGCGGCACGGGCGACGCTGTGCGTCGGCGTGGAGCGACCGTGGCTGTACGACGTGGCACTCAACGGGCATCCGCTGAACGTGGAGGGCGCGTCGCGTTGGTTCGACGAGGACGCACGGGCACTGGCGATCGGTGCCGCCGTGCGCACTGGGGAGAACGTGCTGACACTCGCCGCCCGACCGTTCCATACGCTCTGCGAGGTGATGCCTGTCTATGTGGTGGGCGACTTCAGCGCAGTGCCGGCAGAGCCTGGGTTTGTGGTTGCTGACACGAAGTCCATGGTGCTGGGAGATTGGACGGCCCAGGGGATGCCCTTCTACGCGGGCACAGTGCGATACCGCTTTGGGTTTGCGCTCGATGTCAGGGCCCCCAGTCTCGAGCTGCGCATCCCGGCGTGGGCAGGATCCGTGGTCGCGGTGAGCCTGGACCGCGGGGACGCGGGCATCGTGGCGCATCCCCCGCACGCACTGACACTGCGCGACGTGTCCACAGGACCGCACACCCTCGACCTCGACGTGGTGGGCAACATGCGGAATATGATGGGGCCACACCACAGCGAGGGACTGCCGGGTCGCTGGACGTGGGCGAACGCGCCGGCTGAGCAGCCGCCGGGGTCGGCATACGGCACGTGGCCCTCGGGGCTGCTCCGGATGCCGGAGCTGCGGGCGGCATGACAGCCTTCGAACCAAACGACCGCGCGGCCCGGGTGGAGGCCTACCTGAGCAGCCACCTGGGATGCCCCGTGCGCTTCACCTGTGCGGTTCAGCTCGCCAAGGGAATGCGCGAGGCGCCGTGGCGGCTGGAGGTCGAGGCAGATGGCGGCACGAGATCGTACGTCTTGCAGGTCGATCCCCGCAGCCTGGCCTATGAGTACCAGGTGCTCAAGGCCATGGAAAGGGTGCCGATCCCCACCCCACGCGCCCTCGGGCTGGACGAGGAGGGTGCGGCGCTGGGAGTCCCCTGTTTCTTCAGCGAGTTCATCGAGGGTGAAAGTCTTCGAGGACCCGTGGTCGCTGGTGAGAGCTGGGCAACTGAACTGTACATCGAGTCCGTCTGCCGTCTGCAGGCCATATCGGCAGCCGACCTTGGGGATCTAGCGCCCAAGCTCAAGCACGATCCCATCACCAAGTTCCTCGACGATGCCCGCGCCCGCCTGCTGGACGCCGGCCATCCGATGGCGGAGCCGGGGTACGCAGCGCTGGCGACCCGCATGCCCCAGCTGCCGGCGGACCGCTTCAGCAACGGCGATCTGTGGCTGGACAACTTCATCGTGCGAGATCGCGGACTGGCGGGCGTGATCGACTTCGCGCTGGCCACCTTCAGTGACCCGGTGTATGAGTTCCTGCTCAGCTTCTTCGTGACACCGGCGCTGCAGGGCCGCGGTATCGAGGAGCGCTATTGCTGTCGCATCGGCGTCGATCCGGCCGCGCTGCACTGGTATCACGGGCTGGAGATCTACGACACGCTGGGCTGGCTGGCCGGCACGGGCGAGTCGTTCGCGCATCACACACAGGATAGCCTGGAACGGGACCTGGCTGCGTGGATGGGGTCCTGAATCGTGCATTGTACGAGGCAGCATCTAGCCGAGAGCCAGGAGACCACCCATGTCGAACGCCCATAGGATCGCCTTCCGGAACCTCGAGAGCGACGCCGACTACGCCGTCATGCGCGATATCGTGATCGAGAGCACGGCCGCGGACGGCCAGCCCGACACCCCATCGGTACAGGCGGTGCGCCGGTGGTGTAGCCCAACAGATCGCTTCGATCCCCATACCGACATCGCCCTGGCCCTGTTCGGTGACAGAGAGATCGGGTTCACGCGCGCCAGCTGGTACACGGGCAAGGATGGCATCCGCCTCTACGTGGTGATCTGCTACCTGATCCCCAGCTACCGCATATGGGGAGCGCTCCCGCTGATGATCCGCGCCACCGAAGAGAGGCTGCGCGAGGTCGCGATCGGCCATCCTACGGGGCCGAATCGGGCATTCCAGGCGTGGGCACAGCCGCATCAGACGGCGTGGATAGACGCGCTCGAGGGCGAGGGCTACAGGATCGTGCGAACCTTCCACAACATGCTGCGACCGCTGGCTGAGGTCCCGCCGGTGCCTCCCATGCCGGAGGGCCTGGAGGTCCGCCCCGTGGAGGACACGCACTATCGGGCCATCTTCGAGGCACAGCGTGAGGTGCAGCTGGAGCTCTTCGAGATCAACACCGAGCACTGGGCTGACAGCCACTACGAGGACTGGCGGTCGGACGCGTCACACACGCCTCAGCTGTGGCAGGTGGCGTGGGATGGCGACCAGGTCGCTGGGATGGTGCTCCCCAGGATCGGCGGCGACGAGGGTCAGGGGCCCAAGCGCGGCTACACCGAACACGTCTTCGTGCGCAAGCCCTGGCGCCGGCGCGGGCTGGCGAGCGCGCTGGTGACCCGGTGCCTGAAGGCATTGAAAGACCACGGCTGCGATGAGACCGAGCTGGGTGTCGACGCTGAGAACGAGAGTGGTGCCCACGCATTCTACCGGGACCTGGGCTTCGAGACATTCAGCAGGGACCTCTGGCTGAGGAAGCCATTCGCTTTGCGTGGATAGTACTGAGGTATGGTTTGACAAAACTAACCAATTCTAGTATAATAGTTATGTGCTGGTTAGATATTCATACCTAAATCATACCTCCACTTCGCCGCAGCCATCTCCCAGGAGCACCGACGACAGCCGCAGTGCTGTCATCGGCGGCAACCCCACGCGTGGCGAGTGGCTCTCAAGCGGACGCAAGAAGGCGACTGCGGGGCTTCTTCGGTCGACGCTTGGGTGTCTAGCCCTGGCTTGCCTATTCGCGGCAACACCGGCTTGCGTCGACGCTGCACCATCGGGCCCCGACCTCGTTGACGGCAGCTTCCAGACCAACCTGGCCGACTACCCGGACGCGAGAGTCCCGCTCTACAGCAAGTTCGAGCTTGCCTTCGACATCAGCCAGACGACGGCGACGAATCCCTACCTTCCCTTCGACCCGACCACGCCTACCGGCGTCGCCCCCGGGACCGGCATCACGGTGGACGCGCTACTCCTCCCACCCGGCGAGGCAGATTGGGAGAACGCACGACTTCTCCCCTGCTTCTATTACCAGCCGGTCGAGGAAGTCGGCACCGGCAGTGTGGCGGCCCTGCTGCCGATTGGCCCAGCCGACTGGCGCTGTCGCTTCGCGCCCGATGTGACGGGAACCTGGCGCTACAAGGTGCGCGCGACCGACGCCGGCGGCACATCGGAGAGCACCGTGCGGCAGTTCGTCGCTGTGGCTTCGGCAAACAAGGGCTTCGTCAAGGTCAGTGAGACGGACTCGCGCTTCTTCGAGTACAGCGACGGCACCCCCTTCGTGACTCCACTCATCAACCTGGAGCAGAGCAGCCCGCTCAACACTCTCGCCAGGATTCGCGAGACCGTGCCGAGGCTTGGCGAGAACGGCATGCGCTTCGTGCGCTGGTTCCCCAACGGCGAAGGGGCCAACTACTTCGTGGCACCATTCGGCGACACCATCAGGATCAACTGGGGCTTCGGCGACACCTGGGCCACGGCGGACGGCGCGGATACCGAGTCCGGCAAGCGCTTCAGCCTGGCCCCCTACTACTATTCCGCCCAGACCATCCCCGTGGTGCCCGGCGCTCGCTACCGGCTGAGTTTCAGGGCCAACGTCACGGGCGACCGCGTGCTGCGCGCCCAGCTGGGTAACCTGTCCGGGGGAACGATCGATATCTGCTCGGCATCGAGTTCATACCACGAGGGTGTCGGGCAGAGCTGCGAGCACGCAGCGGATGGCTGGCACGACTACGAGGTCGAGGTGAAGATCCCCAGCGGCGTGTCAGTGCTGAGTGTCGGGATGCGTGGCCTGTACGTCTCGGCGGATGCACCCTCACCATTCAACGCCGTACAGGATGGCGCCCTGCGCGTCCACTCGATCCGGCTCCAAAGGGATGAGTCCGGGAGCGGCGTCTGGGGCGGCAACCTGCTCACCCGATCCGATCCCGATACGTTCACGTATGTCGACCAGCGCTCGGCCGCACAGATGGATGAGATCTTCCGGCTCTCGGAGCAACACGGCGTCACGCACAAGCTGCCGCTCTTCCACAAGAACGACGCGCTGCTGGGCCGAATCCAACCGGACGGCTCAGACGGCGAGTGGGACGTCGACAACTTCTACTCCGATGACGGGCAGGCCGCCCGCTGGTACGAGGGGGCCTACGCCCGCTACTTCGTCGCGCGCTGGTCCCATTCCACATCGCTCCATTCGGTGGAGCTGGCAAACGAGAACTACTTCGACGCTGACGCTCAGTCCGCAGCCTTCGCCATCGCCGGTGCGATCCGCGATGCTTCCCCCCGCCACATCCTGCAGTCCAACTCGTTCTGGGGCTGGTGGGTGGCCGACTTCTGGACGCATCCGGAGTACGGCGATCTGATGGACTACTCGGACAAGCACTGGTACGCCAACGAGGCCGGCGCCTACTGCGACGACCAGGGTGAGAACTGCGAATTGATCAGCAATGTCTGGGACGATTCGGCGGCGTACGTGCGCGAATGCTGGGCGCGGTTCAGGGAGTACGAGGCGACCTTCGGTTACGACAAGCCGATCGTGCGGGGTGAAGGTGGCGTGGCGGAGCAGGGCACAGGGCCACAGCACGTGGAGCTGGCGACAGAGCCGACCGGCGTCTACTACCACAAGAAGCTCTGGGCACATCTCGGCGTGCTGGGCTCCACGTGTGACGGAGAGTGGTATCCAAACTTGGGATCCGCATACGCGATGGCAGCGACCTCGGGTGCCTCCTACGACCTGGACGATATGTTCGCTGCCTACGAGGACTTCATCGGGGACGAACCCCTCTCCAACGGCAGCTACGTCGAGATCGGCACCGACCTGACTGGAAGCCAGGGCATCGCCGTGACTCACGTAGATGGCAACGTCCGTGCCTGGGGCGTGCAGGATGCATCCGCGGATCGCACGTTGCTATGGGTGGACAACGCGGACCACACGTGGCAGGCCGTCGCGCAGGGTGTGCAAGTCGCACCTGCATCGGCGACGTTGACGCTGAGTGGATTCGATCCCGGGAAGTCGTACGTCGCGTCAGCGTTGGACGCCTACCCGGATGACGGCGGGGACCCCTCGGTAGGCCACGTGTTCGCGGGTCTGGTGCGGGACGACGGCTCGCTGTCCATCGTGATCGAGGATCTAGCCCGTGATGTCGCGGTCAGGGTCGTCGAGGCCGCAGAGCCCGTCGAGGTGTTGAGGTACTACCTGCCCTTGATGTGGTGGACCACAGACTGAGGACGCCCGCCTAGCCCCTTCCGAGTTCAAGACGCCTCCCTGCGCTCTGACCCCTACATCCTAGACCCTTGAGGTCCTCGGCTGCCCTACCCTAGCGCGCCGCGAGGCGAGGTCACTTGCGCCCCTCAGGAACCATCCTACACTCTCGCCCGTCACCGTGCCCCTGACAGCGAAAGGTGCTGGCTCCCATGAGGGAACGTTGGCTGGTCCTCTGCCTGGTGGTTGGGGTTGCCGTGTTTGCCCTCTTGCCCTGGCTTCGCGCCGACGCGTCGGTCGGGCCCCAAGCCCCGGTCTCCAGTCCGCAGCCTCGGGTCGTCATCAACGAGATCGCCTGGGGCGGCACTGCCGCCGGCTCCGCCGACGAATGGATCGAACTGCGAAACACCACGGGCGTGACGATCGCGCTGGCAGGCTGGCACCTCACGGCCGACGACGGCAGCCCAGACATCGCGCTGGTGGGCGAGATCGCGCCGTACGGGTACTTCCTGATCGAGCGGACGGACGACACCGCGGTGAGCGATATCCCGGCCGATCTGACGTGCCCCTTCGGCACCGGGCTCTCCAATGCCGGGGAGACGCTCCGACTCAGTGACGCCACGGACGGGATCGTGGACACGGCCAACGCGGATGGCGGCGAGTGGCCCACCGACGGCGAGGGCGGATCCCCCGACTACCTGTCGATGGAGCGGGTCTCGCCCTTTGCGCCCGACGTGGCCGGCAACTGGATCTCCAACGACGGCACCCACAGCAATGGACTGGATGCGAACGGCATCCCGATCCGCGGCACGCCCAGGGCGCGCAACGCTGCCTTCTGGCCGGCGTGGCTGAGCGGCGCCGACCTGGCTGTCGAGAAGGTCGGTCCCGCATACGCGGTCCCCGGCGATCTGGTGACACACACGCTGGCGGTCGCCAATCGCGGCGGCCTGACGGTCACAGCGCGCCTCACCGACGAACTGGCAGCCGAGCTGACGTTTCTGGCCCAGGAGAGCGACGCCGGCGCAGCATTCACCCAGGACGGCCGGACGCTCCTCTGGACCGTCGCCGATCTTGCGTCGGGTGCCAGGACCAGCATCACGCTCACGACCCGTCTGGCAGCACAGGCCCCCACCGGCGGGGTCGTGACGAACACACTCCTGGCAACATCACCCACGACAGAGATCAACCCGGCGGACAACACGGCAGCGTGGGCAATAGACCTTGTGCCGCCTTCGGCAGATCTGGCTATCACCAAGGTCGGCTCCCAGACGCTGGCGACGGGCTCGGAGATCACGTACACGCTGCGGGTCACGAACTCTGGGGACTATGCGGCGACCGACGTCGTAGTCCGGGACGTCCTGCCAGCGGAGCTCGCCTTCGTGCGGCAGGTCGGCAGCCTCACGTTCAATGGCGATCCCCCCACCCTCACGTGGGGGACCGTCTCGCTGGCGCCGGGCGCCGGCCACACGGTCACACTGGTGGCGGCCGTCACGGTGCCCGTCACATCGACGGACCTAGTCACCAACACGGCCATCGTCACCTCGACGACTGCAGAGCTCGATCCAGCGGACAACGTGTCGACTGCGTCGACCCGTATCGGGGCGCCACGGCTGCTGATCAGCGGCGTGCTCTACGACGGCTACCAGCTGGACGACGAGGACGAGGCGATCGAGCTGGTCAACACGGGCACGGCGCAGGCGGGCCTCGTCGGCTGGTCGGTCTGCGAGGACAACGGCGGGGAGCTAGCGTGCCGGGCGCTACCGGATCTGGCCATCGAACCCGCCTCCTACGCCTGGGTCGCCAAGGACGCAGCCGCCTTTGCCACGTCGTTCGGTTTCAGCCCCACGGCGGTCCTGGCAAGCTGGCCACGACTGGCCAACACCGGTGATGAGGTCGTCCTCAAGGACCCAGAGGGCTCGTTGGCCGACGCCGTGGTCTACGGCGATGGGTCGCTTGCCGCGCCCGGATGGAGCGGCCCTGCGCTGGCGGCCTACACCGGCACCGGGCGGGGCGAAGAGGGGCAGATACTCTCGCGGCGGCGGGATGAGGGGACCGGCCTACCCGTGGCGGACACGGACACGGCGGGCGACTGGATTCAGGTTCCGGACGACCCGCTGGTAGGTCGCCAGGTACGCTACCCCGGTTGGGACGGGTATCCCGGTCGCGAGGCGCCCCTCTTTGCCCCCGTCACCACCACCGAAACCGCGGCCATCACCGTCGGAATCGCACCCGACAATGCCTTCGAGGTCGTCTCGCAGACCCTGATGCGTGCCACGCGGTCCATCTCCATCGAGACCTACCGGCTCACGCACCCACTGATCGCGAGTCTCCTGGCGGAGAAGGCCGCCGGCGGCGTCTCGGTCACGGTGCTGCTCGAGGGTAATCCCGTGGGCCTGGGGGACGATACGCCCGAGTGGCTGCTGGAGATGCACGCCTGCGAGACACTCGAGGCCGCCGGCGGGCGCTGCGTGTTCATGGTCCACGAGCCCGATGATCGCGTCTACAACCGGTACCACTACCTCCACGCAAAGACCATCCTCGTGGACGACACGTGGGTGATCATCGGTACCCAGAACCTCACGCCGGGCAGCCTCCCAGCTGATGACAAGGCCAATGGCACGCTGGGCTCGCGCGGCGTCGTCCTGGTGACTGACAGCCCGACAGCGGTGGCGTGGGCGAGTCGACTCTTCGCGCTGGATCTGGACCCAGCGCACCACAACGACATCGTTCGCTGGAACACATCCTTCACGGCTCGCTACCGACCGCCGCCGCCTGACCTGGTGATGCCTGATCCCACAGACGGCATCAGCTACACGGTCCGGTTCACGGCACCCTTGGAAGTGTCGGGGGGGATGGGACTGGAGCTCTTCACGGCCCCCGACGCCGCGCTGCGTCGGTCGGACGCAATGTTGGGACTGGTCGCCCGCACCGGTGACGGCGACGAAGTGCTGGTCGAGCAGCAATATGAGCGGGTCATCTGGGCAGATGGGCCCGCGGGCGCCAACCCGCGGCTGGTGGCCTACATCGACGCCGCTCGACGTGGCGCCCGCGTGCGGCTGCTGCTCAACGGGCTGAGCTACGTTGAGGGGTTCGAGGGACCGGACGCGGACAACGCGGCGACGGTGGCGTATGTGAACGCGCTGGCCGTCTCAGAGACGCTGGACCTCCGCGCGGCCTTCGGCAACCCGACCTACGCGGGCATCCACAACAAGATGGTGCTGGTGGCGCTGGACGGAACGAGGTACTCACACATCGGTTCGATCAATGGCAGCGAGGCCGCAAGCAAGGTCAACCGCGAGGTGGCGATCCAGGTACGATCGGATCCGCTACACGCGGCGTTGCGCAGTCTCTTCGAGCTCGACTGGGCCCTCTCAAACAAGATCTACCTACCTTTGGTGCTCCGCGCCTTCACGCCGCCCACCCCTCCCGCGACCTACCCGGTGGTCAGCGAGGTGGCCTACTCAGTGGCGGCGGCTGAGGAGTGGGTCGAGGTGCACAACCCGACCGGCGACGTGATCGATCTCAGCACGTGGAAGCTGGGGGACGCGGAGACACGCGACGTCTACGAACCGATGTTCGCGTTTCCGCCGGGGACGCTGCTGGGGCCTGGTGGCACCCTGGTCGTCGCGGTGAACGCATCCGAGGTCCCCGAGGCGACCCTGGAATTCTACGACAGCGATCCCGCCGTGCCGAACATGATTCCATACCCGTCCTGGGGCAGTACAGCCTACCCCTTCGCACTGCGCGGGGCCGGCGATCAGGTGCTGTTGCTCGACGGGGCCGACGGTGCCGTCGACGTGGTTGTGTGGGGAGACCGAAGCTACCCCGGCGTCACGCCCCATCCAGGTGTTCTCGTGCTCGGTGCCTCGCTGGAACGCTTCCCGTCAGGGGCTGACACCGACGACTGCGCCTCGGACTTCCGCGAGCGATATCCTCCCACGCCGGGCCTGGAGCCCTAGCTCCCCCAGCTCGCCGTCACGGGGTCGAACGCCACATCTACCACGGCACCGGCCTGCGCCCGCATCCGCGCCAACAACCCGCCTCCCAGCAGCAGCAGCGCGCCGATCCACTGGTACCAGAAGAGGCGGTCGCCGAGGAAGACGAAGGCCAGCGCCAGGCTGACCGCCAGCTCCACCAGGTTGAGGATCGCGGTCTGCGCGCCGCCGACTTTCTCCAGGCTGAAGAACATTGCCATCCGCGAGAGCGCCGTCGTCAGACCCAGGGCCACAATGGCGTGCCAGCCCGCCGGCACGATGCTGGTCACAGCCAGGCCGCCACCCGCCAGCCGCGCCCCCAGCACGGTTGCCGCCATCCCCGTGAGAATGTAGAGCGTGCCGGAGCCCGAGGGCACGTCGGCGAGCACCCACTGGCCCATCACCAGGTACCAGCCGTTGACGGCCGCAGAGGCCATCATCAGCATCGAGCCCAGGAGGTCAGTCGCGCCGCCCATGGACCAGGGCGAGGTCACCAACACGGCGCCGGCCATCGACCCCACCAGCTGGACCAGCGTGCCGGTTCTGATCCGCTGGCCCGACGCGCTGAGGAAGATCACCACCCACACCGGATAGGTAGCACCCAACAGGGCCGCGCGAGAGGCGTCCAGCCGGCTCAGGCCATTGTAGTAGAAGAGCGAGCCGATGCCGTTGATAGCACCCACCAACAGACAGCTCAGTAGGGCCTTGGATGGGACGCGGAGTCGGTCTCGCCAGGCGATCAAGTACACGACCCAGAGGATGGCGGCGGCGACCAGCGTGCGCAAGGAGGCCAGCGTCGCCGGATCGACATCGGCGCGGTAGGCCAGTTTCCCGAGGATGGGCGCCCACCCCAGCAGGAACGACGCGACAAGCGCGGCATACACGCCGCGAACACCTCGCGCTCCCGCGCGAGGCCTGCGCCCTGCGCCGGCGTGCCCTTCGGCCTCACGCCGTTGCGTCAGCCCTTCATCCACGCCCGACATCCTGGGCTCCTGCACCGTGTCCCTGATCCACTGGCCTGTTTTCCCCCGCAGCCAGGCGGTGTATACTCGCCGGCATGACCCGCCGGCAGAAGCTCGTCCTGATCGTCCTGGCCGTCCTCAACCTCGCCGTGATCGGCGCGATGGGCAGCTATGTCGTGATCACAACCCGACGTGCCGATACCGCGTCGGTCGATCCCAATCCGTGTGCCGACGCTCTCCTCCCGAGGATGGGCACGTGGGCTGCATCCATGGTGGTCGACTGGTCTCCGGACGCGGCGTACGTCGAGCTCACACACCCCACGCCCAGCGTGGCCAACGCACCAGCCGACCTCGTCTGGGACGCGCTGGATCATCTGCCGGCCGACCTGGCGGAGATCTGTCCTGAACCGGGCTCCGTGACTCTGACAGTCCACACCGGCTCTCCCGCCACCCAGTCGCAGACCGTCCTCGTCGACGGCGCGCTGCTCCTGGACTGGCTGGCAGGCAGAATCTCGGACGATGACCTCGCAGCCCAAGCCAGGTACCGCATCGTCCAGGTGCGGCCGGGCGCAAACTGACAGCGTCTGCTACAGGACCGGCTTGCGATGGCCGATCTGGCGCAGCACCGCTGCCGGATCATTGGAGATCAACCCGTCGATGCCATAGGCCGTCAGCTTGGCGATGACCACCGGGTCGTCCACCGTCCAGGCCACCACGCGCAGCCCAATCCGCTGCAGCAGCCGCACCAGCCAGTAGCGACACAACGAGTAGTGTAGGTGCACCGCTTCCATCGGCGTCAACGGCGCCAGCAGCGCCGCCGGCACCGTCAGGGGGCTCATCAGCAAGCCGCACGGCACGTCAGGCAAGCA
>Ga0180436_10001717_pt1 | contig 21227 bp, 17 predicted proteins | sample SS_ome_2_FD_132434 | JGI IMG/M metagenome (GOLD analysis project Ga0180436, IMG submission 132434) | Hypersaline lake sediment archaeal communities from the Salton Sea, California, USA - SS_3_S_2 metaG | ecosystem: Environmental > Aquatic > Non-marine Saline and Alkaline > Hypersaline >...
CCGGCTGAACCGCGTCGGCCTCAAAACCGGAAAGGGAAAGGGCGACGCCCACAATGCCGGGGCCCACGGCATAGGCGGTTTTCTGGCCGCTGGCCCAGATGCCGCAGAAGATGCCTTCCCGCCGCATTCCGGACTGGAGCTCGTCAAATTCAACGGTGTCCGGCAGCATGGAAAAGGGAAACAATTGAAAGCTGGAAAACCCGATTCCCACGCCGAATACCTGGATGTAAAACAACATCAGCCGGTCCGACGGGGTGAAAAACAGGGAAAAGAGCATGACGGACAGGATGGTCAACCCCGCGGTGTAGGATTTTATTTTGCCGAACCTGACGCCGATTTTCACCCACAGGGGAATAAAAAGAATGGCGGTTACGGTTAAAATGGGGAAGACAATGCCCATGGCGGTCTCCGGCTGATGCATGACGTATTTTATATAATAGATCAAGCCGGCCATGAGAACCCCCATGGACAGCGACTGGAGGAAATACATGGCCATCAGCATTTTAAACGGCGTGTTTTGAAACGCAATCCTGACCTGCCGGCCCATGGGGGGCATTTCCCTGGCTGCCGGCAGGGTTCGGGCGGTCCGGGTGGCCCGGAAGCAGACGAGGCAGATGAGGGTGATGGCCGAGCCGAAGATAATGCCCATGAACCGGAACCCGGCCTCGCCGCCGCCGCCCAGTTCCACCAGGGGCATGGCCAGTCCGCCGGCCAGCAGGACACCGATGGATGCGCTGATCATTCGAAACGAGGTGATGGATATCCGTTCGTTATAGTTGTCCGTCATTTCCGCCACCATGCTGGAATAGGGGACATTGAACACCGTGAATGCCGTGCAGCCCAGGGCAAACAAAACGCCCACATGGACGGCTTTCGCGACCTCCGACGTATAATTGGGGGCCGTAAACATGATGAAAAAAATGATCCCGAAGGGTATGGCGGCCCCCAGCATATAGGGCCGGCGCCGTCCCATGCGGGATTTGGTGACATCGGAAATGCCGCCCATAATGGGGTCGGACACCACATCCCACAACTTGGGGATGAGGAGGGCAACGCCTGCCAGGGCAGGCTCCACGCCCATGATATTGGTCAGGAAAAAGAGCAGGAACAAGCCGCTGGTGACGATAAAGATATTGCAGCCGATGTCACCGATGCCGTAGCCGGCCTTGAGAAGGAAAGGAAGTTTGCGGTGCCGGTCCATGGATGTTCCTCCTTTAAACAGTCTTAATCGTAATCCTAATCATAATCTTAATCCTGCTCTTAATCATAATCCCTTGCCATGTGTATTCGAAAATATCGATTACGATTACGATTATGATTACGATTATGATTATGATTATGACTATGATGAATATAGTTTATTTTTCCAGTACGTCCACGACCTCCACCTGGTTGAAGAGCCATTCGTCTTCGACTTTGTTTAACCGGCACCGCAGTTCATGGGTGCCCTCAAAGGGCTGGTTGTTCAGCTTTTTGCCGGTGACCTGGGCGGTGACGCGGGCATCCGCGCTGGTGTCGTCTATTATTGTAACGGAAAGATCAAAAAACTCCAGGGACAATTGTTTAAAGCGGGTGCGGCCCATGGCCATGCGGCGGGTGATCTCCTGCCGCGGGTAACTGCCGGATGCATGGTATTCCGGGATGGTGACCGTGACCGGATCGGTGACCATAGCGCCGATTTGTCGAGATTTGTTGGCCATGGCCAGGTTGGTCTCGCCCGCCTCTTTTTCCGCAAGCTCGGCAACCCGTTCAAACTGCTTTTTTACTTTGTCCTCCTCCGTCTCCACGATGAATGTGTAGGCCGCCACCGCGGCGATGACGGCGATGACGGTTATGACAATTTTTTTTACCATAGGGGCGCTCCTAAAACTCGTTTGATGGGCGTCTGCCCGAAATCATGGGTGTGAATGGGAACATCTCTGTTGTCCCCCACCACGTAAATGTTTCCTTTTTTGACCGTTCGGGGCGCAAGATTCCAGTTGCAGGGGTATCGCACATAGGGTTCGGCCAGTTTTTCCCGGTTGATGAACAGGTCGCCGTCTCGAAACTCCACGGTGTCGCCTTCAAGGCCCACCACCCGTTTCAGCAGCATGATGTGCCTTCCTGCAAACCGCACGGCCACGATATCATGACGACCGGGCGGAGAAAAGAGGTAGGCGGGCCGCCAGCAGAAATTCATGCGGCCGTTTTGGTAGGTGGGCTCCATGCTTTGGCCGTTTATTTTAAAGGGAATCAAGACGTATGTGAACAAAACAACGGCCAGGGCGGCAATAACAACGAGCCTTAAAATAAATCCGGTGGTGAGGGACGGAAAGAAAAAGGTTTTTAGGGGGTGGTTATTTTTCATCCTGGATGTGGGCTTTCTGTTCCATTACCTTCGGGTGCCAGTTGTCGTTGTCGCCGGTGTATATTTCCGCCAGGCGAATGAATTCAAGGGCCTGCCCGCGGTCGCCTTTCATTTGCCATGCCCTGGACAGGTAGTAGTAGGCCTCGCCGTTGGCGGGGTCAATGGCAATGGACCGCTCCAGAAGGTCAATGGCGGCGTCGGGCATTTGCCCGTCGAGAAGGTCCGCCGCCCTCCGGTTGAGGTCGCGGGCGGCGCGGATTCGGGATTCGGGCTCCGTAACGCGGCGCTCCACGGGCGCGTCAATATCCGCCGTGTCGTCAATGGCCGCACCCGGCGGCGCACCCGGCCGGCCGGCTATGCCGGCGGATCTGCACCCGGCTGCCAGTAACAGCAGGGCGCACAGAAAAACAAAAAAACAAAAGCGGCGGTTAATCAGCAAATTTTTTCAGTCCTTTTAAAAGATTGTCAAACAGCCGGATGCCATGAACAGGGCATACCTCATCCGGCGCATTGTCTTCAAGAAAAACTTCCTCTTTCACATCCGGGCATCCGAACCGGGAGGAGAGCAGACCCGATTCCGTGCAGATGGTTTTTTTCACCACGCCCGGGGGCTGCCTGAACCAGGACCCCGAGGCATACCGGGGGATGGACGTCATGAGCTCCGCCCAGATCGGGAGGGCCGCCAGGGCCCCGGAGGCCTCGATGGACCCGCCCTGGTCATACCCCACCCACACCAGCGCCAGGATATCCGGCGTGTACCCCACAAACCAGGCATCCCTGTAATTGCTGGAAGTGCCGGTTTTTGCGGCAACGGGAAAGTGGATGCCCATCGTATTCAGTGATCTTGCGGTGCCTTCCTCCACTGCCGAACGGAGCATGGAGGAGATGATGAAGGCTTTGGCCGGAGACATGACCCGGTTGATCCGTATCCGGCGGCGGTTCAGGACCTTGCCGTCACTGCCGGTGACGTTTTTCAGCGCCAGGGGAAAGGGAAGCATGCCGTCTGCGGCAAAGGCGCAATAGGCCCGTGCAATTTCAATGGGGGCGGCCTCGAAGGCGCCCAGGGCCAGGGACGGGTAGGGTTTTAAGCGGGCGGACAGGTTCAGGTCGGCCGCGGTCTTGATGATGTTGTCAATGCCGGTCTGCATGGCAAGGTCGACAATGGCGCGGTTGTAAGACTTGGCCAGGGCGGTTCTCATGGACACCTGCATTTCCATGACCGGTGTATAGTTCTTGGGCTCCCACAACCCCTCTGCCGTGGGGTAGGTTTTGGCTTCATTGGAAAAAACGGATGCCGGCGTGAACCGGTCCAGGGCGGCCAGGCAGACAAAGGGTTTGAAGAGGCTTCCGGTCTGGCGGTGGGACTGGGTTACCCGGTTGAACTGGGTTCTGCTGTAGTCCCGGCCGCCGACCATGGCAAGAATATGCCCGGTCCTGGGCTGCATGACAATGACGGCCCCCTGGAGACGGCGGCCGGGAGCGGCACCGGCGTTGGGTGCCGTGCTTCCGCCGGGTGCCGTTTCCTTTGCTTCGGACGGTGGCGCGGTCAGCCGTTCAAGCCGGGTCAGCCCCTTTTCCAGGGCCTCGGAAGCCGCGGCCTGAACCATGGTGTCCAGCGTGGTGTGAATGGCGAGACCCAGGCTGGACAGGTCGTCTTTTGTATACAGGGTTGACAGCTGCTGCTGGAGATAATCGATAAAATAGGGCGCTCTCCTGGAATACGTGTGAAACCCGGCGGGGCTGAGGACGGTGTCCTTCAGCGCCGGAAGATCCTCCTCCGGCACCCATCCGTGGCGCGCCATTTCGTCAAGAATGTGGTTTCTACGGGAGATGGCGGCTTTCGGGTTTTTATACGGCGAATATATATTGGGCCCTTTGATGAGGCCCGCAAGCATGGCGGATTCCGGCAGGGTGAGGTCGGAGACGGATTTGCCGAAATAAAAATTGGCGGCTTCACCGGCGCCGTTTATGGACGAGGATCCTTTCTGCCCGAAATAAATTTCATTGAAATAGATCTCGAGGATGTCATTTTTTTCATATTTCAGCTCAATGATCAGGGCAATGACGATTTCTTTCAGCTTTCGTTTAATGGTCCGGTCCGGCTTAAGGAAATAGTTTTTTGCCATCTGCTGGGTGATGGTGGAGCCCCCCTGGAGCACCTCGCCGGCAAGGAGATTTTTATAAAATGCCCGCGCGATGCCCGTGATGGAAATACCGTAATGATCATAGAACCCCGCATCTTCCGCCGCAAGGAAGGCCTTGATAAAGTGGTCCGGGATATCCCTGATGGAGACCAGCCGCCGCCGCTCCCTGTCCGGGCCGAAGAGAAGGGCCAGCTCTTCCGGCTCCAGTTCCAGGGTGGACATGGATTCGCCGTTGTCGATGCGCTGGATGGCGTCGATTTGCACCGCCGGACGGGCCGCCGGGGGGTCGTCGGTAAACTGAATATAAACGGGAAATCCTTTGCGCATATTTCCGGGGAGCTGGGTGTCGTGGAGGTAAATCAACAGGCGGGTTCCGGAAACATTCATTTCCCCCTTCTGAGCCGGGTAGGTGCTCACCGGCCGGTAGTTTAAGCGCTCCAGCTTTTTTATAAACAGGCCGCGGTCAATCTTCTGGCCGGGATACAAGAGCATGGGGGATGAAAAGACCCTGGAGGGCACCTGCCACCTCCTTCCGGCAAACCGGGTTTCAATCTGTTTGGACAAGCTTAGGCCGTAGATGGAAAGCGCAACGAGAGCGGCCGCCAAAACCAGGCCCAGGCCCAGGGCCGTTATTCGCAACTTGTTTTTCATGGGTATGTTCTGCATGGTTTTTCGCAAAAAAACAACCTATTTGACAAAAGGGCCAATGTTCGATTTAAATGTTTGAAGCAGGCATACAAATTCCCGGTTTCGTCGCTCCGGCGAACCGACCGGATAAACTCAGTTGAGGCGATATGGACGGCATGAAAATCAATAAAGTGAACATTGCTCCCTCTGTGTGCTTTTATTTTTTCCTGGTGGTCATCGCGGAAGTCACCTTCGGGAACCCCGATTTTCCGATGACGGTCTGGCGGTTCGACACCGTTCCCGCCTGGCAGTGGAGCGTGCCGGTGCATGCGGCGGGGTTTTTCTGGCTCTTTTTCTGCAACTGGATTTTTTATGACCGGAGCATCCGGTTTCCGATCGTTGCCTCCACCCTTTATTTCCTTGTCTGCGAAACCGCCAACTGGCGGATATTTCATTTTTTTTCCTACGAGGCCGGCCCCTTTGGTCGGACCGCATCATTCTGGTTCATCATACTTTTATATACACTGCTTTGCACGGCGACCAGCCTGTTATTAAGAAGGAGGACGGATGGCGGATAAAAAGCTGACCCGAAGAGAGTTTGTCAAATTGGCGGCGGCAGGAGGCCTCACCCTGTCTGCCGGGCCCATGCTGTATTCGTGTTCAAAAAAAATCCACCCGGATGTCATTCAGACAGAAAATGAACTGATAAAACGCCTGCAGGGGGGGGCGCCGTCGCCTCCCAACATCATTATTATCAATGCCGATGACCTGGGGTACGGCGACCTGGGCTGTTTCGGGAGCAGGGCCATTCAAACCCCCAACATTGACCGGATGGCCGAAGAGGGGGTCCGGTTTACGGATTTCCATGCCTGCGACTCGGTGTGCACGCCGTCGAGGGCAGGCCTGCTGACCGGCCGGTACCCCAAGAGGATGAACCTGGATATGCCGCTCTTGTCGGAAGACCTGCCCATCGGTAAAAGCATGCTCATTAAATTCGGATATTATGCCGCAAGAATGGGGCTGGTGGACATGGCCAAAAAGAGCGGCGCAACGGGAATCGAGCAGCATGAAATCACCATTGCCGAAGCCCTGAAGATGAAAAGTTACCACACCGGCATGGTGGGAAAATGGCACCTGGGCGACTATTCCGGAAGCCCGGAGCACAACCCCACCAATCACGGGTTTGATTTTTATTTCGGCGTGCCCCACAGCAACGATATTGACCCGTTTCCCCTGTACCGCAACAACGAGGAGCTGGAGCCCCAGGTAACCGACCAGGCAAAACTCACCGGCCTTTACACAAAAGAGGCGCTCCGGTTCATAAGGGCGTCGGCGGGGTCCGGCGGCGGCAACCCGTTCTTCCTCTATTTTGCCCACACCTTTCCGCACCGGCCCCTGTTTGCGTCGGAGAACTTCAAGGACAAATCCGACGCCGGCATTTTCGGCGACGTGGTGGAGGAAATAGACTGGAGCGTGGGAGAAATAATGCGCACCCTGAAAGAGCTGGGCCTCGAATCCGACACCCTGGTGATGTTCACCAGTGACAACGGCCCCTGGTACCAGGGGAGCCCGGGAGTGTACCGGGGCAGGAAAGGACAGAGCTACGAAGGCGGCCACCGGGTGCCGTTTGTGGCCTGCCGCAAAGGGCATATCCCCGCCGGGACCGTGTGCGATGACCCGGCAATGAACATTGACCTGTTTCCCACATGCCTGGCCATGGCCGGGCTTTCAATCCCCGAGGACCGGATTGTTGACGGCCGGAATATTGAAAACCTCCTGGTGAACCGGCCCATGGATGATCCCCATGATTATTTTTTCTTCTATCACCACGGCGAACTGGAGGCCATTCGCCAGGGGAACTGGAAGTATGTCAGGTCCATCAACCATTATTCCTGGCCCATGCCCGTAAACAAAAAACTGGGGGGTCTCACCAGGTACACCAAGGGGCCGCTCCCCATGCTTTTCAACCTGGAGCGTGATCCGGGCGAATCCTATAATCTCATCAACAAATACCCGGACAGGGCCAAGGGGCTGGCAAGCGTCATGGAATGGTGGGATAAGGAGATGGAGGCGAATCCGGGCGGCTGGACGGCCATGATGACGCCGTAAAATGATAAACAAACCATTAAACAACATCCTCGTAAAACCGGCAGGCCCTGACTGCAACATGGCCTGCCGGTACTGCTTTTACTGCGGCAAATCAGGCCTGTTTCCCCCGTCTCAGACGGGCGCGCCGTCCGCCCACCGCATGACGGAAGAGATTCTGGAGGAAACGATAAAGCAGCTCATGGCCCATGGCCCATCCCGGGTCAGTGTCAGCTGGCAGGGAGGCGAGCCCACCCTCATGGGCGTTCCGTTTTTTGAGAAAGCGGTTGAACTGATTAAGCGGTATGGAAACGGCCAGGAGGTGGGGAACGGGTTTCAGACCAACGGCATTCTGCTTGACCGGGCGTGGGCGCGATTTTTCAGGACATACCATGTCCTGGTGGGGCTGTCGATCGACGGGCCCCGGCACGTCCACGACAGGTACCGGCGGCTTGCCGGGGGAGGCGGCACCTGGGAGAAGGTGTCCGATTCAGCCAAGCTGCTGATGGATGAAGGGGTGTCCGTCAATGCCCTGTCCGTGGTCAATGATTACTCGGTCAACCACCCGGAAGAGATCTACCGGTATCTGAAAGATGCCGGTTTCATTTACATGCAGTTTATTCCCTGCGTGGAGCCCGACCCCTCGGACCATTCGGATCCGGTGCAGCCGGCGCCCTTCTCGGTGTCACCCGGGGCATATGGCAAGTTTCTCTGCACGCTGTTCGATCTGTGGCTCGCTGATTTTAAGGGCAACCTTCCCACCACGTCCATCCGGCTGTTTGAATCTCTTTTATACAGCTATGCGGGGTACGACCCGCCTCAGTGCACCCTGCAGGAAACCTGCGGCAACTACCTGGTGGTGGAGCACAACGGCGATGTCTATGCCTGCGATTTTTTCGTGGACCCGGACTGGTGGCTTGGAAATGTCATGAGGGACAGCCTTCCCGCCTTGCTGAATTCGAATCAGCAGCTAATGTTCGGAAAGATGAAGGCGGCCCTTCCCGACCAGTGCAGTAATTGCAGGTGGCTTGTTTATTGCCGGGGCGGGTGCACAAAGGACCGGCGCCTATCTTCTTACCGGGGGGCATCCTATTTCTGCGAGGCCTATAAACAATTTTTCACGCATGCGGACGGAAAATTCAGGCGGCTTATCCGGGAGCGTGAAAACCGCCTTTCCGCAAAAGTGGGGAGAAACGACCCCTGTCCGTGTGGGAGCGGGCGTAAGTATAAGAAGTGCTGCGGCAAATAGAAGTCATCTCAAAAAAGCTATCTGCTTCAATATCCGCGTCAAAATGAACAAGCTAATCCTCGATCTTAAATCATATTTCATATTTTGAGATAACTTCAGGAGCATCAACTGACATCGAATATTTCACGGTCTCGCATGCCGGCGCGGATCAGCATGTTGCCGACAATCGTATATTCGGGGATAATCCGTTTGGAGTAAGTCAGCTCATTTCCCGAGGTGTCGGAATACGCAAACTCACCCTCCCGGAGAGAAAAAACCGTGAGATCAATGGGCGTGTTCACTTTTATGGCGGAGGTCATGTTCAACATTTCCCTCGGCCGTGATGACAGTTTGTAAGTCACATCGCCTAAATCCAGCCCCAGGGCAAGGAACTTTGACGCCACATTGGAAAGCGTGCGGCAGTGGGCCCAGGACGGCAGCAGCCAGAGATCGGAACTGATGGTAAAGTCAGTGAACCCCTGGTCCAGCGCCTGTTTAGCCGTGTCAAACTCAAAGCTGGCAACGCCATGGGCCACATCGAAACAGACGCCGTTTGCTTTTGCTTCCAGAACTTCGGGCCGCAGCATTCCGGATTGATCCAGTATACAATTGTTTTTCTCCCGCAGGACGTGGGCAACCATATCGCCGGGCTTGGCGGTTTTCAGAAAGTCGGTGATTAAAGGCGGCGGGTTGCCGAGGTGATACACCACCGGCAGTTTCATTTCCTCTCCAAGCCGCGCGGTGACCTCCGCCAGATACGCCGGGTTGTCTCCGGATGTATTCATGGCGTCCAGACGGACCTTGAATCCTTTTATAATGTCCGGACGGGCAAGCGCCAATTCCCGTGCGCCGTCCACATCTTCAACGCCCTTTACGCTGTTGAAGATAATGTTGGACACTTCTATGCCGTTTTTCCTGACATTGAGAAACATGTAGACGGGTATGATGGAGTTTAGATAGTGCGTTTCCATGAATGTGGAAAATGTGTCCGGCCCGTAGGTTCCGGCGTCCGCCAGGGCGGTGACGCCCATTTCCGGCCCGAGGATATCAAGGTCCACTCCAACGCCGCCGATGTGGCAGTGGATGTCCACCCATCCCGGCGAAATATACATGCGGGTGCAGTCTATTGTCCTGACATCCGGGGCGGAAGGGCGGTTGTCCATTCTCTCCAGCCGGGTAATGACGCCCCCGGTGATTTCCATATCGGTCTTTACGTATCTGCCGTTGATAAACACGGAGCCGTTTTTCAGGACAAGGGTGCTGTACCGGGGCGGGTTTTCCTTCAGCTTTTTCGTTTTGCACGCGCCGGCCGTGCATCCTGTGAGACCGGTGTTCAGCGGCAGAGACGCCAGAAGCGCGCCTTTCCCGCATGTTTTTAAAAAATGTCGCCGGCCGGTGTTATTCATCGTCTTAATCATAATCGTAATCATAATCTTAATCAAACAGAGAATTCACTGTTTGCCATTTGGTGAAGACTGAAATATGGTCAGGGAAAGATAGTTTCAAACAGTTGATTTGTTCAATAAAAGGAGATTCGTTATGCTGAAGAACAAACAGATCTGGTACGGAAATATGGCCGTGGCCTTAGGGGGCTGGCTGTTTATCTTTTTCGGGTTGTTTGTTAATTTTGAAAGCTGTGCGCTTCAAACCGCCTGGTGGGTGGTTTTGCTGGTATGGACCATTTTGCATCCCCTGGAACTGGCCATCTCGCTGCCCGTCGGAAAAAAGGCCGGGGTGTCTCTGGAAAAAACCATCGTCATGACCTTGATATTCGGGTTTACCTGGTGGCTGCCGGTTAAGCTGGGCGTGTTTGAGGGATAGCTTCTAGTTACTCTTACTCTTAATCATACTCTTAATCGTAATCTTAATCAAACTATAATGGTTTCGTAAAAATTCAAATTGTCTTGTTTTGTCATGCTGGACTTGGAGGCTGTGTCGGAATTCGTCATCCCGGCCAAGGTCCGCCCGGGGCGGAACGCGAGCCGGGATCCAGACCGTCAAGATTAAGATTAAGATTATGATTAGGATTAGGATTATGATTAAGACAGATCAACCTTACTCTTCTGTCTTCTGCGGCCGCCGCCGTCGCCTTCGGGGCTTCCTGGCATCGGCGATTTTCTGGTATTTGGCACGAAGCCTGGGAAGGACGGTGTACACATAAATGCAGTTGATGAGAATGATGCTGATCACGAACCCGAGGGCAATTCGCTGGTCCACGACATCCTGGGGTTTCACGGGGCCCACCAGGATGAATGCGGCAACAATACCGTAAATGACAAAAACGATGACCGGAACGATCTTTCCGCCCTTGATTTTAAACCGTCTTTCCGTGTCCGGCTCTTTTTTCCTGAGCCGCATCACGCACATGGCCATCACCATGTAAATCATGCATTCCGTTGCCGCGATGATGAGGATCATGGACAGCACATAGCGGGTGATAAAGCCGTATATGGATACCAAGATGCTGTATCCCATGACAACCAGCATGGCCACCCACGGGGTGGCATACCTGGGATGAAGTTTGGCAATGAACTTGGGAAGGGACCAGTCCCGGGACATGGCATAGATAAACCGCGACGAGGTCATGATCCCGGCATTGAGCGATGTCAGGGATGCCAGAAGGGCCATGGCAATCATGAAGTACACCCCGAAGTCGCCGAGGAGTTTTTCGCCGTATAAAATATGCGGAATGGGCAGCCCTTCGGGCGTCAGAACCCATGCCAGCGTGTCCTTGTCAAGAACGGACGTCATGGCCGTGGAGAAGAGGGCGTACACAATGGCCAGGACACCTAAGGCGAGCATCATTCCCCTGGGAACCATTTTGATATCCGTCACTTCTTCGGAGATGGTGATCACCCACTCAAAGGCAATGAAGCAGGCAATGCCGATGGCCACCGCCTGGATAAACCCGTCCATGGTGCCGCATGCAAAGGGTTCCGGGATGTCAAAGTTAATGGTGTAGAACCCGTAAATGGCGATGAGGATCAGGCCGATAAACATGGTGTAGGCGATGCAGTCCTGAACATTGCCCGCTATTTTAATGCCCCTTATGTTCAAAAGAAGAAGAATCACCCCGAACAGGGCGGCCCAGACCGCCGGGTGGACGAATGAGAATTTATAACTGATGGCCTGGGAGAGGATGTAGACTTCAGCGCCGATGATGGAGAGCTGGCCCATGACGTAGGCCCCGGAGACAATAATGGCAACGGGTTCTGAAAACGCCTTTTCAATGAAGAGCTTGATGCCCGCTGCCGTGGGATACATGGAATTCAGTTCCGAAAAGCAGGACCCGGCCAGAACCGCCATTAACCCGGAGGTGAGAATGGCAATCCAGGCGGAGTTGCCGGTGAGATAACTGGCGAGTTCGATAAAGGCGACATAGTTGACCGTGGCCAGCGCCATGCCGGCCCCGGTGGAGACGATGGTTCGCAGTTTGATGGCTCGTTTCAGTTGTGTCATAGGTTGCTCCGCTTAATCCTTATCCGGCTGAATGTTCTTATGGGTCATTCGCTCTTCCTGCGCATGTATTTCCCTGAGGGACAGGTCGAAGGCATTCAGCACAAGGTCCACCTCGTCTTTAGTGATGACCAGGGTGGGCATGATCCGGATGATGTTCGGGTTGTTGAAGGTATAAATGGAGATCACGCCGTTTTGCTTCAGCTGATAGGCCATTCGCGGGCCGATGCTTTCATCAAAGAATTCCATTCCCAGCATCAAGCCTTTTCCCCGGACATCCCGGATCAACTCCGGGTAGGCCTGCTTTAAGCCGGCAAGGCCGCCCATAAAGTGCCGGCCGAGGGCTTCGGCCTTGGCGGGGAGGTTGTTCTTTTCAATGTATTCGATGGTGGCCAGGGCGGCAAGGCACGCCAGGGACGTTCCGCCAAACGAGTTGATGATGGTGAACGGGTGGGCCATGAGAAAATCGCTGATGTCTTCCGTGAACACGGCGCAGGAAAGGGGGTACATCCCGCCGGAGAGGGATTTCGCCAGGACCATGATGTCGGGGGTTACGCCGCTGTGTTCGGCACAGAACATTTTGCCGGTCCGGCCCAACCCGGTCTGTATCTCGTCGAAAATGAGGACCGCGCCCTGTTCATCACAGACCGCCCTGAGCCCGGCCAGAAAATCGTCATCCGCCGGGACGATGCCGCCTTCACCCTGGACCGGTTCCACCAGGACGGCGGCGGTCTGTTCGGTGACAGCGTCTTTAACCGCCCCGATATTATTGAACTCCACGTGGCGGTAACCGGGGGTCAGCGGCTCAAAGGGGGTTTTGTATACGTCCCGCCCGGTTGCCGGAAGGGCAAACCCGGTAACCCCGTGATAGCTGTTTTCCATGCAGACAATATCGGTCCGGTCGGTGTGGGCGCGGGCCAGCTTGATGGCCACTTCCACGGCCTCCCCGCCGCCGCAGCAGAAAAGGGAATACTTGAGGTTGCCGGGGGTGATTTCCGCAAGCTTTTTTGCCAGAAGGGCCCGTTCGCGGATGATGCTGATCCATCCTCCCATGTCATACACGTCCATGGCTTTCTTGAGCCCGTCGGCGATGTCCCTGTTATGCCTGCCGGCATTGAAGATGCCGGCGCCGGTGACGCAGTCGATGTATTTTTCCCCTGAAATGTCGTAAACGAAAGCGCCGTCACGCTTTCCTTCGATTATGTCCAGGCCGGCGTTTTTTAACATTCGAAGGGCAAAGGGGTGGACGTGGTTCCGGTAGTTTTCTTCGGTTTCCCGCCGGATTTTATCAACGTCCGTTTCGTTGAGGATGTCGTCAATGATGGACATGTCAGACATCCGGCCATATGATTGCCGTTATGGCGTCAATCCTCATGACATCCTCCTGGCTGCCCTTGACCTTTATTTCTCCCCTTAAATATTTCTGGGTGGGGTTAATGTCGCCCCAGAACATGTCACACATGGTTTCACTGTCGCACTCTATGACAACATCGGGCGTGCCGGCGGCGCCGGCTTCATTTGAAAGGACTTCACCTTCCTTGACATTGGAGGTAAATATATCTCCGGTGTCAATGGCTTTATAGTGAATGATCTTGGTCCAGTCCCGCTGCATTCGCCTCAGGCGCTTGTTGCCGTTGCACTGCTCCTTGAAGTCGTCTATTGCTTCCATGATTTCTTCGGATGTCGCCATAACGTGTCGTTCCTCCTTTTGTTGACTTGAGAACCTGATCCAAACAGGGCTGTTTTAATATGCCTCTATCCCGCCCTGGTTCATGATCTCCGCCATGGACCCGTCCAGGGCAGAAAGGACAGCATCCACCTGGTCCGGCTGGATTTCAAGAACCGGCATCAGCCGCATCACCGAAGGCTCATTTCCGGTGTAGATGGCCATGACACCCCGCTCTGCCAGTTGAAAGCTCATCCGGGGGCCGATGGAGTCATTGGTGTATTGAAGGCCCATCATGAGCCCTTTTCGCCGGACCTCAAGGAGAAGCTCCGGGTATTTCTTCAAAAACTCGTCAAAGCCTTGCTGAAACCGTTCGCCCATCTTCGCCGCATGGTCCGGCACCTTGTTTTTTGTGAGGTAGTCGATGACCGCCAGCCCGACAATGCATCCCAAATCGGATCCGCCGAAGGTGGACAGATGGGTAAAGGCATGGGTCATCACGAAGTCATTCAGCTCTTCCCGGTAGATGGTGGCGGATATGGGGTACAGGGCTCCGCTCAGGGACTTGGCCACGGTCATGATATCCGGCACAACGCCGGAATGCTCACAGCAGAACATTTTGCCGGTCCGCCCGAAACCGGTCTGTATTTCATCAAAGATGAGGAGGATGTCGTTTTCATCGCACAAATCCCTGAGACCTTTCATGTAGTCATCCGAGGCGGGATATATTCCGCCTTCCCCCTGCACGGGCTCGATCATAATCGCGGCGGTCTTGTCTGTTACGGCCGCCTTCGCGGCATCCAGGTCATTAAAGGGAACATGGGCGAACCCCGGCACCATCGGATAAAACGGCTTTTTATATTCATCCCTGCCAATGGCGGCAAGGGAAAAGCCGGTGTGGCCGTGGTAGGCTTTAACGGTGGAAATGATGTCCGAGTTCATGGTAAACCCCCGGGCGAGCTTGATGGCAAAATCGTTGGCCTCGCCGCCGCCGCAGCCGTACATGACGTACTGAAGGTCACCGGGGGTTATTTCCGCCAGCTTTTTTGCGAGTTCCGCCTTCTGGCGGCTGCACATCAGGAATCCGCCGATGTCATAGTCATCCAGGGCGGTTTTCAGGGCATTGACAACCTCGGGGTTTCTCCGGCCGACATTGAAGGAGCCGGCCGAGGTGATGCAGTCAATATACTTTTTCCCCGTGATATCCCAGACGGCCGCGCCTTCGCGCTTCCCCTCGATGATATCAAGTCCGGCATTTTTCAGGACACGGGCTTTCTGGGGGTTGACATACCTCTTAAAATCCGAAAGCGCCTGCTGTTTAATGGTTTCAGGATCATGTTGTGACATGGCCGCCTCCTGTGTTCCTGTGTAAACCTGCTTAAATTATTTTAGGAGATGATTCCTCCTCTGTGCGTGAACCGTCAGAATCCACATCCTTTGCGTCCTTCTTGTCGCCCTCTTGTTCCGCACCATCATCTTGTGCCTGTTCTTCCGCTTTTTTATCGTCTTCTGCACTGTTTAAGGGAAACCGTTTTTCCTGTGTCTCCATCCTGGTGTCCAGCCGGTAGGCCAGCTTGTGCAGGGCTTTTTCAAGGGACACATCCATCACGGCGATGTCACCCTGGCTGACGATCAGGCGCTTCAGTTCCGGAATTTTAAGGCTGGTGGCGGAACTCAGGTAAACCGGTTGAATATACAGCATAAAGTTCCCGACAGGAAGAATAATCATCCGGCCCCGAATCACTTCCGACCCGGCCTGATCCCACAGTGTCAGCTGCTGTGCAATGTCCGTATCCTGATCGATGAGGGTGTTGATCTGTGACGGCCCGTATACCTGCTTTCCTTTTGGAAAGCTGAACATGAAGAGTTTTCCGTGGTTGTTCCCGTCACACCCGGCCACGGCAAGGGCTCTCAGATTGCTTCGGCCGGCCGGGCTCAGCGGGCAGAGCAGGAGAAACTCTTCGGTGTCTTTATTTAAAAGATTAAGGGTCAGGTAATAAGGCTTGGAGGAAAAGGTCTCTTCCCCCTGATGCAGCTTCGGGATTTCCCAGCTGTCCGCCCGCCGGTAAAATGCTTCGGGGTCGGTCTGGTGGTATTCCCCGTACATGGTCAGCTGCACGTTGAACAGGTCTTTGGGGTACCTCAGGTGGGACCTCAACTCCCCGGGCATGTCGGACACCGGCTTCAGGAGGCCGGGGTATATCTTGGCATAGGCTTTTGCGATGGGCTCGTCCGGGGATGAGATGTAGTAGTCAACGGTCCCGTTGTATGCATCGACAATAATTTTTACGGGGTTTCGGACATAGTTGTACCGGCCATCGTAGCGCCTGACATTGGGGTAGTATTCGGATGTGGTGAATGCATCCTGAATCCAGAAGAGCCCTTTCCGGGTGACCACTAAATAGGGGTCGCCGTCCAGAAGAAAAAACGGGGTGATGGTCTTGATGCGGTCGATAATATTTCTTCTGAACAGCAGCTTGCTCTGGTCATTTGTTTTGGTGGTAAAGAAAAAATTCCGCTCCTCGAAGTATGTCCAGAACAGAAGCTTTCTGAACAAGGACGATATGGGTATGCCCCCGGTGCCGGCATAGTCGGACATGACACTGCTTTCATTGTCCAGGTGGTCCACCTCTCCGCTGTCATTGGGTGCGACGGCATATTCGTAATGGCCCAGGCCGTAGTAGATGCCGGGCTGGTCCAGTTCAAAGCCAAAGTTGGACGTCACCGGCATGTCACGCATGAACCAGGTCATCACTTCGTCGCCATTCTGGGAGGCCGGCGTCATCACGACCCCGTATCCGTGGGTATACTGAAGGTGCCGGTTGGGCCAGCTTCCGGCATAATCCGGCAGGTTGGCGATATCCAGCTCTCTGGCCCCCAGATAGACTTGCTGATATTGTCCTGACACCGTGTACCGGTCCACATCCACGCTGGGAAATTCGTAGTACGGGTGAATGCCCTGAAGCTGCTTGTAGACGTCATCCAGGAGCGTCCGGTCCCATACCGGGATGTTCCTCAGCGTGTCCATGACGTCAGTGCCGGTCAGGTTGTATCCGCGGGCGCTGGCAGCGTACTGAAGGGTCTCCACCTGATCAATGCCGTAGGCGCTCAGGGTGGAATTGATGTTTGCTTCCATATAGGGTTTTTCCCTGGCCATTTCATTGGGCTTTACATAGTATTTTTCAGTAAGCTCGTACAAATAGGATGAGTGTATGCCCCAGAAGGAGGCAAATGCAGCTGCGATGAGAACAACGGCGGTTTTGAGCCCTTTCCGGCGGGTCATATAAATGATGACGGCAAGAGATGCTCCGGCTGAAAAAAGAATCAGCATCCAGATAAAAGGAAGTTTAACCCACATTTCCGTAAATCCGGGCCCGAAAAACAAGGGCTCGTTGGTTTCCGTATACAGGAGGGCATGACGGTCCAGAACAAACCCCCATATCAAAAGCGCGGATGTAATGGCAAAAAGGATGACGGTATGGGTTTTTGCGCCGCCCGACATTTTCTTTGTCTTTGCGCCGATGAACCGGCTTTCGAATAAATAGAGAAGGGAAATCGCCAGAAACGCCAGTAAAAACGCCGTAAAGATCCTGCTTTGGACCAGGGTGTACATGGGGTATGAAAACAGATAATACCCGATATCATTCCCGAACAGGGGATCGCTGACACCGGTATTCGATCCGAAGAAGAAGAGCAGGGCTTTTTCCCACTCTTCATAAAATGGAACGGCAACCACCAGGGCGAGAATCAGGGATGCGGGAATATACAGTTTCCCGGACCCGGCTTTCATCAGTTTCGTCAGCTTTCCGGGCTGTTTTTGATCGGCATTCTCTTTTTTGTTGGTGAACAGGCGCGGCGCCAGTTTGAAATTGACGACAAAAATGAAAAAGAAACAAGCGGCAACACCGGCGAAAACAGCATATCGGTAAAGGAGCCGCTGGATAAAGAACCCTTTGTACCCCAGCGAGTCAAACCACCAGAGATCCACGAAAAAATCCAGGAATCTGAATGTGACGGCCAGGTAGCCGATTATCAGTATATGGAGCAGTACGATCAGAACGATCAGCCATTTTTTTAATTTTGTCATTATAGTTCCTTTATGGAGCAGTTGTTATTTTTTCTTTGATTTTTTAACGGTGGTAGCATCTAAACCCATAAGCGCCCGCTTGATCACCTCCGATGCGCTTTCACCGGTTTTTTCCCTTTCCGCCTCCAGTGCATCGTACACATGTTGATCCAGGGTAATGGACATGGTGACCTTTGCTTCGTTCACCTGTTTGCCGTTTCGCCATTCCCCGTTGAAATAGGTGCCGTTGGCCCATTTATAAATACCCTTTCCATGCTGCAGCCCATGCTTCCATTCGCCTTTGTAGTAGGACCCGTCGGATCCGTAAAACACGCCCATTCCCCAGCGTTCATCTTCCCTCCATTCGCCTTCGTAATGGGCGCTGTTGGACCATTTGTACATACCATTGCCGTGGCGCATGCCGTCTTTCCACTCCCCTTCGTAGTATGCACCGTCGGGGCGCTTCAGCGTACCCCAGCCGTTCCGCTTTCCTTCCACCCAGTTGCCGGAATACACATCGCCGCTGAACCATGTATATGTGCCTTTGCCGTGCTGCATGCCGTTTTTGAATTCACCGTCGTAGATATCACGGCCCGAAGCCCTTCCCCTGCCATGGGCGAGACCGTCCTTGCACTCTCCGTCATAGGAGTCGGCAATGTCCTTGTCAAGAACCTCGCATTTTTCCGTTTCAGACCCGCCTGTTTCCGGCCCGCCCGTTTCCGCCCCTGCAACGTCTGAGCAGGCGAAACCGGCCAGGGCAAAAAGAATCAATACCGAGTATACTGTGCGCCGGATGGTGACCATGTATCGGCTCCTTGAAACAAATAAACTTGATGAATTGGTACAACGTTCAACTAAACAACCTTACGTCTCATAGCATATTTTGGGTTGTTTTCAAAAAAAAATTGCAAAAAAATCAAATTATAAGGATAAACAGATACAGCAAAGGAGGTGACATCCATGGCAAAAAAAACCGGTCAAACCATCAGGATAGGCGCATTGATTTCCGGGGGCGGCACCAACCTTCAGGCGGTCATCGACTCCTGTGAATCAGGACAGATCAACGGCAGCATTGTTTTTGTGGGCTCGGACAATTCCGGTGCAAAGGGGCTCAAGAGGGCCGAGGCCCGCGGCATACCGTCGTTTGTGGTGGACTATTCATCCATTATCAAGGCTTGTCGCACATCACCGGAAGCGGTTGACATGCCGCCTGATTTTGACATCCGGGAGATCTTTCGAAAACAGTCCATTTTTTCAGAAACGGACGACCCTGAACGGACAGCGGCGTTTTTGCGCACCCGGGCGGCAGCCGAGGCCGAACTCCTTGAAAAAATGGCGGATTATCCGTTTGACCTCCTTATTCTTGCCGGTTTCATGAGAAATTTGACCCCCTACTTTATTGACCGCGTGAACACAGACCCGGCACACCCGAGGATCATGAATATTCACCCGGCCCTCCTTCCGTCGTTTCCCGGTGTGGATGGATACGGCGACACATTCAGATACGGGTGCAAAGTAGGGGGGTGCACGGTGCACTTCATCGATTATGGGGAAGATTCAGGGCCGATTATCGGGCAGAAAGCGTTTGATATCACGAGCAGCGACACCCTGGATTCCATAAAGGAAAAGGGGCTTAAGCTCGAATGGGAGCTCTATCCCGAATGCATCCGGCTGTTTTCGGAAGGCCGGCTGAACATAGTGCGCAAAGTCCATAAGATGGGTGGCGGGAAGGAATTTAAACGGACAGTGGTAGAAATTGCGTATTAAATCATAATCATATCAGATTATGATTAAGATTTGAATTACACCAGGGACAGAATCATGGGAAAGGCGACCATGGTTCCGATGACACTGCCGATATTGGTGAGGACCACCACCAGGAGGATGCGCGTGACATTGTTTTTCCAGAATCCTTTCATGGACAGGATATCCTCGGCAAGGCGTTCAAAGTCCCGGACCTTTGGTTTCCTTAGAAGCGCCTCTGTGATTCCCGACACCCATCCGGCTGCGATCATGGGGTTAAGAGACGTGAGCGGTGCGGCAAGGATGGCGGTGAGTATGGTGAGGGGGTGGGCAAGGGCGATCAGGGCGCCGATGCCGGCTAAAATGCCGTTTGCCAGAAGCCACCACATGACCATATCTCTTCCGGTATCCGCCCCTCCCTGAAAAAATCCCAGGACGAACAAACCGATAATCATTAAGGGTATCAGCCACTTGATGATGCCGGCGATCTTTCCCGGCGGCGGCAGCGCCTCTAGTGGCGCAAGGTCTATGTCCGTTTCCCAGTGCCTTACAATGCCCGGCAAATGGCCCGCGCCTGCCACCGCCACTGTTTTTTTGCCCGGACAGGTTTTAATTTTATGGGCCATGTACATGTCCCGCTCATCAATCAAAATTTTTCTCAGCACGGGATGCGATTTTTCCACATCGGACAAGATGGATTGCAGTATGTCCTCTTTTTTCATATTTTCAATGTCATCTTCACTGATGTCATCCACATCACCTGCGGCACCGAGGAACTGGAACAGGAGTTTGCCTTTTTCAAAAAGGCCCATAATCCGCCAGCTTCTGGAAAGGGTGATCCGGATATCCCTGTCCACGGGCAGAATGGCGGCCCCCACGTCTTCACCGGACTTGATGGCCCGGATCATTTCTTCGCCGGGTTTGATGTCGAACTTATTGGCCAGTTTTTTTTGGAATGACGCAAGAAGCAGCTTTGATAAAAGGAGAAACGCCTTTTTCTCCCGGATGACTTTAATAATGTTGGTTTCCTGCCAGGCTTCTTTTTGCTGAATGGCCTGGAACCTGGAATCACAGAGCTCCACGCAGACCGAGTCCGGCCGTTCTTTCTGAATAATGGCGGACACCAGTTCCGCGCTTTCCTTTGAGACATGGGCGGTGCCGATGAGAATAACGTCCTTGTCACCGACACGAAGCTGTTTTACCATCTTGCTGTTGTTATTATCGTCCATTTGGTATAATTTACCTTCCTTTATATGGTATATGGTGGACTTGGATATACCTATTTGGGACATTGCGTGTCAACATGATTAACGAGCCGGGGTGACGGAATGCTATCGGAAACACTGATTAACGATTGTTATATAAAAAACGAGCCTTATTATCTGGAAATAAATAATGAAGTGACCATGTTTAAGGCGGCTTATGATGCAAGGCTTCCGATGATGCTGAAGGGGCCCACCGGCTGCGGTAAAACACGGTTCGTGGAATACATGGCATACCGGCTGAAGCGCCCCGTTATTACGGTGGCCTGCCATGAAGATCTGTTTGCGTCCGACCTCATCGGGCGTTATCTGTTAAAGAATGACGAGACGGTCTGGGTTGACGGCCCCCTGTCTACGGCGGTCCGGTACGGCGCCATATGCTACCTGGATGAAGTCGTTGAGGCCCGAAAAGACACAACCGTCATCATTCATCCCCTGACGGACAACCGGAGGATGCTTCATATTGACAAAAAAGGGGAGATAATAAAGGCGCATCCGGACTTTTTTCTGGTTATCTCCTATAACCCGGGATACCAGTCCGTGTTGAAAGATTTGAAGCAAAGCACCCGGCAGCGGTTTACCGCGCTTGAATTTGACTATCCG
>Ga0180436_10001718_pt1 | contig 21220 bp, 22 predicted proteins | sample SS_ome_2_FD_132434 | JGI IMG/M metagenome (GOLD analysis project Ga0180436, IMG submission 132434) | Hypersaline lake sediment archaeal communities from the Salton Sea, California, USA - SS_3_S_2 metaG | ecosystem: Environmental > Aquatic > Non-marine Saline and Alkaline > Hypersaline >...
ACCCGGTCCATCATCTGTCCCGGGGTTTCGGCCGGATGGCCGGCGTCGTCGCGCAGCAGGTAGCGATCCTCCAGCACCGCGACCGCCGCCGGGGACAGGCTCAGTTCGCCACGCACAGTTTCAGCCTGCCCTATCCCCTGCCCAGCGCTAGCCGCTGGGCGCTCCGGTCGGCTCGTTGACCCGGTACAGCCGCCAGTTCGGCTGGCTCTCTCCGTCGTTGGGGATCTCCAACTCCAGTGTGGCGACGTCCGCACCGGTGTCGTACAGCGTCGGGTAGCGCTTGTTGAGGGTGTCGGACTTCCCGCGGCCGATCGGCGGGACGGCCAGCAGATACTTCGCCCCGCGCGCCGAGGGGTCGTTGAGGATGCGGACGAAGTCGGGGTCGGAGGGCAGCACGAAGGTCTTGGGCTTGCGCGAGGCTGCCACGATGGCGAAGCCGTAGACGGTGTCGGCGATCACCGAACTCTCCGGCAGGTCGAGATCGTCGAGGTAGTGGGCGATCTCGCGTTCGGTGGAGAACGTCCGGGCGATGCGGTGCTCGGCAGCCTTCTTCGCACTCACGCTGTCAGGGTCGGGATTCAGCACCGCGCCCAGGGCGTACTCCTGGGGTGCGTAACGCGGCAGGCTCATCCCCCAGCCGGCGATGACGGCGCAGACGGCGAAAACCGCGGCCGCGGCCGCGTACCCGCCCCGGGTCCGTGTCGAGGGGACCCTCGAGGGCGCCGGGGCGTTGCGGCCGCGCCGGACCGGCGCGATGAACACCCCATCGGGCACCGCCAGCAGGGCCAGGCACGCCGCGAAAGGAACGGCGACGATGTAGAAGCGCAGGAACGGGAACGTGCCCCCGGCGGCGAACGTCAGCGATTGGAACGCCAGGGCGGCACCGAAGACGGCGACCGGCGGCACCAGCATGGCAATCTTGGGCCGCCGCCAGCGGATCACACCGGCCCACACGGCGAGCGGGATCAGCGTCGGGGCGAGCAACAGGATGCAGGTCGCCGCGAAGCCCAGACCGGGCAGCGGATCGGGGCGGTCGAAACCGGACTGTTCGAGAATGGCCCGGTTGCCATACTCGGAGGTGAACTGCCCGAAGCCCTCTCCGGTGATCAGCCAGCTGGCGATCGCCCATCCCGCGAAGGCGACCACCCCCGGACCGCTGATGATGATCAGGTCGAGCAGCGCCCGCCGGATCCGCGGCGGGCGGGGCGCACGGCGGTAGGTGGTGACCGCCACGACGATCCCGGCGGCCGCGATGCAGGCCAGTGCGTCGTAGCGGGTGAGATACGCCAGGCCCATCGCGATGCCGCCGGCGACGATCAGGTGGTGCACATCGTCGTCGACCATCCACAGGATCAGCCGCCGAACCGCCCAGGTCATGAAGAAGACGAACGGCGCCTCGCTCATCCCGTTCGATCCGTAGAACACGATCATCGGGTGCACCGCGAACAACGTCGCGATTGTGACGCTGAACCACCGGGGCAGCCCGCGGTCGATCCCCATCGACAGGATCTGCACCACCGCGCCGGCCATGAACAAAGCCGACATCACCGTCGCGGAGAACGCGAATTCGGTCAGCGGCGGCCACAGCGGGCTGGCGGCGACGAACGGCAGCTGCACCATCGCGGTCAGCGGGGTGAAGATGAAGCCGATGGCGGCCAGATGCGGTTCGCGGCTGAACAGCACGCTCTGGGACGCGGCGACGCGGGCCAGGCTGTCCCCCAGGATGAATCCGTTGCGGACCTGCAGCCAGTAGCCGACCCCGGCGTAGACCGCGAACGCTGCGCCGAACAGCAGCATCTTGAGCCGCCGGTCCGACAGCCGCGTCACGATTTGCTGGCCGGCTCGGCCTGCGGTCGTTGGGCCAACCCGTGGAACGTCTTCTCCCAGTATGACGGATTGCGGATCAGTTGGTAGACACCCTTGGCGGCCGCGACGCTCATCATCGCGAAGAATCCGGGCACGGTCAGCGCGGGGACGATCAGATCAGCGCGGTCGTCCTCCCGCAACGACACCAGATTCATGTAGAGCGTGGCCCCGTTGCCGACGATCAGCGCGACCAGCGCAGGGAAATAGACAAACCAGGGAAAGACGGCGCCCACCACGGCGGGCTGGCCGAGGAACCACAGGATCGTGATGAACCAGAACACCAGGTTGAGCACCGCGATGATCGGGGTGCCGGCCAGGATGAGCGTCAGCCGGACGAAGGATCGCGGCCCGACCGATCTCCACATCTCCACCGGACGGCGGATGTGGACCAGCCAGGTCTGCAGGTAGCCCTTGTACCACCGGGAACGCTGCCTGATCCAGTTGATCGGGTCGCTGTTGGCCTCCTCGAGGGTGGTGGAGTCCAGCACCGCCGTGCGGTAGCCCAGCGCGTGAATGCGCAGCCCCAGATCGGCGTCCTCGGTGACGTTGAACGGATCCCAGGCGCCGATCTCGTCGAGAACCTCTCGGCGCAGATGGTTGGAGGTTCCGCCGAGCGGGATCGGTGAGGCGCTGCGCATCATCCCGGGCAGCAGGTAGCCGAACCACAGGTTGTACTCGGCGGTGAACCATCCGGTCAGCAGGTTCTGGTGGGAGTTGTGGTAGGCCAGTTTGGATTGCACGCAGACCACTTCGGGCGGAAGTTTTGCGAAGGCCGCGACCGTTCGGCGCAGCTGCAGCGGCTCGGGCTCGTCCTCGGCGTCGTAGATGGTGATGATGTCGCCGGTGGCCAACTCGAGCCCGTAGTTGCAGGCCTTCGGTTTGGTCCGCGGGTCCGCCGGCGGCACCAGCACGATGGTGATGGTCTCGGAGTCCCGGTACTCGCCGGCAGCGGCGATGGTCACCGCGTCGTCGGCCTCGAGCAGCAGCAACACCTGCATCTTCTCCGGCGGGTATTCCAGCCGGGACATCGCGGCCAGCAGGTCTCCGACCACCTCCGGTTCGTCGTAGGCGGGAACCAGGATGGTGTACCGGGGCAGCCGGGAATCAGGGATTGCGCGCGCCTCCTCGTCGGAGATGACGACGGCCCGGTAGGCCAGTCCCTGCCGGAAGATCAGCACGCGGTCGACCATGGTCAGTACATAGGCCAGAGTGCTCAGCGCGATCAGGACGACCGTGGTCTGCATCGGCCGCCAGATCTCGAAACCGACCGTGACGATCAGCAGCACCCACAGCACGGCGCGCTGCCAGCCGACCACCGCGACGGCCGCCGAACGGGTCGGGTCCTGGGTTCGCAGCTGGTTGACCGCCCGGTCCAGAGCCCGCTGCTGCTCTTCCTCACTGAGGACGGCTGTCATCACGGCAGACCCGCGTGCCGGAGTTGGGCGTCGATGAGACCGCGGCCGAAGCTGGTGAGCAGCCCGGCGTCCTTGTAGGTCGGGTCGCTGTCCCAGGTGGCCTGGTTGCCGCGGAAGAACACCGAGACCATGGTGCGCAGTGAGGCGTTGAAACCCCCGCTGGGCTCGGGAAACACCACGTCGTCCTCATGGTTGTCGACCGCGGCGATGGTGACCCGCTGGGCCGAATCGGCCTCCCGCCAGGTCCAGGACAACAGGTTGTAGGTGACCAGACGTCGGTCATCGACGACGGTCACCAGCGATCCGATGATCCCGTGGCCGAGGTCGATGAACCTGGGATCGCTGATCCGGCTGGAGGATTCGTCGTAGAGCAGGGTCTGCGGATAGGTCTGCAGGGAGAACGGCCGGGAGGTGTTGACGCTGTCGACCACCACGGTGCGGGGACGACTGAACTTGTCCCACTCCGGATTGCCCACGTCGGCCACGAACCGCTGGCGGATCAGAACGGCGTCGCTGCCGTACACCCGGCGCACCCACCGGTAGTCGCTCTGCTCGACCTGATGCCATCCGGCCGGCGAGGCGAGCGGCCGGCCGAAGGTCATGCCCTGCACCCACACCGGCCGGGTCGCCGGAGCCGGAAGGTCGACCAGCGACAACGCCACGCCGGTCGCCACGACCAGCGGGATGCCCGCCCAGATCTGCTTGGCAGCAAGCGGTTCGATCTTGCGATCCAGCAGCCGTACGGGGACCCCCCGCCGTGAGTAGAAGAACAGGCTCAGCCCGACCGCCGACATCGCCAGCAGCGCCGGAACCAGTTGAAACGCCAGCAGCGGGGCCCTGGGCGTGAACACCGCCATCGCGGCCAGCACGGTCAGCCCGAGCAGCAGCGCCGACATCGCGCCGACGACAGCCCGGCTCCGGCTGCGGCCGACCGCCACGGCGGTGGCTGCGGCGGCGGGGACGAGGGCTGCCAAGCCGGCCGAGGCCCGGTTGCCACCCAGGAAGATCACCGCCAGGTGATAGCCGACCGGGAAGGTCAACAACAGCAGCATCCACACCCAGATGAACCGCACCACCGGCCGCAATCCGAAGAGGATCGTGCTCGACGCGGTGACGAACAACCACAATGCGGCCAGGTCGATGCGCAGCAGGTGGAAGTACTGCGAGTACCGCTGCAGCAGCACGAACTGCCACATCAGCGCGAAGCTCAGCCCGACGACGCCGACGATCATGTCGGTCTGCCGGTCATGGATAGGCAGTTCGACACGGTCATGGCGGGCGACGCCCACCGCGGCCACCACGGCGGCGATGGGCATGAGCCACACAAAGCCGTTGAGGCTGCCTTCCAAGGTGCTCTGCACCAGGCTGATCAGCGTCTTGTGGAAGGCCACCAGCGTGACCGCCGCAAGCAGGACGAAGCGGGCGGTCAGCCTGGTCACCGTCAGGGTGGGTCTGGGCCGGCCGGACGAGACGGGCGGGCTGCCCGCGGCGGTCGTCTCAGCCGGCATGCCCGTCATGCCCGTGGCCGTCATTGCCGTGACTTTCGCCGCAGCATCAGCCAGGCCACCCCCACCGCGGCGGCCAGCCCCGCACCACCCGCGGCCCACCACAGCGGGTTTCGGCCCCGGGCGGCGACCACGGCAGCGACACCGGCCTGCTCGCCGACGACAATCGGTTGCCGTCCGGGGGCCGCGACCACAGCCACCCCGTCCAGTGCGGAGAAGCGGCGCGGATCGGCACTCATCCACCGCAGCAGTTCATCGAGGCGGGCGGGTGCGGAGTTCGAGGTGGCGACCAGCAGCGAGCGGCGGCCGTCGAAGAAGGCCTGCAGGGACGCGAACTTGACCTCGGGGTCCAGGGTCACGGTGGTGGACTGCCCTTGGTCGGCCACGCCGTTGACGGTGATGCGCCCGCCGTCGGAAGAGACCGGCAATCGGACCGCGGAGTCGGTCCACCCTTCGGCCGAGATGATCACGGCCGGGGCCGGACTACGCAGGGCCTGGTCGACGCTGGTGACTTCGGTGTCGATGGGTAAAACGCTCAGCCGCTGCATCGCGACGGCGATCGCGGCTGCGCGGACGGTGTCGGCGAAGGCGTCCGAGCCGATACCGACCAGCATTCTGGGCATCAGCGCCTGCGGAAGGGACTGGAGCCCCGCCGGCACCGGCGGGACGGCCACGGTGCTCTGCACGACGCTGTCGCCGTCGATCGTCAGGGTCAGCGGCTGGAACTCGCCGCATCGGCCGGTGTTGCCGGCGACGTTGAGAACGACGCCCAGTGTGGTGTATCGCTGCAGCAGCCGGTCGGGCACGTCGACCCAGCGGTCGATCAGGCCCGCGGGAGCGACCTGCCAGGTGTCGATGGTCTCCCCACCCACAATGGCGACCAGGCGGGCGCTGACGCTGTTGGGCGGCGGAGTGTAGGAGCCGATGAGGCGGACCCGGACCGACCGGACCGGGCGGCCGATCTTGGTCTGGTCGATACCGAGGGACACCTGGGGCGAGAGGGCTACCGCGGAGACGACCGGCTGGCCGAGTTCGCGCAGCGTCGTGACGTCGCCGGCCAGTTGCGGCGTGCTCGTGAGCGGACCGGCGACGGCCCGCGAGCTGACCGCCAACCGGCCGATGTCGGAGGTCAGCAATCGGGTCTGGTTGGCCAGTTCGTTGTCGGACCCGGAGATCTGCAGGGTCGGAACGGCCGGGAAGTCAGCACGGTTATCAGCGGGGGCCGCTTGCAGGCGGAGGCCGCTCTCGGGGCCTTGGCGGATGATGACGGTCCGTTCGAACGGCGCGGGACGCGGCAACGGCCGGTCCAGCGGTACCACCGATATTTCCGTGGGTTGCTGGCCGTAGTGCGCCGTGACCGCGGTGGCCAGGCCGACAGCGGCGTCGGACTCGGCCCGGTTGGGGCCAGCCGGGACCGCAATGGTCAGCTTGCTCAGGACCGGGGGCAGGAAGTCGGCGACGGCGGACGGCACGGTCTCGACCCCGGTGAACGTCACCGCGGCGTCGGCCAGCCGCAGCGGATTGGTGGGGTCCAGACAGTATCCCTGCTCGGGGACCAGGTAGGTGCGCATCGTGACGGTGACGGCGTTGTCCTCGACGCGAACGCGCTCCAGCGGGATCTCCACCGTCCGCTCGTCGTCGGCCGGTAGCGGTACCCGCACCAGGGCGCGGTCCCGTTGCATCACCGACAGGGTTCCCGAGCGGACATTGACCGGCATCTCCACGGTGGCGCGCAGCGTGGCGGGGGTCAGACCGGGCGGCACCGGGAAGGTCACCTCGGCGGTGCCCTGGGAACCGTAGAAGGCCAGTGGGGCGGTCCATCCCAGGTCGGGAAGGGTGAGCGTCGGCCCCGCCGCCGAGGGCGGCGGCTCCGGCTCGGCGTTCGCGGCCACCGGCGCCACAACAATCGCGAATGACAGAAATGAACCCGCGAGCGCCACCGCCCGCCGGCGACCCTCGGCCGGCATGTGTGATTCTCCCTATCGTTCTCGCCGGCCAGTTCCCGGTCGTTGTGATTTACCGGAGTCCAACGGGTGCCAGCAACGGCAGCCGAACCACGTTCCAGCGCCGTGAACCCTGGGGGAATCACGGCGCTGGAACGAGGTGAGCTTCCGTATCGACCTTCCGCGACAGCGCGCGGCGGGCCGGAAGTCAGATTCCGGGTGAGACCTGACCGTACATGAAGAAACCGGCGACCGCGACGACGAGAACGGCCATCATCAGCAGCGCCATCCACGGGTGAACGGCGTGGTCGAACTGCGGTTGCGGGTCCTGATCAGCTGTTTTGACATCGTAGTCAATGGCCACGCTCATGAGAAACCTCCTTGTGACGGCCCCGGGAGGGGCCCACGTTGGTCAGATGGGCGGTTGCCGCTGTTATCCATTGACCATGGTGCGTGCGAATGTCCCGCCTGCCCATGAACCGCGGGAGCTAATCGGGGACTAGATCGGCGCGAGACCGCTGATTTGCCTGGTCAGCAAACGCGAGACTAGGGTCGTGATGAAGCCTGTCCGATATGGGGGTATGCCTGAGTGGAGGTCACTTCGGCTGTCCCGTCACCTACGGGGCCGGCGCCCACAGGGCAGGCCGCCGGAGTCCGGGTTCTGGTCATCGACGACGGCCGGTTGAACCGGGAATGCCTCACCGCCCAGTTGGAGACCCACGGGGTGGCGACAAGCAGCGCCTGGGATGCCGCCTCGGTCTTCACTGCGATGGATCAGTCACCACCGACTGTGATCCTGCTCAACATCTCCGCGCAGGACGGGCCCACGCTGTTGCAGCTCAGTCTTGATGTCGATGCCGCCGTGAAGGTCGTGGTCTTCGGGTTGTCCGCCGATCGGGAGTCCGAAATCGTCATGTGCGCCGAAGCCGGAGTGGCCGGGCTGCATCTGCGATCGGAGTCCTTCGCGCATCTGCTGGCGCTGATCGCCAATGCCGGAAACGGCCGGGCCCAATGCTCACCGGAAGTTTCGGCGATTCTCCTGCGGAGGGTGTATTCCCTTGCCCAGCAGCCCGACACGGAGGGTAGATCGGAGGTGCTCACGGCCCGGGAGATGGAGATTCTCGAGCTCATCGAACTTGGCCTCACCAACCAGCAGATCGCCACACGACTCTCCCTGGCCCTGCACACCGTCAAGAACCACGTTCACAACCTGCTGACCAAACTCGGCGTGAGCTCTCGGGCCGAGGCTGCGTCGATGACACGCGCGCTGCGATTCGGCAACTCAGCCGAGGAGTAGCCGGGATCAGGCCCAGGGTCAGGCCCAGGATCAGGCCCAGGATCAGGCCCAGGATCAGGCGAAGTCCTCACTCACCAGGGTCCACTCGTTCACCGTGCCGCGGCGGCGGTAAGCCAGTTCGCCGAGGACCGATTGGGCGATGGCCAGCCCACGGCCCCGTTCGGCGAGTCCGACGGGCATGGCCACCGCGCCCAGATCGACCGAGACCTCGCCCCCCTGGTCGGTGAAGGTCACTCTCACGACGTTTCCGACCACCACGGACTCCATCCGCATCGGTACGGGGGCGCCCCGGCCTGCGTGCTGCACGATGTTCGCTCCCACCTCGGCCACGGCGAGCGCGACTCTGGTGCGCACCCGTTCGGGGACTTCGGAGTGCACGGCCCACAGCGACTCCAGGTTATTCTGGATATCGTCGAGAGCCGCTGGCCCGGTGACTGTTTCGAGGATCAACTGATCAGTCCGGACCATCGAAGGCTTCCTCGACCGTCGCGGTGGCCTTGAGCACCTTGTCCAGGTTGGTCAGCTCCAAGACCGCCACAACCTGCGCGCTAGGGGCGGTGATCAGCAGATCACCTCCGGCCTGCCGGGCGGCCTTGAGACCTGAGACCAGCGCTCCCAGGCCGGAGGAGTCGATGGACTCCACCCCGGCCAGATCCACCACGATCCGGGAGTAGCCGCTCTGTACCAGGCCTCGAAGCTGTTCCCGCAGTTCCGGGGCGACGGCAAGGTTGAGCCGGGCGTCGGGGCGCAGCACCACCGTGTCATCGCGGATCGGCGTAGTGGGCCAGTCCGGCATCCCGCGCCCCTTTCGTCCTGCCTACGCCGAGAGCATAGCCGCGACGCACCGACGCATCATCCGGAACGGCACCACACAGACAGCGGGACGCCCACCGAGCGGTGTCGGTGGGCGTCCCGTTCGTCGTGCCGCAGGGGTGAAGGGGTTACTTGGCCCTCTCGAGAATCTCGACCAGCCGCCAGCGCTTGGTCGCCGAGAGCGGACGGGTTTCCATCAGTGAGACGCGGTCGCCGATGCCGGCGTCGCCGTTCTCGTCGTGGGCCTTGACCTTCTTGGTGGTCCGGATGATCTTGCCGTACTTGGGGTGTTTCACCCGGGACTCCAGCTCGACGACGATGGTCTTCTCCATCTTGTCGCTGACCACGTAGCCGATCACCGTCTTGCGGCGCCCACGGGGCTTCTCGGTGGCCGGGGTGTGCTTGGGCCCCTTGGCCTCTGTCGCTGTCTTCGTGTCGGCCATTACGACTCCTCACCAGCGGGCCCGGCGGCCAGGCCCAGTTCACGTTCGCGCAGCACGGTGTAGATGCGGGCGATTTCGCCCCGCACCACCCGCAGCCGGCGGTTGTTGGACAGCTGCCCGGTCGCGCTCTGGAAGCGCAGGTTGAAAAGCTCTTCCTTGGACTCGCGCAGTTTGTCGGTCAATTCGTCGTCGGTGAGCTCACGCAGCTCGCCGGCACTTGTGCCCACGGCCATTTAGAACTGTTCCTCTCGGGTCACGATGCGCGCCTTGATCGGCAGCTTGTGAATCGCGCGGGTCAGAGCGGCCCTGGCGATCTCCTCGTTGGGGTAGCTCAGCTCGAAGAGCACCCGGCCGGGCTTGACGTTGGCCACCCACCACTCCGGGGAGCCCTTGCCCGACCCCATGCGGGTCTCGGCCGGCTTCTTGGTCAGCGGGCGGTCCGGGAAGATGTTGATCCACACCTTGCCGCCACGCTTGATGTGCCGGTTGATGGCGATACGGGCCGATTCGATCTGCCGGTTGGTGATGTAGGCGTGCTCAAGTGCCTGGATGCCGTAGTCGCCAAAGGTCACCGAGGTGCCGCCACTGGCCATCCCACGCTGCTTGGGGTGGTGTTGCTTACGGTGCTTGACTTTGCGGGGAATCAACATGACTCAGCTCTCCGAAGTCTCTGTGGCGTTCTCGGCGGCGGGCGCCGCCTCGACGGTCTGCGTGTCCGCCGGTGCGGTGGCCGGCTCTGCCGGCGGGGCCTCATCGGCCCCCGAGGCGGCCCGGCCTGCCTCGGTGCTGGTGGCGGTGGTGCCCGACGATCCGCTCCGGCGCGGACGGGTACCCGACGGGCGCTCGCGGCGGGGCCGTTCGGAGGGGGCCGCGGCGGCGAGCTCCCGCTTGCCTCCGACGACGTCGCCCTTGTAGATCCACACCTTCACACCGATCCGGCCGAAGGTGGTCTTGGCCTCGTAGAGGCCGTAGTCGATGTCGGCGCGCAGGGTGTGCAGCGGCACTCGCCCTTCTCGGTAAAACTCCGAGCGGCTCATCTCGGCACCGCCCAAACGGCCCGAGCACTGCACCCGGATGCCCTTGACGTTGGGCTGCCGCATGGCCGACTGGATGGCCTTGCGCATCGCCCGCCGGAACGCGACGCGGTTGCTCAGCTGCTCGGCAACACCCTGAGCCACCAACTGGGCCTGGGACTCGGGGTTCTTGACCTCCAGGATGTTGAGCTGGACCTGCTTGCCGGTCAGCTTCTCCAGATCCGCACGGATCCGGTCGGCCTCGGTGCCGCGGCGGCCGATCACGATTCCCGGCCGCGCGGTGTGGATGTCGACCCGGACCCGGTCGCGGGTACGTTCGATTTCGACGTCGGCGATGCCGGCGCGTTCCAGCCCGGAGGCCAGCAGGCGGCGGATCGCCACGTCCTCCTTGACGTAGTCGGCGTACTGCTTGTCGGCGTACCAGCGCGACTTCCAGTCAGTGGTGATCCCGAGGCGGAAGCCGTGCGGGTTGATCTTCTGGCCCACTACTCCGAGCCTCCCTTCGCCTCGTCGGAAGCTTCCGTGGCGGCGGCTTTCTTGGCCGTCGCCTTCTTGGTGGTCTTCGTCGCCGACTTCGCTTCGCCGGCCTTCTTGGCGGGCGCCTTCTTGGCGGGCGCCTTCTTGGCGGGCGCGGGGCCGGTACCGCTGGCGGCCTTGCTGCCCTGGGCCCGGCGCGAGCGCGACGACTCGGTCGCCCGTGCGTCACGCGGCGGACGGCTCTCCACGACCACGGTGATGTGGCTGGTGCGCTTGCGAATCCGGAACGCCCGGCCCTGCGCCCGCGGCCGGATGCGCTTGGCGGTCGGGCCCTCATCGGCGTAGACCGTGGCGACCACCAGGGTCCGCGGGTCCAAACCGCTGTTGTTCTGGGCATTGGCCGCCGCGCTGGCGATCACCTTGGCGACCGGCTCACTGGCGGCCTGGGGAGCCCAACGCAGGATGTCGAGCGCATCCTGAACGGACTTGCCGCGTACCAGGTCGATCACCCGGCGCGCCTTACTGGCCGAGACGCGGACGAATCGCGCCTTGGCGACGGCGGAGGGGTACTCAGTCATCGTCATCGCCGCTTGCTCTTCCGATCGTCCTTGATGTGACCCTTAAACGTCCGCGTCGGGGCGAACTCACCCAGCTTGTGCCCGACCATCGCCTCGGTGACGAAAACCGGCACATGCTTGCGACCGTCGTGGACCGCGAAGGTGTGGCCGATGAAGTCCGGGATGATGGTGGAACGACGCGACCAGGTCTTGATGACCTGCTTGCTGTTCTTCTCGTTCTGCTCGTCGACCTTCTTCAGCAGATGGCCGTCGACGAACGGACCTTTCTTCAGGCTGCGTGGCATTTCCTCTGCTCCTGCCTAGCGCTTCTTGCCGGTGCGCCGGCGTCGGACGATGAGCCTGTCGCTCGGCTTGTTCGGTTTGCGGGTGCGGCCCTCGGGCTTGCCCCACGGGCTGACCGGGTGGCGGCCGCCGGAGGTCTTGCCCTCGCCACCGCCGTGCGGATGGTCGACCGGGTTCATGACGACACCGCGCACGGTGGGGCGCTTGCCCTTCCAGCGCATCCGGCCGGCCTTGCCCCAGTTGATGTTGGCCTGCTCGGCGTTGCCGACCTCGCCGACGGTGGCGCGGCAGCGCACATCGACACGACGGATCTCGCCGGAGGGCATCCGCAGCGCGGCGTAGCTGCCCTCCTTACCGAGCAGCTGGATGCTCGAACCGGCCGAGCGGGCCAGTTTGGCCCCGCCCCCGGGCCGCAACTCCACGGCGTGCACCAGGGTGCCGGCCGGGATATTGCGCAGCGGCAGGTTGTTGCCCGGCTTGATGTCAGCGTTGGGGCCGGACTCCACGACGTCGCCCTGGGACAGGCCCTGCGGGGCGATGATGTAGCGCTTCTCCCCGTCGAGGTAGTGCAGCAGCGCGATATTGGCCGTGCGGTTCGGGTCGTACTCGATGTGGGCGACCTTGGCGTTGACGCCGTCCTTGTCGTTGCGCCGGAAGTCGATGACCCGGTAGGCGCGCTTGTGACCCCCGCCCTTGTGCCGGGTGGTGATCCTGCCGTGAGCGTTTCGACCGCCGGTGCCGTGCAGTGGCCGGACCAGAGACTTCTCCGGAGTCGATCGGGTGATCTCAGCGAAATCGGAGACGCTGGCACCCCGACGACCGGGGGTGGTCGGCTTGTACTTGCGGATTCCCATGTCTGTTCCTCGAGGACTCTCTGCCGGCTAGGCCGGCGCTCCGAAGATGTCGATCGGCTTGCTGTCCGGCGCCAGGGTGACGATGGCGCGCTTGGTGTCCTTGCGCTTGCCGTACCCGGTACGGGTGCGCTTGCGCTTGCCGGGCCGGTTGGCCGTGTTCACCGAAGCCACCTTCACCGAGAAGATCTTCTCGATGGCGATCTTGATCTGCGTCTTGTTCGAGTCCGGGTGGACGACGAAGGTGTAGACGTTGTCCTCGATCAGCCCGTAGGACTTCTCGGAGATCACCGGGGCCAGGATGATGTCGCGCGGATCGGTCACGGTAGCCATCAGGCCGAAACCTCCTCTGCCGCGCCGCTCTTGGTGTGGTGGCTGATGTAGGCGTCCAGCGCCTCCACCGAGAACACCACGTCGTCGGCGTTGAGCACGTCATAGGTGTTGAGCTGGTCCGGGGCCAGGATGTGAACCCCGGGCAGGTTGCGCACACTCTTGGCGCCGACCTCGTCGGCCCGGCCGATGACGACCAGCACCTTGGGGTCTTTCCCGGGCGTGCGCTCGGGAACCAGCGTGCTCAGGAACGCCTTGGCGCTCTTGGTCGACGGGGTCTGCCCCGCGACGATCTCGGTCACCGCGTGGATGCGGTCGTTGCGGGCCCGGTCGCTGAGCGCACCGCGCAGCGCGGCGGCGATCATCTTCTTCGGGGTGCGCTGGCTGTAGTCGCGCGGTTTGGGGCCGTGCACCACGCCGCCGCCGGTGAACTGGGGGGCGCGGGTCGAGCCCTGTCGGGCCCGGCCGGTGCCCTTCTGCCGGTAGGGCTTGCGGCCGCCGCCGGAGACCTCACCGCGGGACTTGGTCGAGTGGGTGCCCTGCCGGGCGGCCGCCCGCTGGGCGGTCACCACCTGATGCATCAGCGCGATGTTCGGCTCGACGTCGAAGAGTGCGGCCGGAAGTTCCACCGCGCCGTCCTTCTTGCCGTCCGGAGTGTGGACGTCGATCTTGAGCGCCATTACTTCTCACCTCGCTTGACCGCGGTGCGAACCATCACCAGGCCGCCGGTGCGGCCGGGGACCGCCCCTTTGATCAGCAGTACGCCGTTGTCGGCGTCGACCTTGTGCACCTGCAGGTTCTGGGTGGTGACGCGGTCGTTGCCCATCCGGCCCGACATCCGGGTGCCCTTGAACACCCGTCCGGGGGTCGAGCAGCCGCCGATCGAGCCGGGCCGCCGGTGCACGGCCTGCGCGCCGTGAGCCGCACCCTGGCCGCGGAAGCCGTGCCGCTTCATGGTGCCCGCGTAGCCCTTGCCCTTCGAGGTGCCCGTGACGTCGACGTAGCTGCCCTCGGCGAAAATGTCGGCGGTCAGCTCCTGGCCTACCTCGTACTCGGCGGCGGCGGCCTCGTCGGGCAGCCGCAGCTCGGCCAGGTGCCGGCGCGGGTTGACTCCCGCCGCGGCGTACTGGCCGGTCACCGGCTTGTTGACCTTGCGCGGGCTGATGTCGCCGTACGCCAGCTGCACCGCGCTGTACCCATCCTTCTCAGGGGTGCGGATGCGGGTGACCACGTTGGGTCCGGCCTTGACGACCGTGACCGGGACGACGCGGTTGTTCTCGTCGAAGACCTGGGTCATGCCCAGCTTGGTGCCCAGGATTCCCTTGCGTGCCATTGCTGCCGGTCTCCTATTGGATGTTCACGTCGACGCTGGCGGGCAGGTCGATGCGCATGAGCGCGTCGACCGTCTTCGGCGTCGGGTCGAGGATGTCGATGAGCCGCTTGTGGGTGCGCATCTCGAAGTGCTCCCGCGAGTCCTTGTACTTGTGCGGAGAACGGATGACGCAGTAGACGTTCTTCTCGGTCGGCAGCGGCACCGGGCCGACCACGGATGCGCCGGTGCGGGTGACCGTCTCGACGATCTTGCGCGCCGAAGCGTCGATGGCCTCGTGGTCATAGGCCTTGAGCCTGATGCGGATCTTCTGTCCCGCCACGCTTGTCCTACCTTCACTCCCGCCGGACGCCCCGCCCGCGCTGTTGCCCGGGCGTTGGCATGTGCCGCCGCTGTTTACCTGTCCTGGTCCACCGGTCCCCGCGGTCGGGTGTGTCGCCCGCACGCGGCCCCGCAAACTGGACGAACCCGCGTGCGAGGCTGAGACCGGATGCGCCGTGGTGGCGCTGGTCGGATGCCCCGCGCGGCGCGCGTCCGAGGGCGCGGCCTGGTCAGGGCAACCCGCCTAGTATGCCTGAGACCGCGGCCCGATCCAAATCCCGCCCGGGAGCGCGCGAGAGGAGGTCCAGTCGGGAGGCTGTTAGCCTCAGGATTCAACTCGGATTTCCACACGGTGGTCCACGGAACCGGGACAGATCCATCGTTGGCTGTGAGAGGGATTCCCGATCGTCGTGACCAATCAACGTGGGCAGATCACGTCTCGGGGGATGCCGGTGGACCGACCCCCGCGGCCGCCGGTGAGTGCTGCGCCCACGGCCCGCCGCAACCCCGGCCGGTCCTCGGTTTTCGTCGTCGCACCCGTCGTCGCCGCCTTCTACGCGGGACTGGGCGTGCTCACTCTGGGCCTGGCTCAGATGACCGGCCTGGCCTCTCCGGTCTGGCCGGCCGCCGGGCTTGCCTTCGTCGCTGCGCTGCGGTGGCGGTGGCGCGCTTTGCCGGGGGTGTTCGCCGGGTCGGCCGGCGTCAACGCGCTCTGGCTGGCCCGGCTCGGCGAACCCGCGTCGCAGACCTGGGCCGTCGCCGCGGCGATCGGCCTCGGCGCGATGCTCGGGGCCGCCGCGGCAGCGACACTGGTCCATCGCTTCGTCGGCCCGGTGCGGCGACTCGACACCCCGCGGGTGGTAATTCCCACCCTCGCCCTAGGCGGCCTGCTGGCCAGCACCATCGCACCCACCATCGGTGTCGCGGCCCAGCTCTCCACCGGGCTGCTGGCCACCAGCGAGGCCGCGTTCGGCTGGCTGACGTGGTGGGTGGGCGACGCCATCGGGGTCATCGTCGTCGGGCCCCTGGTGCTCATGCTGCTGCCCTCACAGGCCGAATACTGGTCGGGGCGCCGCTGGAGGATCGCCGGCCCGTCACTGCTGATCTTCGGGATCCTGATCGCCGCCATCGTCCAGAACGCCGCCCATGAGCGCGGCCGAACCGCTAGCGCCGTCGAGCGGTTGGGCGACCGGGCGGCCGGTGACCTGGCCGGCAACATCGCTCTGCATCAGGAGGTGCTCGAAGGGGTCCGCGGGCTGGTCGATTCCTCCGACTACGTCACCGCCAAGGAATTCGACACCTACACCGACGACGTGCTCGCCCGGTTCCCCAACCTGCAGGCTCTCTCGTGGAACCCCCTGGTCACCAGCGCCGAGTTGACCGCCTTCGAGGAGCGCCAGCGGTCGCAGCCGGGCATGGCCGGCTTCACCGTCACCGAACGCGACCCCGCGGGTGAACTGCGGCCGGTCTCCCCCCGGGCCGAGTACGTCGTCGTGGCCTATATCGAACCGATCGCGAACAACCGCAACGCCCTCGGCTATGACATCAACTCCAACCCGATCCGGGCCGACGCGATCGAGAAGGCCCGCATCACCGGCCGTCCCACGGCGACCGCCCCGGTGGACCTCGTTCAGGAGTCGGGCACCCAGAAGGGCATGCTCGCCCTGTTGCCGGTCTACGAGGGCGGTTTGGACCCCGGAAACGAGCCGGCCCGGCGGGCCACACTGCGCGGCTTCGCCGTCGGCGTGTACCGGCTCGGTGACCTCCTGGCGGAGACTTTCGGCGGCGCGGACTGGGACGGCGTCGATGTGACGCTCATCGACGTCAGCGATCCCGGGGATCCCGTGGTCATCGCGGACCTCCCCGCGCGGGACTCGGCCACCCCTGACCAGGTCCGGACCGCTCCGACGGCGAACACGGCGCCGCTGGAGGTGTATGACCGTGCGTGGGAGCTCACGGTGCGGCCGGTCAGCGTGGCATTGGTCGACAGCCGTGACGGTGTCATGGCGGTCGTGCTGCTGGCCGCCCTCGCAGTCACCTTCCTGTTGGAGGCCTTTCTGCTGACCCTGTCCGGTATGGAGTCACTGGCCCGCCGGCTGGTCTCCGAGCTCGACGGGGCCGCCCGCTACGTCCGCTCGATCCTGCCCGGTGACCTCGAAGCCCCGGTACCCGTGACGGCGCGCTACCTACCCTCCGAGGAACTCGGCGGCGACAGCTTCGACTACCGCTGGATCGACGAGGACCACCTGATCGCCTATGTGGTCGACGTGTGCGGCCACGGCGTCGGCCCCGCCGTGTTCTCGGTGTCGGTGCACAACCTGCTGCGCTCGGGCACCCTCGACGCCGACATTCTCCGAGATCCCGGCAGGGTCCTCACCGAACTCAATCGGCTCTTCCCGATGGACCGGCAGGCCGGCAACTACTTCACCGTCTGGTACGGCGTCTACCAGCCCTCCACCCACACCCTTCGCTACGCCCGCGCCGGGCACCCCCCGGCGATAGTGCTGAGCGCGGACGGCGCAGCACCGGCCCTGCTGGATTCGGGATCGGTCCCGATCGGAGTCCTTGCGGACATCACCTATGAGACCCACGACCACCCGCTGCATCCGGGCCAGGACTTGCTGATCTACAGCGACGGCGCCTTCGAACTCGTCCTGCGCGGTGGCCGACGGTGGACCCTGGAGGAGTTCGTCGAGCTGTGCGCCAGCACCGCACGCTCACTGGACTGGACCCTCGACGACCTTGTCGACCAACTCGTCGAGCTGTCGGAGAGCGGACGCTTCGACGACGATTGCACGGTCGTCCGCATCTGCGCGCGTTGACGCCGGCGCAGGGGCGATTACCGGGAATCGGCGATCCCGATCCCCTGCCCGTGCCTACCGTTCATCTCATGTATCGCGTCATCCAGTGGGCCACCGGCGGCGTCGGCCGCGCCGCCATTCAGGGCATTCTGCGCCACCCCGACCTGGAACTGGTCGGATGCTGGGTGCACAGCGCGGACAAGGAGGGCCGGGACGCCGCGGCGCTGGCCGGGGAGGATCCCATCGGCGTGGCGGCCACGACCGACGTCGAGAAGCTGCTGGCCGTCGAAGCCGACTGCGTGATGTACTCCCCGCTGCTGCCCGACGAGGTGGTGGTCGCCGCGCTCCTGCGCTCGGGTAAGAACGTCGTCACCCCGGTGGGATGGGTGTACCCGGATATGACGAACCCGGCGGTGGCCGCCATCGAACGGGCCTGCCTCGACGGTGGGGTCACTTTGCACGGATCGGGTATCCACCCCGGCGGCATCACCGAGCGTTTTCCCCTGATGGTCTCCTCGCTGTCCTCGGCGATCACCCACGTGCGGGCCGAGGAGTTCTCCGATCTGCGCACCTACAACGCCCCGTTCGTCGTCCGCGACGTGATGGGTTTCGGGCTGACCCCCGAGCAGGCCGTCGGCGGCCCGATCGCCGCGCTGCTCGAGGGCGGTTTCAAGGCCTCGGTCCGGATGGTCGCCGACAAGCTCGGCTTCGATGCCCAACCCCGGATCCACTCCACCCAGGAGGTCGCCGTCGCCGTCAGCGACGCCGAGGGCCTGGTGGTCCCGATCGAGGCTGGCACGGTGGCCGCCCGCCGGTTCCGCTGGCAGGCCGTGGTCGGCGAGACGCCGGTGGTGACCGCCGCGGTCAACTGGTTGATGTGCGAGGTGGACCTCGACCCGCCGTGGACGCTGGGCCCGCAGGGCGAACGCTTCGAGATCGAGGTGAACGGCGACCCCGACGTGTTTCTGACCTTCAAGGGCCTGCAACCTGAGACCGTCGCCGAGGGTCTGGTGCGCAATCCCGGCGTGGTGGCCACGGCCAACCACTGCGTCAGCGCGATCCCCGACGTGTGCGCCGCCGCGCCGGGCATCAAGACCTATCTGGACCTGCCGCTCATCGCCGGCAGGGCCGCCCCCGATCTTTGTCGGGGCCGCGACGCCCGCTGATCCGCCGCGGGTTCACCGGATCACGGATTCGGCGGATTCGGTGGTACCCTTGAGACGGCCCGAGTCCGTGGCCGGAAACCTCTTCTCGCCCAGCGGAATGCAGCTGATGCTCAGGCTTGAACATCCCTTGCAGCTGCCGACCACCCGAGGCCAGAATGCACAGCCAGAGCACCACAACCATGATGCACACCCAGCTGGGGCGGCTGGCCGGCCTGCTCGACGAGCTCGACGTAGGCCTGGTGGCGGTGGACTCCGAGGACGACTTCGCCAACGTCAATCGGACGGCCGCTTCGCTGCTGGGAATGCGGCCGGGAAACGCGACCGCCGGCGAGTTCTACGCCGCTCTGGACACCATCGCCGAACGGGCCATCAACAGCGCCGAGATCGAAGCGGAAGAGGTCCTGCTGTTCCAGGACCGCTCGGCGGAGACGCGGTCCACGTGGTTGTTCACCGACCCGCCAACGCATCTGGGGGTGGTGTCCAAACCGGCGCCGTTCACCGGCTTCGATGGCCGGATCTGGGCGTTCTATGACAACTCCCGGGTCGCCGAGGCGATCGACGCCGCCAGCCAGGCCAATGCCCTGGTGCGTGCCGTGAGCGATGCCATGCACGATCCGCAGGTGCTCTTCGAGGCGGTCTGGCGGGACGGCCGGGTCGTCGACCTGATCTACCGCGACGTCAACCCGGCCACCACCGAGTACCTCGGGCTGACCCGCGAGGAACTGGTCGGACACAGCATCCTGGACTCCCTGCCCAATATCGAGGGCTCCGGACTGCTGGCGTACTACATCCGGTGCGCCGAGACCGGCCGTCCGCTGGTTCTGGACGCATTCCCCTACTACAACGAGGTTCTCGACGATCTGCGCTACTACGACGTGCGCGCCGCGCAGGTCCGGCCCGGTCTGATCAGCCTCACCTGGCGGGATGTCAGCTACCGCATCGAGTACGCCCAGCGCATCGCCGAATCCCAGGAGCGTTTCCGACTGCTCGCCGAGAACGTCGCCGACGTCGTCGTCCGGCTGGCCGACGACGGCACCATCCGGTGGATCTCCAACTCCGTCGAGCAGGCGCTGGGCGCACCGGCCGAGCATTGGGTGGGCCTTCCCGGCACTGAGTTCGTCGTGCCCGATGAACACGACCGCGGCCCCGGGGAGGCCGGGGAGGCCGGGGAGAACCAGATCGGCCGGCGCCGGATCACCGGCGCCGACGGCCGCCCGCACTGGATTCACCTGCATTCCAAGCCGTTCTACGATTCCGCGGGGATCCGTGACGGACTGGTCGCGTCCTTCCGGGTCATCGACGACGAGGTGGCCGCGGAGGCCAGGGCACGTGAACAGATAGCCCGCCGGGAGGCCCAGAACCGCAGCCTGGCCGCGCGTCTGCAGTTGCAGACCGATCGCCTCACCGCCGAACTCGGCAGCGCCGCACGCTACGTCGACTCCATTCTGCCCAAGGGCCTGGACGGGCCGGTGCCGGTCACGGTCCGTCACGAGCCGTCCCGGGAGCTAGCCGGCGACTGCTACGACTTTCGCTGGATCGACGAGGACCACCTCGTCATCTATCTGATCGACGTCTCCGGTCACGGCGTGGAGCCGGCCATGGTGTCGGTGTCGGTGCACAACGTCCTGCGCTCGGGAACACTGACCTGGGAGACCATGCTGGCCCCGCATTCGGTGCTGGCCGAGCTCAACCGGCTGTTCCAGATGGATCAGCAGGGCGGGAACTACTTCACCGTCTGGTACGGCGTTTATCAGCTCTCGACCAGGACGCTGAGGTTCGCCACCGCGGGGCACCCGCCGGCGCTGGCCCTGTCCCCCGCCGGGGTGCGCGCTCTGTCCACCGAAGGAGTGCCCGTCGGGGTGCTCGAGGACGCTGAATTCCAGAGTGCCACCTACACGGTGCCACCCGGCCAGGACCTCCTGGTCTACAGCGACGGCGCATTCGAGTTCGAACTGCCCGAGGGCCGTCAGTGGACGCTGGCGCAGTTCATCGACATGTGTGCGGAGACGGCCGCCGGTGACACCGGTTGGACGCTGGAAAGCCTGGTCAGCCGGCTGCGAGCACTGTCGGGCTCCGGACTGTTCGACGACGACTGCACCGTGATGCGGCTGAGCTTCCCCTGACCGGACAGGTTCCCCGTCAGCCCTGCGATCCCCAGAATCCGCACTCGTGGCGCCCGGCGAAGCCGGTGTCGAGCCCCAACCCGCCGGTGTCGAGCATCATCCGCACAGGATGGTCGGGATGCAGTGCGGGCCACTGCGGGAGGCCGGCGCCCGCCGGGACACCGGTCGCGACGAAACCGCTCCAGTAGCCGATCATCTGATCGGACAGCACCCGTTGCGCGGCGTTCAGCGGCGGCGCCCCGCCCATGTCGAACAGGTAGCGCAACTCCAGCCCGTGACCGGCCCCGGCCTCGAACGGTGCGGCCAGCACCGGTTCGGGAACCGGGGCGGTGCGGTCGGCGAACTCGTAGGCGTACACCGGCGCCCGGGCGGCCAGCCCGGTGGCCAGCGCGTCGATCGGGCAGGCGAAGACCCCGTCGGTGACGGCCGCCGCGTAGGCCAGGCCCTCACTTCCGTCGTACCGGGACGGCGGGTACCGGGCGGCCACCGCCGCGGCCTGGTCGCCGAAAGCCTCGGCCAGTAGCACGTCGTAAGGAGCCAGCCCGCCGTCGGCCAGGTAGGTCAGGGCCACGAAGAGGGTGAACTCGTCGGCGGTGTTGCCGATCAGCACCGGGACCGGCGCGGTGGGGCTGCGATCGGCCACGG